>Ga0163153_10005239_pt1 | contig 15477 bp, 16 predicted proteins | sample OliLakLV19MP6IB1_FD_148629 | JGI IMG/M metagenome (GOLD analysis project Ga0163153, IMG submission 148629) | Freshwater microbial mat bacterial communities from Lake Vanda, McMurdo Dry Valleys, Antarctica - Oligotrophic Lake LV.19.MP6.IB-1 | ecosystem: Environmental > Aquatic > Freshwater >... | reverse complement strand
GTTGAGCCACTGGCGTTCCTGTCCAAAATCCTCTGCAGCCCCCAATCGCTGTTCATCCCCGCATGAGACGGTAATCAATTACTGCTGATCTACACTTCGGCCTCGGATAGTGAAGGAACGCTTGGTGGTCTTTGCGCGCTTGGAGAACCGGATAAGCTGGGTCGGCACATTCGCCGGGCATTAGACAAAATGAGCCTATGTGCCTCGGACCCGCTTTGTTCCGAGCATCATGCTGGGAGTGGAGAGAAACTGCACGGTGCTGCCTGCCATGCTTGTTCGCTGCTGCCTGAGACATCTTGCGAGCGGGGCAACAAGTATTTGGACCGTTCAGCAGTAGTTCCAACCGTTGAAAGAACCAAGTTGGCCTTCTTTGGATCATCAGGATGACACCTGAGCGAGTCATTGTGGAATCGGCCTACGCTTTGGCGTGCAGCTTGCCCAGCAGCACAGCCGAGGCAGTAGCGACGGCGATTCTGACTTGCTCCGAGGGATCGCTACGAGCCGAAATCTCGAAGCGGGTTGCTCATCATCAACATCGGGACATGGCGCTTGCATTCGTAGATCGGTGGCACAACGAAGCCAAGGAGATCGATGCACGAACGGTGGCTGTGGCGTTGCAATCGGCGGCATTGTCAGAACAGACTCACCGTGACTCGCAGTCAGCCGAACTGGTTTGGACCGGCCCAGACACTGAGGATTCGCCATTTCGACGCACCGAACAGGCGATCCTGCAACTTTTGGATGCGGCCCACAAACGGATCACCCTGGTCAGCTTTGCCGTGTACCGAATTCCCAACGTCGGCAAGGCGCTGGTGCGGGCGGCTAAGCGAGGTGTGCGGATCACCGTGATTGTGGAGACGCCCGACAAAATCGAGGGGCAAGGCGAGTACAGCACGATTCGGGCTTTGGGTCAGGAAGTAGCGGCTTGTGCGACAGTTTACTTCTGGCCCAAGGAACAGCGGCCCGTTGGCGAAAACAACAAGGTTGGCATCTTGCACGTCAAATGTGCCGTGGCCGATGGCGAATGGCTGTTCCTTTCGTCAGCCAACCTCACCCAGCAGGCATTCACGATCAACATGGAGTTGGGAATGCTCGTTCGTGGCGGAAGCATGCCAAGTCGGGTTGAAAAACAATTTGAGCGGCTGATCGAGGTCGGGAAATTGAAGGAAGTGTGATCGAGCGCAGTCGAGGCTGAAGACAATTCGAAGGCATAGGAGACTGGCATGAAAGTTTTCTACTACATGGGGCCAAATCACAACAATAAGAGCCGAGTCAGTTGGAAGATGTGGAAGATTGACCGACGAGAGCGCACCGTCAGCGTTTGGTGGGGACCAGCCATTATTGTAAAGCGTAGTGTGACGAAGGCGGCAACACTGCAAAGCAGAACCTGGACGTATTCGACCATTGCCGCTGCGAAGGCTGATGAGGAGCGTCGGATTCAAGAAAAGCTCAGCGGCGGATACTCTAGGAAAGTACCCACGAAGGCCGCTCGTTAGCCCAAGCATAACCCTGCTCCAAACTAGATTTCAACTATGGCCAGCCAATTCCGTTTCGTAGGCAAGGCGCTGAGCATCATCCAGCCGTGGGCATCAGCGATTGCCTTTGCTGGAAAGGACATCGAGAACCGCACATGGCGAACGCACTATCGAGGTCCGCTTGCGATCCACGCCAGCGCCAAGCTCTACCGAGACGAACTTGATGAGCTTCGACGAGTTGTCCGAGGTGGAGAAAAGCTGCCGCTGAACGTCTGGATCAATAAAGGACGACGCCAATATGGACTTGAACCAGAAGAAGAGCCGGATTGCAGCCAGATTGTCGCCGTTGCAATGCTAGTGGACTGCGTGGACAAGTCTTCATCGCCCTGGTGGGACAAAGGCAAATGGGGCTGGGTGATCGCAGGCGTCGTTCCGATTGTCCCGATTCCTCGCAACGGCAAACGGGGTGTTTGGGATTGCAGATTCAAATACAGTCCACTGGTCAAGAGGCGGTAAGCAGCAATGAAACCAATCACGATTTTCTCTTGGGGCTACTGGGGTTGGGGCACTTCTACCACACAACTGATTCGAGCCGTCGATGCAGTTGAAGAGAGCCGTGAGTTTGAACCGCCTGTCTTTGTGGATGTTCGGCTAAGCCGTTCAGTGCGAGCACCGGGATTCAACGGCAATTCATTTGAGAAAAAGCTTGGATTGGATCGGCACTACTGGATGAAATCCCTCGGCAACGAGGAAATTCGCTCGAAAAACAAGAAAGCGATCCACATCGCAGACCCACTTGCGGCCCATGAGCTTCTCTACCGGGCGATGGATGCCCACGAACAGAATCGGCGTGTGATCTTTTTTTGTAATTGTCCCGTGCCAAGGAAATGTCATCGTTGGGAAGTTACTAGGCTCGTTCTCAACGTAGCAAGGAAGCGTAACATCGCAGTCGAACTTATTGAGTGGCCAGGCGGGAAGCCAGGTCATATCGATCTCGATGTGTCACCAGCCGACTTTCGTTCTATTGCAAACGGGCGAATGACAATTCCTCTTGGCAAGCGCCCAAATCTGTTGGAGTACAGTGCAGTGGCATGGGGCACTACGGCAACCATTTGCTGCAACGGCGATCAGATTCATCGGCTTGTCGGTCCAGCCGTCTTTGAACGAGGAGATTGGGCGTTGCCGGTTTTTTATCGGTTCGATGACTCTAAAACGACATTGCGTGAATATAAACAAGAGGCGTCCAAGATGAGGGCGGCGGACGGGTACACTTCTCAGACTTCTCGTTGAGATTAGATTACAATTATGGGCGTAGACATCGTCGCTATTTCCAAAGCACGGCTCGTCCGTGCCGGTCACTCCACCGACCTGTGTGACGAAGAGGAGCATTGGGAAACGTGCGGTTGCCGTCAACGAATGGATGGCAAAACTCCGGGCTGCTATATTTCTGACGGCACATCAACGGGCTTTGGCATCAACTACTTCGGTTACAACGAATGGCGGAATACGCTGTGCTGGTTGATGCTCGGTGTGGATGCAGAGACGGTGTGGGAATATCCACGTCGCTTCAAAGGTCAGCCATTCGTCGAATTGATTGACTCTTCAGACGGCGGCAACGAATCATTTGGCCCGATTACGTCAGCCAAGCTAGCCGACGACTTCGCCAAATATGCCGTTGAGGCAAAGCGAGGATTCATGGCGATTGCGGAAGCCTGTCTCCAGCATCAGCGAGTCTGCCAAAAGGCTGCCACACCTAGAAAAGTTCGAAAGACGAAGCGGGAACCAGAATCTGACGACTCGCAGGATCGAAGACTTCTTGCCGGTTCCACCGAATGGGAGTGGAAATGGCAACTCTATCGGGACTTTCGTCGAGCGTTTCGAATTGCGAGCAATGATGGTTTCCTGATCGTGGCCTGAAAAGCAAATTAGTCTGCTCGGAAGCCCATGAAATTCTTCCGCTACCGTCGCCCATCTCTAAAAACACTCCTCGGCATCACCAAAGCCAAGAGGCAGATTAAAAGAGACCTGGGGATCACGGCGCTCCTCAATCCGTTTCGTTGGTTGCCGAATCAGAAGCGGCGAATCAAACGAAAGCTCGGGTACGAATCGGAGGCTGGGCGGCTTCTTCGGGATGGATTGCCGAGACAGAGAGGGTGCTTGGTGGAGATGCTTTGCGTCATAACTGCGTCGGACATTTCGGGCATCGTGTAGAAATAGGCATTTCAAAGAATCAGGTCGCCATCAAAATGACCCCCTTCCCGAAAACTGATCCAGGGAATATGAGAGAATCCAGCCGGCCGATTGAGCCGGAAAGGATTCACCATGAAGAAGCGACCGAGTCCCGAGCAGATCATTGCCAAGCTGCGTGAAGCGGACGTGGCCTTGGGTAAGGGGGAGAAGGTCCCCGAGGTCTGTAAACAGTTGGAGATCAGCCAGCAGACGTACTATCGTTGGCGGACGAAGTACGGCGGGATGGATCCCCAGATGGCGCGTCAGCTGCAAGAACTGCAGAAGGAGAACGCGCGGCTGAAGCGCCTGGTGGCGGACCAGGCGTTGGACAATCAGATTCTGCGGGAGGCCGCCCGCCCAAACTGGTAAGCCCTGAGCGACGACGTCGGACCGTGGAGGCGGTCCGTAGTCGCTTGGGGCCGCAACAGACGTCGGAGCGTCGGGTTTGCCGAGCCTTGGGGCAATCTCGCTCGACGCAGCGCTATTGTCGGCGTAAGCCCGACGACGATCGTCGATTGATCGAGGAACTGCGTCGCTGGTGCGAGTGGTACCCGCGTTACGGCAGCGAACGGGTTCACCAAATGCTGATCGGGACTGGTTGGCGGGTGAACTTCAAGCGGGTCCACCGCCTGTGGAAGCAGGAGCATTTGCAAGTGCCGGGAAAGCAGCGAAAACGACGACGTTTACCGGGGCAGAGTGCCAACGGCTGCGTCCGCCACAAGGCTTTGCATCGCAACCATGTCTGGAGCTACGACTTCCTGGTGGATCGGACGGAGGACGGCCGGCAGTTGAAGCTGTTGGTGGTGATCGACGAGTTTACCCGGGAATGCCTGGCAGCAGAGGTGGGGCGGACGTTTACCTCCCGGGACGTGATGCTGACGCTGCAGTACCTGTTCGCCGTCCGCGGCGCACCGGAGCATGTTCGTAGCGACAACGGTCCGGAATTTATTGCGAAGGAGTTGCAGCGGTGGTTGGAACGTGCGGCCGTACGCACACTCTACATTCAGAAAGCCAGTCCCTGGGAGAATGGCTACGTGGAGAGTTTTAATGGCAAGCTGCGGGACGAACTCTTGAACCGGGAACTGTTCCTGAGCGTGCCCGAGGCGCGCTACGTGCTAGACGAATGGCGAGTCGAGTATAATCATCGCCGGCCTCACAGTGGCCTGGGTTGGCAGACCCCTGCGGCGTACGCCGCCAAGTTGGTAGATCGACAGGCCGGGGTGTTCCCGACCGCGTCGCGTGTTGAGTCTCCAGTCGGGGCTGCGCCCCTCCTTACGACTCAACACGCGAACTAAACAAGAACCGATTCTCTCACAGACACTGGTACTGAAATCGGGAGGGGATCACCTGAAAACTACTTCGGCGAGAGGAAAGCGACCAATTCGCCCACTTGCTCGACGTTTCGCGCCCCGACAACGGTGACAAATCGTCCCTGATGATTCCAGCTTGCGGCCAAACAGTCGTCAACTTGAGTGAGGCTGGTGGGCATTCCGTTGCAGCGAGTATGAATCGTCGGTCGCGTGCCGAACCACCCTGGTTGATCGTCGATATGCTCGAAAACTGCGAGCTGCTCACCGTCCGTGCTCTGGTAGATTGCCTGCACGCAAGTGCAGCAGGGCATACGTAGGAGGTAAACTGCTTTGCGCGACAATCCATTCGGCAGACGCTCCGGGGTTACCGGCTGATAGCGCACCTTAGTTGCCGCCTCGTCGTAGCTTACGGCCTGCCCCTCGTACTTTGCCAGAAGAGTCTGCTGAGCCGCGTCCGGGTTACGCTCGAATTCGTCGAGATAATTCGCGAAGTTGACCGCGACATGACCGTGTTCATGCTCCCCGTGTTCAAGCCAAACGAATACTGCGGTTGAAGCAGCGACGACGACTACTGCCGCCGTCGCGAGGCCGATCCAGGTGCGCCTCCGGAGTATCAAGTTGGCGGGAAGCGCTCTCTGCCTTGGAATGTCCGCAGAAAGCTTGTTCTCAAGCTGTGGCCAGATGCCCGCTGGAACTGTCGGAGTCGGCATCTGCCCTGCCGTGCGGGAGAGAGCCCGCAATTCGGCAAGGCTCCGAGTACACTCCAGACAGCCTTCGAGATGCTGCGCCATTGCAGCCCGCAGGTCAGGCGACAGCTCGTCATCGTGGTATGGCGACATCTGCTGACGGGCGGTGGCACAATTGATGCTAGAATTCCCAGCCGAGCTCAAGGAGATACTCCTTTAACTTGGACCTCGCGCGGTTGAGACGCGAGGCTACAGTTCCTTCGGATATCTCCAGGGCCTCTGCTAACTGACCGTAGTCCAACCCCTCGACTTCCCGAAGTAGGAAAACGGCGCGCAACTCGGGATCGAGCCGCTGCAACCCCCGTTCCAACAATTCCCGAGACTGAAGTTCCAGCTCGTGACCTGCATGTCGGTCGGGGGGGTCGTACTCCAGCGGTTCGTGCAGCCGACGCTTCGCGGTCCGAAGGAATTGCAAACATTCGTTTGTAGCTAGCCGGTAGAGCCAAGTCTCGAAGCCGGATCGATCCGAAAACTGCTGGATTGTGCGATAGGTTTGCAGAAAAATCCGTTGAGTAAGGTCGTCGGCCTCTTGGATTCCGACCATGCGTACGACCAAGCGAAATATCTTGGGAATACAACGGTCGTAAAGCTCCGGCTGAGCGCCACGATCTCCGTTCCGGCAGGCCGTCACAATTTGCGCTAACGATTCTGGCATGCTCGGCCATAAGTCCGACCCTCGCTCTGATTGATTGGATGCAGCGGGGCCCGGATTTCTTCGCGGTGCGGCGGTGATCATTGATCCCATCCCTCGGCGTATCAGCCGAACTAGGCTGATTGATCGGGGAATTCCCGAGCGATTATAACCAACCAGTACCCCAGTGCGAATCCGATACCGTTCTCCATCAATCTGAAGTTAGACCATTGTAGTCGCAATTTTGGTCGCTACATCACACATTTCGAGTGACGCACTGTCCGATTCAGTCGCATAGTGAGCGGAACCCGCCCACATCGAACGGATTGAATGCAATTCCGCAGTGCGCTCGCGAAGAAACCAGGGTCAGCGAGCATCTAAAAGAACGCCATAGGACCGATGGTCGGTCCCGCCGCCCAACTGGCCGCAACTAGCGGCTTGCGCCGCCACTGTAGAAACCTAAATCGCAAGGAACTTCCATGAACCAAATGACCAAACCACTGATTGCCCTAGCGCTTCTTGCGCTTGTCATTCCCGCGAACACAGCCAATGCCCAACGTGACGCCGGATCCAAAATTCGCGGCGAATACAACTTCAACGGCAATTCTGGCGGCAGCGCGATGCGCAGCGCCCGCGATTACTCCACCTATTACCGCGAGTACGCCCAAACGGCGCCGAAAGAAAAAGTCAACCCGGAAGTCGCGAGGGACGCAGCGGACAGCATCGGGCAATACATCACAAAAGCCCAAAAACATATGGCTTGGATGCGCAAGCAAGCGGTCAATGACAAGGACAAGGAAACTTTGACCTCGTTGGATGTGATCGATAAGAACCTAGCTGACGCGTCGAAGTCGCACGCCGAGATGCATGAGACCTGCCTGAAAGACAATGTCGATGGAGCGGCCTCAATGAACTGTTGCAAGGTGATTGATGCGTCATTGGCGAAGGCTATTGCCGAGCATGACAAGTTGATGAAGCGGCTTTCGACAACGAAGAAGTAGCCGTTACGCTCAAAAACTTGCAAAGAAGCCCCCAATAGTTTGGGCGGCAAGTGTCTCGGGCAACTAGGATGCTTGCCGCCCCGTGCTATCCACATACGGGATTGCGGTGCCGCGCGGCTTCTGCGACACAATGTGCAACGCTGCACTGCCACGCGGCAGAAGTGAAGTGCGCCGATCTCAAGAAATCGGCCTTAAGGCATGAGCCGCTCGCCCACTGCGGTGTTCAGTTTCAGCATGCTGCGGCGATGCCGAATCAACGCATCACGATACTGCCGAACCACCTCGTTGTAGTCTTTCTGCGCATTCAAATACTCGACAGCGTTCGCCTCGCCTTGTTTTAGGAGACGCGCCGTTAAATCGCGTACTCGTTTGGATCGAGGCAACACGACCTTTTCAAGGCGAATTGCTGCGTCGCGACTCGCGTTGTATTCCGCATACGCTCGATCGACCTCAGCGAGCACCTGCCGCTCCATCCCAGCAAGCTCTGTTCGAGTTTGAGAGACGTTGATCTGGGCACGGCTTATATTGCCTTGATTTCGGTTGAAAAGCGGTATGCTGGTAAATACGCCGACTGACCAGGATGTTGCGTTCTGTCCGCCAACCGGCCCGTTGTTTGTAAATTCATAAGGCGAGTAGAGAAGAAATACATCTGATGTCTTTTCCGCCACTGCCAGTCTGACATCAGCTTGAGCCCGCTGCACTCCCAGGCGATAGGCGTTCAAGTCGGGGCGATTGCGAATAGCGAATGCACACAATTGGTCGCGTGTTTCCGGCAATGGCTCACCATCTCGCAACGTGGCTCTGAGCTCAATTGAATCTGCGCTATCCAATGTATAGTTGAGAATCGTGGCGAGACTCTGCTTAGCTTGTCGCAATGTCAGCTGAGATTGCTCGATGCCAATCTCGGCCAAATCGGATTGGATCAACGCCCGCTCCAAGTCGGGACGTGGAACCGTGCTGGCCTTCAATTGGGCTTCAACCAATCTCGCGATCGCTTGCAGACCTGCCTGGCTCGCTTGCGAGTACCGAACCGTTTCCCGAGCCGAAAGCAGATCGACATACACCGAATAAAGGTTATCAATCTCTAGCCGCACGGCGTCCTGATACTGGGCTTCGAGCACACGTTGGGCTTGGCTCGCGACAGCAGTTCGAGACAATCGCTTGTGGCTTATGTCAAACGGATAGATGACGGTCGCGCTGTAGCCGTTCTCGCCCGGCCGAGCTGGCGAATAGCTGCCGTAGGGAACCGATGATGCGTTTGCAAACACAAGAGGATTTGCGCGTAAGCTGGCCGTAAGTACGTCAGCGCGAGCTTGCGGAATCTCCATCCCCTTGGTGCGCAACTCAATACTGCTGTGCACCAATCGCTCAATGGCCACATCCAACGTCAGCCCGTTCTCCGGTCCCTCCTCTTCGGTCGCTGGTATTTCCAGTTGCCCATATAGCGGCACGTTTGGCGGCGGAAGTTCCTGCTGCGGCGCAATTCTCAATGCCTCGGGACGCCTACCCGGCTGGCCTTCATTCGAGATGGCCGTTAGCACATCTCGGTTTCCGGTCACTGAGACCGCCGTTGACGCTCCTGGTGCCAGCAAACCCCTAATGCGTGAATCGCGCCCGCCAGCATTGGCACCAAGCGTGCTCTCGCGACCGCCAATAACTCCACCCAAATGGGTATCAGTACGCGCGTTTTCTTGCGATTGGACTCCTTTCGACAACAGTATTATGTCGTCCGCCAGGGAGGAAATCTGGCCCAGCGCGAGTCGCGTTTGACCAACGATGAAGGCTGCCAGGAGCACTGGAATGGCGTAGCGCAGCACGAGCAATTCCTTTGCGAACGTCAGCGGGCAACTCGGTGAGCAGGGAGTCGCGACGGAGGGGGGAAATGGCCGGTTATTACGGAAGTGTCGCCGAATAGTGGTGCATCATCTGTATGTATCGGCCGCGTCAATTGTGCCAATTGAAGCGATCTAATTCGTGCCCTGACGGAATTTCCGTCGGCTGGGGGTTCGCAGTGCGATAGCTTCCATCGCCCAGTCTGGCAGAGCGTGATCCACGACAAATTGGCTGCTAGAGAACAAATTGCAATCGTTCTTCGTAGACCGTTCAGATTGAGGCTGCTCGAAAAGAGCCGACACCACCACGTTTTTTTAAGAGAGCGTAACTAGCTGCCAGGAAAGAGTTTCGCATCGCAACATCTGAGCCAGGCTGACGAAAAGCGGAGAATTAAATTTGGGGAATTACTCCCAGATGGCGCGAAGTCGAATCAAACGAGACAAAATAAGCCGAACTTGAGTTTTGTGGCGATTGTGCCGATACTGACTACTGGTGAAGGCTTATATGCATTTGTTGCTGGGTTCAGCATGTTCCGACGCCTAATCAATTCCTACTTGATCGCGATTTTGCTAGCAGGTCCGTGCCTGTGTTGCTGCTCACTTTCGCGCGCGTCGACCAAGGATTGCCCAATTGCAACGGATGGCGGTCTGGTAATCGCATCACATTCTTGCTGCCACGGTGAGAAGGACAATCAACCGCCTGGAAAATCGCACGATTGCCCCTGTCGCAAGCACCAGGAACATCAGGCCACATCGCGAAGCCTCGACGCTTCTATCTCAAACATCCGTTTAGCAACGGAACTCTCCTGGCCAAGCTTACTGCTTGCGTGGACCTTCACCGCCGAATTGTCAGAGGCGGGTGATTCAAATCATCTTCGCCGGCAATCGCTCGACTCGACTTTTCTGAGTTCCCAGGATCTTTTGCGCGCCTTCTCTGTGATGCGCTGCTAGTTCACTCTCTTCGTGGACGGCAATTCGTTTTGTCTGGGACGCGCCGTTTGGCGTCTCACTTAATTTGCATGCATTTTCCCAGAGCCAATTGCTTGGCTCTGCATGCGCACCGCATCAAAGTCTTGCATGCATTGTGCCGGACAATCATTGAAGGAGAGCTGTCGTGAAGTCAACTCGGTTCCAAAATACGATCGCCGTAGGGCTAGTGCTTTTCAGCGGCGTTGCTGCACAGGTGACCTGCGCCGCCAACGACCAATTACCCAAAGATGTCGATGCAACTGCAAAAGCGGAATTCGCCAAACTCAGTCCGAGCGATCGAGTAATCGCGGAGGCACAACGCTGGTGCCCAGTCACGCCTGATCGACTTGGGGCGATGGGGCCACCGGTAAAGATCATGCTAGAAGGCAAAGTAGTTTTTCTCTGTTGCGCGGACTGCGAGAAGGACGCCCGTGGAAATCCAAAGGCCACTTTGGGGAAGGCTGACAAGTTGAAGAAAATCAACACAGCATTTTCAAAGCTGTCTGTGGCTGATCGGCAAATTGCAGAGGCCCAGCACTTTTGCGCCGTCCAGGACAAGAACGACCTCGGCTCCATGGGAACGCCAATCAAGCTCATGCTGGAAGGGCAGCCTGTTTTTCTCTGTTGCGGTGGCTGTAAGAAGTCGGCCATGGCCAATCCGAAGGCGACTCTTGCAACAGTCGCGAAACTAAAAGCGGTGAACGCCAAAGGCCACGAGCACGGCGATCACAAATAATCTTTTTTGTTGAGTTTTGCAGGCACCTCAAAGTTGCATCGATGGATTCTCTGGATTAATTCAGCACATTGCATAAGGAGAGCGGCAAGTGGCACGGAAGCTTCGGCTGAGCAATGAGTTATTCAATCGCACCACGACTAAAAACACAAACCCGTTGTTGAAGGGGATATCTATGTCAAGGAGAGTGTTCATTCCTATGATCGCTTTGTTTGCTTTCGGAGCGATTGCTCTCACAGGCTGTTCGGACCGTCCATCGGGACCGCCTGCCATTGCGCAGTCAGGCTCGCAATCCGTTGCCGCGACCAACGGAACAGCCTCCGCAGCGGGCGACGATCAACATGCGCATAAGCCGGGAGAGCACGGCGGCATCATTGTGACCATCGGTCGGGACAGCTACCACGCCGAGGCAATCTTTGAACAAGGAGGAACGCTACGGCTGCTGATGTTAGGCAAAGACGAGGCCAGGGTCTTGGAGGTTGAGTCACAGACTTTCAAGGGCTATGCAAAGTCGCTGGGAGGCGCTGAATCCATGCCCTTCGAGTTAGCGCCGGTGCCTCAAGATGGAGACGTCGAGGGCACAACTTCGCAGTTTGTCGGTCAAATCCCTGAATCGCTCGCCGGTCAGCCCGTCGAAGTGACAATACCCAGCGTGCGGATTAAGGGCGAGCGATTTCGCCTCGGCTTTGCATCAGCAATCGAACCCCATGCGTCGGATACCATGCCGGCCAAGGTCGATGACGAGGAGGAGGTGACGCTCTACCTGACACCTGGTGGGGCCTACACCGAGGCGGACATCAATGCGAACGGAGGAGTTACAGCCTCGCAAAAATTCAAGGGGATCATGTCGAGCCACGACATGAATCCCAAGCCGGGCGACAAGATTTGCCCGGTAACACTGACCAAGGCCAACTCTAAATTTACCTGGATTGTCGGCGGCAAACCGTATGAATTCTGTTGCCCACCTTGCGTGGATGAATTTCTCAAGTCCGCCAAGCAGAATCCGATGGCGCTCAAGAATCCGGACGAATACGTCAAAACTCGGTAAGGAATCGCAAGGCCAGGGTTTTAACTTAAGCACAAGGAACACCACAATGTTAACCAAGATCATGATCGTAAGTCTCGCAAGCGTGCTAACCATCGGATTGGGAACCAAGATAGCCGCGGCCGAAAAGGCTCCCACGACCATTACCGTCGACGGCATGCATTGTCCAAGCTGCGCAAAAAAAATTGCCGGTAAGCTAACGGCAGTTTCGGGCGTAGCCGCCGTTTCCACGGATGTTAAAGCGGCGCAGTTGCAAGTCACTGCCACTGCAAAGACAAACCCATCGCCTAAGGCGCTATGGGAAGCTGTCGAAGCCGCTGGTTACAAGACCGTGAAAATCGAAGGCCCAAGTGGGGTCTTTACCGAAAAGCCGAAATCATAGCCAGCATGCGGCAACGCAGGTCGCCCGTCCGGGGGAATCCCGGGCGGGTGTTCTCGCGGTTGTGAAATGAACGTTCGATGAGTCGGAACTGACGAGGCGCCCAGCCGCAAGCGAAGCTGGATGGCGCCATTCGCGATGAATTGGGTTACAGGGGATTCGGCTATGCGATACATTTTTGCGTTTCTACTAGCCGTCACGGCAATGACAGGCTGTACTTCGCCGACATCCACGGAGGAGAAACCTACCAATACTGCGAATCCACACGCGGCCCATGACATGGATGCCGCCACGAGCACATTGCTGGCCGAAACAGACCCTAACCCGTCAATCGCTGGCGCGCCGACGATTTTGACGCTCATGATTCACGACGCAAACGACAAGATGGTTCGCGAGTTCGATGAAACGCATGAACGCAAAATGCACCTGATCGTTGTTCGCGACGGTCTCGATATCTTTGCGCACGTGCATCCCGAGATCAGCCCGGCTGGCATGATCACAATATCGCACACGTTTCCAGTGCCTGGGCGATACCTGCTCTACGCAGACCATAAACCGCTAGACGGCGCGCCGGCCACGCCGATGGCCACTGTTGAAGTTGCGGGAGACCCGCCTCCGGCTCCAAAACTGAAACCCGACGTGCCGGGCACCATAAAGGCCGACTCGCTCCAGGCGAAGATCACCGTCACCTATGCTCAGGCAAGCAAAGAAACCCCGATCACATTCGACCTATTTAATGAGAACGGACAAGCCGTGAACGATCTTGAGCCGTATTTGGGCGCAATGGGGCATCTTGTGATTCTCAGCGGAGACGGAAAACAATTCGTACATGCACACCCGGACGATGGTTCTGCGAAATCGAATAAGGTGGCGTTCGGCGCGCACTTCCCAAATGCGGGCATCTATAAAGGGTGGGGCCAGTTTAAGCGTGTGGGCACTGTGCATACGATTCCATTCGTGATCGAAGTCAAATAACAGCATCCTGTCGAACAGCGATGCAGGCGAGCGAGGCCCACAATGTCAAGATGCAGTCACGCGCGCCGTGCAACAATCTGTGTAATGCTCGTCCTTACTTTTGCGCGTGGAATGGTTTCGGCTCACGAGGGTCATGCGCCGCTACCGACTAAGGGCGCACAGATCGATATCGCCAAGGGGCTCATTACGCTCAGTCCCGAGGCGCAACGAACTTTGGCGGTCAAAACCGCTGACGTCGAATTGCAGCAACCCAATGAGAAGGTGCTGGCTTACGCAATGGTTGTGGCGCCGTGGCAGCAGCATGCCTTTGCGACATCGCGCGCGGCGGGAAGGATCGCTAAACTCAATGTGAAACCAGGACAGCGAGTAACTGCGCGGCAGGTGCTGGCTGAGGTGGAGAGCCTGGACCTTGAAACTCTTCAACTTCAACTCTCAAATGCCGTCAATGATCAGGCATTGGCCACCAAAATTGCAGATAGCCTTGCCCCTCTGGAGAGTATTCAAGCCGTAGCCGCGAAGGATATATTTGAGGCACGCAGCAAGCTCGAAGAGAGTCAAGCTGCCGTCGATATCGCTCGGAGCAAATTGCGAAACTTGGGTTTGAGCGAAGACGATGTGTCACGATTGGCAAAGGGTTCTATCCGTCAACTCAACCGATTACTGCCCGTCTTTAGCCCGATTGCTGGCACTGTCGTCCATAGCGACTTAAGCGTTGGCCGAGTAATCGAACCGAGCGAGCACCTGTTTGAAATTGTCGATCTAGCGAAGGTCTGGGTGCGAATCAGTGTCCTTGAAAAGGACCTTCATCGCGTGGCCGTGGGCCAGCAAGTCCAGCTCACCCTCGCTGCATTTCCAAAGGAAGTGGTCGAAGGCCATATCACAGTGATCGTTCCTTTTCTCGATCCCGAAAGCCATTTGGGCAACGTCTGGGCCGAGATCGTCAATCCGGTCGACCAACCGGCCCGCTACTTGCCCGGTATGTATGGCCAGGCACAAGTGATTGTTTCACCTCCAGGTAAAATGGTCTCTTTTCCTGCGGACGCCCTCATTGGTGAATCAGCCGACAAGTATGTGCTCGTGGAGGAAGAGGCAACAAGCAAAGCACATGTCTATCGCAGGCAAAATGTGGTTGTTGCTCTACAGAACACCTCCCGCGTTTTCATAGAGGACGGCGGCCTATTTCCCGGCGACCGCGTCGTTACTTCGGGGAGCCACGAGTTGGCCACATTTTTCGGGCTTGGCATTCTAAAGCTTAGTCCCGAAGCACTGAAAAATGGGCATGTTGTTACCGACAAAGTGAGCGATCACGAAGTTCAGCGAGTGATCAACATCGAAGGAATCGTCGAAGTTCCTCCGGACCATCAGGCGATCATTTCCACGCAGGTAGCGGGGACGCTGGAAAAGGTCCTTGTCGAACGGGGTCAAGCAGTCAAGAAGGGAGAGATTGTCGCCGAGTTAGCCGGCGTCGAATTCCAAGAATTGCAGCTTCAGTTTATCCAGTGGCACCTGAGAGCCAAGCTCGCCAAAAAACTTCTTGACCGTCGCCAAAGCCTGTCGGATACCCAGAGCCTCGCCAAGCGTCAACTGTGGGAAACCGAAAGTCAATACAATGCTGCAATCAACGAAAGTGACGCGGCCGAGCGTAAGCTTCGATCGCTGGGTTTATCTGCCGCTATGCTGGCGGACATTGCCGAAACCCGTTCATTGGCAAAGACGCTATCCTTGCGCTCGCCGATTGATGGCATTGTTGTACGATTTGACAAAACGCTTGGCCAAGCGATCAAGGCCCAAGAACCCATTTTTGAAATTCACAATCTCAGCCGCGTGTGGGTCGAAGGATACCTCTCGGAACGCGACCTAGCTCAAGTCGCTATTGGACAGCCGGCACGTGTTCGAGTCATCGCCGATCCGGCGTTTATGGCACTCGGTAGCGTCGTACGCAGCGGCCAGGTCCTAGGAAACCAAGACCGAACTTTGCCGATTTGGATAGAGTTGGAGAGTACGCCAAGAATAGTGCTTCAGGCCAACATGTTGGCGAGAGTCACGCTGACTCTGGGAGAAAGCAAGCCATCCCTCGCGGTGCCGCTGGGAGCCATCGCTCGCGAGGCAACCCGGACCTACGTCTTCGTCCGCGACGCCAAAGGTGTCTTTG
>Ga0163153_10005234_pt1 | contig 15484 bp, 10 predicted proteins | sample OliLakLV19MP6IB1_FD_148629 | JGI IMG/M metagenome (GOLD analysis project Ga0163153, IMG submission 148629) | Freshwater microbial mat bacterial communities from Lake Vanda, McMurdo Dry Valleys, Antarctica - Oligotrophic Lake LV.19.MP6.IB-1 | ecosystem: Environmental > Aquatic > Freshwater >... | reverse complement strand
TCGAGTACGCCGTCGCCGTGATTCTCGATCGAGTAGACGAAGACCAATTCCGATTCCCCGTCCGCAACGATGACCTGGTCGACGCCGCCTGGAGCGATCACCGCACCACGCCGGACGGTCAACACCGCCTGCGCCGCATTGCTGCCGTCGAGAGCCCGCAAATACGCCACGAGATCGGTCAGGTCCCCCGGAGCGAGACCACGGGCATGCGCACTTGCCCGAGCCGCATCGTCGGGGGTCGAGAACAACACCTCGTCGATGACCAATTGGCCGCCGGAAACCTTGCTCAAGGCGATGGTATTCACGCCGCCCTGGTAGGCGATCGGCAGCCGCAATCGACGCCACTCCGACGGCACGTAGCTCGGAACGTTTGGCGTCGTCGCCAACGGCACCACCGTCGCCGCACCTCCGTTCACCACGATCCGCAAGTTCGCCTGACCGTACGACACGCTATAGCGCACGTCGATGTACCCGTTGCCGGCCACGGCGGTCGCGACATCGTTGAAGGCGATCGTCCTTCCACCGTCGATCACCACGAACTCGCTTCCGTGCCATTCCTTCATCGGATACCAGGCGAAATCTTCACCGAAGGCGCCGCCGCTCAACGTCGCATCCTCCGCCTGCACGAGGCGGCCGCCGGTCGTAGTGAAAACTTCGGCGAGCGTGCTCGCGCTGCCATCATGAAGATACGGCGCGCCCGCGTGAATCCCAAGCAGGGTCGGCGTTTCGATGCCCGTCAGCGGTCCACCGAGGCGCTGGCCCGAAGACGCGCGGAGCGTACCGACGTCGCGAATCGTCTGGTCGGTGTAACCCATCGACGGCACGTGGCAAGCGGCACAACCCTGCGCCGCGAAGATCGTCTGCCCGCGGCCGGCCGCCGCGCCAAGCGTACCGTCGGGTTCGCGATGCGGATCGCGCGGCAGCGACGCCGGACCGAGCGAGCTCACATAGGCCGCCAATGCGTCGAGATCGGCATCGCGACCCGCCTTCGCAGCGCCGAGCGGAGCGCTCGTTGCAGCGAAGTCGCCATCTGCGAGAAATCCGGCGCCACCGAAGAAGGCACGAATGTCGCCCTCGAAATCCTGGATCTCGTCGAAGTTCGCCGTCCAGTGCACATTGCCGTGCTCCATGCCCGAGCGCCCGCGCAAGTCGGTGGTATTGCGGAATCCCTCGCCGCGGCTGGTGAAGTCCCACGTGCGCCCGTCGTGGCCGCCGTCGATGTGACACGTCGCGCAACTGATGTAGCCTTCCGCGCTCATGCGGGTATCGGCAGCATTGTAGAAGATCCGCTTGCCCTGCAGCACCTGCGGGTGGAGCCGTTCGTTGGCGACCGTCGCGACCGTGGTCGCAGGGATGTTCAACGAACCCGTACTGAGGAACACGGCCGCATCGAATGTGGTGACGCTTCGCCCCATGAAGTTCGAGACGTAGACGCTGCCGCCGGCAGCGTCTACCAACACCCCCTGCGGTGCGAGCCCCGTGCTCCAGCGGTTCTGGATCGTGCCCGGGCTGTCCTGGCGCATGAGGTCGAGCACATCGATCACGCCAAGCTGGTTGTTGCCCTGCAGCGCGATGAACCCGTAATCACCGAGAGGGCTGAACGCGACCGCACTCGGCGAATCGCTGTTGTCGAGGTCCAGCCGCAAGGAAACGCTCTCGCTGTTCGCAGATAGATCGATCAGCATGAGCACCGCGCGCACCGTGCTGTCTTGCCCGGGAACCATTGTCGGCCCCGAGAAAATGCCGCGCGAGGTGTTGTCCTTCTTACCGACAACCCAAGCCCACGCGCCGTCCGGGGCGATGCGTACCCCCGCGAGGTAGTTGGGTACACCGCGTCCGGAGGCCGAGCCGTCGACCGAGTGGTCGCGGGCGAGATTGATCGTGCGCGTCAGGCTCATCGGACCGGCGAGCGCAACGTCGTACACGGAGCCCGCGTGTTCGCCCGAGAGGAAGCGGGTCACCAAGGCACGCGTCCCGTCGTGCGTGACGGCGATCGCCCGCGGCGATGGACCAAGCGCGACCGTCCCGGTCTGCGTGCGCGTGGCGACGTCGAAGCGAAGCAGCGCACCGTGACCTTCGACACTCACGAGCATGGCCGATCCGTTCGGCGTCGGGGCAACCGCCACCGGCGCTGCGCCGTAACCGAGTGGCAGCACCACTAGGGTCTGCCCACTGACCGAGTCGAGTATGGAGATCGTGTCGGAGTCGCGACATGCCACCCAAACGCTGCCGTCAGCACCGCGGGCGAGGCTCATCGGGTGGCCGCCAACGGGCACTTCCCAGACGACCTCCTCGGTCACGGTGTCGACCGCAGTGACTGAATCGTTGTCGGGATTTGCCACATAGAGGCGGCCGGCAACGCTCGCGAGTGCGAGTGGGCTACTCGCGGTTGAACCGGTTGCAGCGGGTGGCTCGATCACCGTCAACTTGCGCGAACGGGCGGCGACCGCACCGTTGCTGTCACGCGCCTGGACGGTGACCTGGTAGTGGCCGGCGGCGGCGTAGGTGTGCGCCGCGCTCGTAGCGCTCGACCATGCGGAGCGCGGCGAGCCGTCGCCGAAGTCGATACGAAACTCGACGGGATCGTCGTCGGGATCGCTTCCCGTCCAAGTCAGATCAACCAACGAACCCGGGGTCGGGTTCTCCGGTTCGAGCGACAGTGAGGTAACGTTGGGCGGCTGGTTGCCGCCACTCACCGCGCCGCCCGTGGAGAAGCGGAAGCTGTAGGGTTCCATACCGTTCCCGGCTGCATCCTCGATCGCATTCGTCAGGAGGAGTTCGTAGGTGGTGTCGGGCTGCAGCGGCTGTTGCGGCGTCACCGTCAGCAGCTTGCCCTGGCTGAACGCGTGCCACGTCGGCACCGCACTGCCGTCCACGGGTCGCAGAATGAGCGACGCGCCGTCGACGATGGTCTCGGTCTTCAGCGATTCGGGAATCGACAGGGTGATCGGGCAATCCACCGAGAAGTTGGTCTGGTCCGGAACCGGTACGTGGTACACGACCGCGGGTGGCCGGGTATCGGCCGAGGCCTGATGCGCCCAAACGGCGAGGCCGGGACCATCGCTGCCGTAGCCTCCAGTGACGACCAAGTTGCCAACGGGTAGTGCGAACTGGCTCGCATCGAGCAGGCCGGGAACCGTATTCAACTCGAGCACCACGTCGAAGGTGCGCATGTCGATCTTGTAGCGGTTCATGAAGGCGTATTCGTCTTGGAAGGTCACGTACTGGTTCGAGCCTTCCAAGTTGCGGTTGGCGACGATCTTGAGATCGGTCGGATCTTCGAAGTCGACCACCATGAAGCCCGCCTGGCTGCCCGCGCCGCCTTCGCCATCGCGCCGCGGAAAGACGATGTAGTGGCCGTAGATCTCGGGCCAGTAGCCGCCGGGATTGCCCTCCTTCAAGACGTCGAGAAGAACCGGGTTCGAAATGTCCGAGATGTCATACGTCGCCACGCCGCTCCCGGCCTGGTCGGAGGCGACGATCAAGATGTTCCCCATGATGAACGGGAATCCGGTGATACCGGTGAGGCCGAGATGATCCCATGAAGCCTTGATGGCCGGGCCGACTGCCGCACCGCCATTGCCCCAGTCGTAGACCCATTCGCCCGCACGCCGCACCGCGAGCCACATTTCACCGCCGATCGTGTTGTACGTCCAAAAATCGTTCAGTCCCCACGGTGACTGGGCGCCGGCGCGCTGAACGCTACCGAGCAATAGCCCGGTTTCGCTTTCGATGTCGCCGCGGCGCAACACGGAATCGCCGATTGCTGTGCCCGGCCCGCCGATGCGGAAGGAATTGCCCCAGATGTCGTGCGGCCAAGTGCCGTTACACGGATCGAGAGCGCCGCCGAGGCAATGCGGCCCGACGTACATGTATGGACCCGAGTGGAAGTAGCCGTGGGCGTGGAAGCCGGATGCGTGCGCGGGCACGACAGTCACCTCCGGGCCGGTCGTATCGAGATTCTCCAGGCTCACGACACGCATGCGCAGGTCGGCGCCGGGCTGGCTACCGGGCGCTTCCGGCACCGAGACGATTCGTCCGCCATGCCAGCCGATGATCGCCGTACGTCCCTGCTCGGGAGCGATCGGCCCAGCCAGCAGCTCTCCAGGCGTGCGCGCCACGTTTGGCAGATCCTGTCCATGGCACATCGACGCGGGTATCGTCAGAAGCAAGCAGGCGATGAAGCACGTCGGCGCCCAACGCCGGGAGGCGTGCCCACGGAGGAATCCCTCCGTCATCGAACCAAATCGCACGCCCGCGGCAACGACCCTGCGCATTCTGCCTCTCCCTGCTCGTCGACGCACATCCCGATAGAAGTGAACGGCGAGGCTACCATCGTAGCGGTCGGGCGTCAAGGCACAAGAAATTTCCGCAGGCGGAAGAAATCGAGCGGCGGCGATCGATACCGCACCCGAGATGCCGGCGGGGATCGGGGTGGATCGTTCGACCCCGCTGCTGAGCGGGGGTTTCAAGCAATCGGTGGGCGCCGCATACGCGCCGCGTGGAACACTGACGGCACGTCGTGATGGCAGTCGGCGAGCAGCAGGGTTATGCCAAGCTCGTCGATGGCGCATACGACTTGAAAAAGCGCGGCCGCGCGAAAGGGCCAGGCGACATCCAAGATCAGCAGCAGCGCAACGGCGATTCCCATCGCCGCCGCGCCCACCTTGACCGACCAAGTATGGTAGCCCGGCACGGCGCGGTATTTCGCGTAGCCAATCGCCGTCGGGAGAATCATCGCGACGACGGCGACGGCGACATACGGCAACTCGCGCGCGACCGTCTCATGCCACCCCCACCAGGCGCCAAGGGGCAGCGCGAGCCAGAGAGCAAAATCACCCCATTGATCGAGGCGCGCGCCGAAGGCGGATGCACAGCCGAGGCGCCGCGCCAGCGGGCCATCGAGAATATCGGACAGGAGCCCGAGTCCGAAGAGAACCAAGAAGGGCGTCGTCGCGCCATTCCAGGCGAGAGCGAGGAGGACGGGTACGGACACGATGCGAAAGGCGCTCAGTAGGTTGGGAAGGTTGGCCAACATGCACGATCCGAGTGCCGCTCAGGCGCGACGACGGCGTTGCCGTTCCAGATACAACAAGACGAAGCCGGGTACGGAGAACAACACGGTCTGCGCAATACCGTGAGTCCAGCCGCCGCCATTGGGACTGACCTGGTTCCAGACGAGATGGCAGAAGGCGATGTAGAACGAATAGGCGACAGCGGCCGGAACGATCCACCAGCGCTCGAACCAGAAGCCCCATGCGCCGGCCAAGAAGATCGCCCAGTGCAGCGGCGCTGTGTATCGCGCCAGCGCGCCGCGCAGTTCGAAGCCGAACCAGACTTCGACGTCGCGCGTATGCTCGAGGAATAGGTCGCGCGGCACGAGAAAGGCGACGGATCCCAGGCAAAAGACCGCTAGCGCCGTCATCCACCAAGGCCGGACTCGCCCCCAGCACCTCACCTCGTTCTCCATGGAATCTACGCAGGCAGCGATTGCACGAGAGTCGCCGCGTCGTTGCCGGCGAAAGTCACGTGCTGACCTGGAGCGACTTCAAGCCGCGCAACACGGGATTGGGACGGTACTGCGGCGCTTCGTCCTCCAGGGTCAGGTTCGGGAAACGCTCGAGCAGGGACCAGAAGGCGACCTCCGCCTCCAGGCGAGCGAGGAGCGCTCCGAGGCAGAAGTGCACGCCGAACCCGAAAGCGAGATGGGGATTGGGATTGCGGCCGATGTCGAACCGCTCCGGCTCGGTGAACACGGCGGGATCGTGGTTTGCCGCGCCGACACCGACCAACACCAGCGATCCCGCTTCGATGGCGTGGCCGTCGAGTTCAATGTCTTCGCAAACGACGCGCAGCGTCGCCTGCACCGGGCCATCATAGCGCAGCATCTCCTCGATGGCCGTGGGCAGGAGTGTCCTGTCGCTGCGCAAGCGGGCGAGTTCTTTCGGCTCGCGCAGCAATGCCAGCAGACCGTTGCCGATCAAGTTGGTTGTCGTCTCATGGCCGGCGAGCAGCAGTAGATTACACGTTGCGAGCAGCTCATTGTCGGTCAGCGCGTCGTTCTCCTCCTGGGCGAGCACCAGGGCGCTGATCAGGTCGTCGCGGGGCTCCTGCCGGCGCGTGGCGATGATCTCGGCCAGATATCCGAGCAATGTGAGCATCGCCGCCGCAGAGGACTGCCGGACATCGGCTCCATCGGCGCCGATTCCGGCGACGATCTCGGCGGCCCACGCCTTGAACTGCCGGTGGTCCTCCGGCGGCACGCCGAGCAACTCCGCAATGACGATGGCGGGCAAAGGTGCGGCGAGCGTCTCGATCACGTCGAACGAAGCGCCGCGTGCCAGCGGCGCGAGCAACTCGGCGACCGTCGCTTCGATCTGCGTGCGCATCACCGCAACACGCCGCGGCGTGAAGGCCTTGTTCGCCAATTTGCGCACCCGCGTGTGATCCGGCGGATCCATGATCAACATCGAGCGCAGCCCCTGGGCGCTCTGCTGGATAAAAATCGGCAGGCGCTCCAGATTTTCGCGAATGATCGGTGCACGCATCCGTTCCACAGAGAAACGCGGGTCACGCAGCGCCATTTCGACGTCGGCGTAGCGCGTCAGAAACCACACTCCGGGTCCGGCGTAGTTGGCCACCGGCATCTGCATCACCGGTCGCACCGTACGCAGCAGTGCATAGATCGCGAAAGGGTTCTCCAACCCGCCGCGGCTACGCAGGGGCCGGAAGAGATCGAACTCGTTTTCGTTTCGCGCGGTGTTGGTCTCGGTCATCGTCTCCCTCACATCGCTGCAGATTGCGTGGTCTGGGCTACCGTGTCGACCTTGGTCCGATCGCGCCCGCCTGCTTGCGCGCCGGCGGCCAGGTGCTTGATCAACTCGCCTTGAATGAGACGCCGCCCCGGTGCCAGGCGGTGCGACAATCCGTTGAGCAGGAGCATCGTCCGCAGCACCAGGGCGAAGTCGTCGGGGATGCGACGAATGCGCGTCGCGCCGAGTACGGATGCGAAGTCGCCGGCGCCATCCGAATCACCCATGATACTCAGAACCAGTGTCCGCAGGTGATCGGGGCGGATCGCCTCGATGTCGAACGACAGATCGGCTGCTGCCTGCAACGCGGCATCGTTGTCACCGATCAGCGCAGCAACCATCATCTGCGCGACCAAGTTGGCGAAGTTCGCCGGCAACTCCTTGCAGAGCCCGAAGTCGAGCAGGCCGATGCGACCGTCCGGCAAGACGAGGAGATTTCCAGGGTGCGGATCGCCGTGAAAGAATTCGTGTTCGAAAATCATCGCGCCGTACAACCCGCCGACGCGACGGGCGACGTCGCTCGGGGAATGCCCGGCTGCGCGCAAAGCCTGCGTCCTAGTCACCTGGATGCCGTCGAGGTATTCCATGACGATGACGCGGTCGCGCGTGTACTCGTCGTAGATACGGGGAACGCGAACGTCGCTGCGGCCGGCGAGGATGGCGCCGAGGCGTTGTGTCGACGCCGCCTCGCGGCGGAAGTCGAGTTCCATTTCGACGAAGCGGGTGACCTCGTTGGCCATGCTGCGCAGGTCCAGGCTGCTCTGCATGCCCTGGATCAAGCTCGCGACCCGCCGCACCATGCGCAGGTCGACCGGGATGATGCGACGCGCCTCCGGGTACTGGATCTTGAGGACGACGTCCGCGCCGTCATGCAGACGAGCACGGTGGACCTGTGCGAGCGACGCGGCGCCCAGGGCCTGCGGGTCGATGCTGGCGAAGATCGAGTCGAGTGGCGCGCCCAGGGCCGCTTCGACCGCGGGTGCGAGGTCGGCAAAGGGACGCGGCGGCACGTCGTCGTGGAATCGACTGAGCTTGTCGATGAACGGCTTCGGCAGCAGATCGGCGCGCGCCCCACCGATCTGCGCAGCCTTGATCAAGCCGCCCTCGAGGGCCAAGGCGAGACGGCGAATCTGCTCGGCCGCCGCAGCGTGCGCCTTGTCCCAGGAGGGCTGCCCTACCTGCTGGCCCGACAGGCGCTCGCGCGCCATCAGGACCCAGTAGCGCGGCAGCGCCTGCGCTGTCGCCAGTGCGATACGCAGCACCCGGTAGGCGGGGATGCGATTCACGCGCAGGAAGCGACTATGCCGGAAATGATTCTCGTTCACGGAATCCCCAAGAGCGCACGGGGCAAGTTCGACGATTTACTGAGCCGTGCGGCTCAGCCGCCGCTGTTGCGGCGCTGGATCTCTTCGTCCGTCAGGTCTTCGACATGCGTGGCGAAGTACCAGCGATGCCCATAGGGATCATCCAAAACAGCGGAGCGGTCGCCGTAGAATTGATCCGCTACGGGCCGGACCAGTGTCGCGCCCGCGGCGACGGCACGCGCGGCGAGCGCATCCACATCTTCCACGTAGACATGGATTCCGACCGGCGTTCCCCCGAGCGACTTTGGGCTGCGCACGCCCATCTCCGGAAACTCGTCGGCGAGCATCAATTTGGCGTTGCCGATACGGAACTCGGCGTGCCCCAACCGGCCATCGGTTTGCATGACGCGCATCATCTCCACCGCGCCGAACGCGCGCCCGTAGAAATCGAGCGCGCCGCTCGCGTCGATACACGAGAGATACGGAATCGCTGCGTCGTAACCATCGGGAATGGGCTTCACCGCCATGATTGCCTCCTCGCTCTCTCCATAGGATTTCGTACGCCCAGCAAGCACTGATTTACGCATCGGATACATCCAATGTGAAGTCGATGTCTACACCGCGCGGACCGCGTTACACGGAATTGCGGGCACGCCCGCAGGCGGCACCGCTCAGCGCACCCAGTGAACCGCAAGCATGCGCTTGCCGCCGGCAAGCTCGAGCGCGATCTCGTCGCCGGGCATACTGCCGATCAGCGCAGCCCCGAGAGGGGCGCGCGCGGTGAGCACCAACACCTCACGGCCGCCGACAGCGAGCTTCTCACCGCCGCCCACCGGCGCGAGAAAATAGGTTGTTTCCTCACCGTCCTCGTCGCCGAGTTCGACCAGATCGCCGAGTCCGACCGGATCGTCGGCCGCGCGACTGCGCAGATGGAATGCGGCGAGCGTCGCCACCGCCTCCCGGACGCTCTCGACTCGCTCCGCGAGCCCGCGCGAGAGGTAGCCGGCTTCGATCGAACGGGTGTCCTTCGGATGCTCCTGCTTGGCCTCGGTGTGCACGGCGCCCGATTGCGCGGCGAGTTGCGCCGCGGTCAGGCGCTCGAGGGTGTTCGCCAGACGCTCGCGCAGGCAGCGCAGCACATCGCGCTTGTCGACCTCGGCCATCATGGTTCGTAGCTGCGCTTCACGCCGGCGGAATTGCCCGCTTTGCGCTTCAAGCCGACGGCGGGTTGCTGAATGTCAGTGCGCCGTCATCCAACGATCCGTAGCGAAACATCTTCTTGTCGCGTCGGTAGTTCTGCGGATTGATCCACGGCTCCCGGTCGCCTTGCTTGGGAAACATGTGCATCGCTCGATCCATGTAGCCCGCGGAGAATCCCTCGATCCACGAGCGCGCGGGCATGTCCGCATCCTCGGCCCGGAGCTGCGGCACGACCTGGCGCATGCCCGTCTCATCCATGCGGTTGATGATCCGGCAGACGAACTCGGCGATGAGGTCGGCGCGCAGCGTCCACGAGGCGTTGATGTACCCGAATGTCGTCGCCAGGTTCGGAACGCCCGTGTACATCATCCCCTTGTAAGACCAGGTGCTGGCGAAATCGATCGGCTGGCCGTCGACCTCCACCATCGCCTCGCCCAAGACGACGAGATTCAACCCCGTGGCCGTGATGATGATGTCGGCCGCCAATTCCTCGCCGGACTCCAGGCGGATGCCGTTCTCGGTGAACGTCTCGATCTGGTCGGTGACCACGCTCGCCTTGCCGCTGCGAATGGCGGCGAACAGATCGCTGTTCGGCACGAGGCAGAGGCGCTGGTCCCACGGGTCGTAGCGCGGCGTGAAGTGGGTAGCGACGTCGTAGTCCGGACCGAGTTCCTGGCGGACCATCTGCAGTAAGCGCCGCTTCACGGTCTTCGGATCGGTGCGAGTCTTGCGGTAGACCCATTGCTGCAGGGTCACGTTCTTCCAGCGCGCGACGGCATACGCCCAGCGCTCCGGGAGGATCTTGCGGAGGAAGTTGGCGATGACGTCGCGATCCGGCCGTGAGATCACGTAGGTGGGCGAGCGCTGCAACATCACGACGCTCGCAGCCGTCTCGGCGAGCGATGGAATCAGGGTCATCGCCGTCGCCCCGGAGCCGATGACGACGACCTTCTTGCCGCTGTAGTCGAGGTTTTCCGGCCATTGCTGTGGGTGAACGACCGCGCCGCGGAAGCGCTCGCGGCCAGGGAACTCGGGCGTGAAGCCCTCGCGGTAGCTGTAGTAGCCGGAACACATCAGCAGGAAGTTGCAGGTCAATTGGATGGCTTCGTTCGTATCGCCGCGCTGGGCCTCCACCGTCCACTTTGCGTCACGGCTCGACCAGTCGACCTTGGTCACCTTGTGCTGCAAGCGGATGTGGCGATCAATGCCCGCGTCCGTCGCCGTCTCTTCGATGTATTTCAGAATCGACGGCCCGTCGGCGATCGCCTTGGCATCGCGCCAGGGCTTGAAGCTGTAGCCGAGCGTGTGCATGTCGCTGTCGGAGCGGATCCCGGGGTAGCGAAAGAGGTCCCAAGTTCCGCCGATCGCCTCCCTGCCCTCGAGAATCGCGTAGCTCTTGCTGGGACAGTCGCGTTGCAGGTGGTAGGCCGCGCCGATGCCGGACAAGCCGGCGCCGACGATGATGACATCGAAGTGATCGGTCGTGGTCTTCATGTTCAACGGCAATTCGTAGCACTGTTTCCAATCCTAGTTCGACGGGGGTCGCGAAAATGGGGCGGGCCTGCTTACCTGCATGAGCTACGTCGACCTCAACCCGATTCGTGCCGGCATCGCTGCGAGCTTCGAGGATTCGGACTTCACCTCGATCCAGCAACAGATTGCTGCGAAGGCGACGGAGTTCGCCAGCAGCGCTGAGGTCCAGCCGCCGGCGAGGGCGGAGCCTGCCGGCTCGTTGCCTGAACTCATTCCGTTCGCGGATGCGAAGCCGGCAGCGAACGACGAGGCCCTTCCCGTCGAGTTGGACGACTACATCGAGCTCCTTACGGCCCCGGGGGCGGTTCTTCGTTCGGGCAACCCCGGAGCCTCGGTGCCGGATGCAGCCGGTCGCATCTTGGAGCGGTTGGGGACTGCGTCGCAGCACTGGCTCAAGACGATCCGCTGCTACCATCGTCGTTTCTTCGCAATGGTCGGGTGCGTTCATGTCATCGACATCTACTGCGGCCGCACCCACCGAAGCCGAGCCAGGGGCCGTCGCTGGGCCGAGCGCGCCTTTCGCACGGCCGCTTGATCGCACCTCTCCCCCCCTACGAACGCCGACACGGAACCCTCGTCTCGCGGCGCCCTCGCCTTTGCTGGCGCCAAATCCGGCCCCCACCAGCTGAAGGCCGACGAACCCTGAGGCCGAATTGGCAGAATCGGCAACAACGGCCAGGCCGCAGTGCGGCTCGCCGTCGTGATCCGGCTACAGCGACACGCAAAACATGGGTGTCGCTGTAAGTCCCCTGATCTGTATCACCGCGCACGACCAACAAAGGCGGCGGTCACCGCTTCGACGTCCACCCGTTGCCCACCACCGACGCGGATCTTCAGTCGGCTACCGTCGCTTCGCTCAACCTCGACTTCCGTAACCCCGCCCTCTGCGTGGGCCAACAGCTTTGCGACCTCAACCTCGACGAACTCTGCCTCGTTGCCTGCGCTCGAGTCTTTGCGCGCTCCCGCCTCGTCTGCCGCCCGCTGCCTCAGCGTTTCGTATCTCAGGCCAAACTCGCTCGACACCCGGTACGCGCCGTACTCGCGACTGAGCACCGTTGCTGCCTGCCACAGCTCCTCCGGCATCCGCTTGCCCGGCCGCCCTGCGCGTCTCCACCGCTCGATCCGTAGTCCCAACGATCCACCACCCGTGAGCCTTCGCTGCCGTGATCCTCGTCCCATTCCTTCGCCTCCTCGTCGTTCCATGACGATAACGAAACGGGACCGCTCACTTCACGCACGCTTGCCGAAAGGACACGAATATCCCCCTCGACGTAGCCTGGAAGCACCGGTTCCAGACGACGAACGCGCGAATTGCCCGTGTCGACGACGAGGATGTCGCCGTTCGGCGCCACCGCGAGGCTATGCGGAAACCACAAGCTTGCGTTGCGTGCGCGGCCGCCGTCACCGGAGAAATACGGACAGTCCCATGGGTCCTCGCATCCGAACGGCCACGGATCCGCGGCTTGAATCCCCCCAGCGAGCGTTACGATCAGTCCTTCGGAAGAAATCCGCCGCACAGCCGAGGTATACCCGAATCCGTGCGATTGAATGACGATGACCGAACCGTCGCCAGTCGGATACAGATCCTCGTAGAATGCCGGTTCGTCGCCAACGTTCGTCCCGTCGGCCGCAGGCAGGAAGCTTCCATGATCGGGGTCACCGGCGACCTTCTCGATGATTCCGCTTGGCGTGATCCGAACGATCACATGAGAACCCCAACTCGCGCTGTACCCGAGGATCGTGTACAGGCTGCCGTCAGGCGCAAACCGCATGGGCGTCCTGCCACGCGAAAGCAATAGGGATTCGCGAGCCGGGACGTCGAATGGTCCAATCCCGCCCTCGGCGTCGAGTTCGGCGATCCCCGCAAATCGCTCGATGATTCCGTTCGGACCGATCCGACGGATCACCAAATCAAATACGTAGACCGCGCGATCCGGACCAATGGCGATCGCGGCGGGTTGGAAGAACTGCGCTGCCAATGCAGGACCACCGTCCCCGCAGTTGGCGATCTCTTCATAAAATCCACACCATTCCAGAATCGAATAGGTTCCGACACCCGCTACCAGCCCTATCTCTCCGGCCCCATCGACTCGTAGCACATATCCTCCCAGGTCCCCCGCGGCGGCTGCCGTCGTCGATATGTACAAGCTCCCATCTGAATCAATTGCGATGTCGCCGATGATTTCCAGGTTCGCCATCGTCGCGTCCAAGCCGTTCGCCGGCGTGAAACTCCCGCCCCCCGCCACGGTCGTGACGACCCCGTCGGTGTCGATCTTCCGCACGCGCACATCCCCGTCCACGAAGAAGATGCTGCCGTCCGGTGCCACCTCGACATCCCGCGCTCGATCCAGCGACGCTACCACCGCGGGACCGCCATTGCCCCCCGACCCCACCGTTCCGTTGCCGGCAATCGTGCGGATGGTCCATTCGGCAAGATTGGTCCCGCCGCGCGTGGTGCCGTCGCCGTGCCGCAGCTTGCGCGACACCGGGTCGTACGTGTGGTGGACATCCAGACTCCAGCCGCCGAGACCCAGCACCCGGTGGTCCCAGCCGTCGAGTTGGACTTCGTACTCGCGCACGACGATGTCCTGCCGCCGCGCCGGCACCGGCGTTGCGAATCCGATCCCCGACGCCAGCCCGAAGGTTTGGGCTACGGGCTCGGGCTGCTGGTAGTTGAAGTCGAAGACGTAGCCGACCAGGACCTTTGCGGTCGCCGCTCCGTACACGCGATCGCCGTAGGCATCGCGCCCATCCCACACGAACCGGGTCGATAGATCCTCGACCGCAGCGAAGCTCTGCCGGTAGCTGCGTCCCGCGACGATCACGCGCAATTCGATCCCGGCGATCCCGTCGGGCAGTGGCGAGCCACTAAGAGGGATGTCGATCGTCCGGTTCGCCACGCGGCCGAACATCCGGTCGCTGCGGTAGTTCAGGGTGAACTCGGTGCCGACGATCGGAGTCCGCTCGCCGAGCACCTGGGGCTGCACGCAGATGATCGACCCCTCTTCCTCGCACGGCTTGGTCGGCGTGGGCGTCGGCGTCGGGGTCTCCGTCGGCTCTTCACACTCCGACTTGTTCTCGCACTCCTGCGGCCAGTTCAGATCCCAGGGGCTGAAGTGCGCAAGCGGGACCCGCCAGAGCTCGGTGCCCTCGTCGTACAGCGCGCCGAGCTGCGCACGCTCGGCGTTGGGAATTCCAAGGGCCGCCCCGTTGTCGGGGTCATTGCCGGATTCGCCATCGGTATCGAGCTGCGCGAGTCCGTTGCCGTCGATCGAGAGAATGCGGACCACTTGCCCGTTGTCGGCGGAAACCCAGCAGGCGCAGCCCCGGTCGTAGAATCCCACGGGAACGATTCCGCCAACGGGGTAGTCGACGAAGTTCTCGACGTAGTAGATCACCGGCTGATCGAAGGTAACGTCGGTCGCGCCCGCCGCGACCGCCTCGGCGACGCTCAACTCGACCGCGTAGGTGTAGGCGCTCGCTGGTGGCAGCTCGGCGGGCATCGCTTCCAGCCCGGATACGCCCACGGTGTACTCGACCGCGCTCACCGTCATCGTCGACAGCGCTTGCGTCCCGCTCGGGGTCTCCATTTCTGCGCTAAGCCCGGGCGGAAACAGAATCGTCGCTCGACGACTCCCGTCCGCGTCGGTTTCCACCTCTCCTTGGTAGACCTGGTACACCTGCGTTTCGCTCAGGTCGATCGCTGCGGTCGGGCCGTCGGCTTCGGTCAGCACGACTTCCGGCACCAAGGCGGTATCGCGCCACGGCGCCTGCACCCGCCGGTGAACCGGCAGGTAGCCCGCCTTCTGGTACGCGACCACCAGGGTATCGCCGCCATTGACCACGATGTCGAAGTACCCGGAGGTCCGCGTGCTCGCGCTGCCGAACTCGGGATGGTCCACAATGCTCACCGCGACCCCCGCGAGCGGACCGTCACTGCGGTCGACGACCTTTCCCCGGATGATCGCTCGGCGCAGCGGCTCGATCAGCGACGGGGACGGCGCCACCGGCGGCGTGGCGACATCGACGCCCGCATCCACCTCCTCGGGAGTCGGCGGAGAGGTGGGCGTCGGCGTAGCGGTCGGCGTATCCGTCGGCGTGATCGTCGGTGTCGCCGTGGGCGTCGGTGTGGGGGATGGATCCGCGATCTCGGCCATCCGCGCCAGCCAGAGCGTCGACACGCGCGCGTACGAATTCGCCTGCGTGCCCCGCTCGATGCCCGCCCACGTCCCGGCCGATGATCAATCGCGGATAATCGTTGGGGTCATCGTCCGCGGCGAGTTCGATCGCCTCATCGCCGCTCGGCGCGAGCCCCGCCGCGTCGCGGCTCGAGAGCAGACAGTAGCGCGTCTCGCCGTAGCCGCCCTTGGCGACCCACGTCGGGTCGAGCGCTTCACTCAGCGCGAGCGGATCATTGGGGTCGAGGGCTGCAGCGGTGCTCCAGACCCCGTCGAGTGCCGCTGCGAGGCAGCCGTCGTAGTTTGCTTCGCGGGTATCGGCCAGCGGCGCGCCCCAGGCGTGTTGCCGCACCTCGACGCTGAAATCGGTGTCGACGTTCGCGTCGGTCGCGCGCATTTCCAGCCGAACTTCCTCGATCGTCGCGTCCGCGGGGATGCTCCCGGTGGGGAATGAGAG
>Ga0163153_10005233_pt1 | contig 15486 bp, 14 predicted proteins | sample OliLakLV19MP6IB1_FD_148629 | JGI IMG/M metagenome (GOLD analysis project Ga0163153, IMG submission 148629) | Freshwater microbial mat bacterial communities from Lake Vanda, McMurdo Dry Valleys, Antarctica - Oligotrophic Lake LV.19.MP6.IB-1 | ecosystem: Environmental > Aquatic > Freshwater >... | reverse complement strand
TACAATATATAAGAGGTCGTTTTTGATCTCGTTTATTTTCTCTACATATTGCCCGACGATGATGGATCCACTTTCTACAGGTAACATCGAATCTCCGCTGATTTCGAAAGCCCTGAGGTTGCCCTGGGGCAGCCTGGGTATATACATCCGCGGAAGTTGGCGGATATACTGAGGATCCTGAAAAGCGTGCAGGTAACCCGCTTCCGCTTTGACGTCGACGAGTTCGATATTTTGCCTTTGTTGATGGTCTAAAGTGACTGCAAGGATTTTGAGGTCGCGTTCAGCGGGGTCATAGGTTTTTAATTGATCGAGTTGGAGTTGCAGCAGATCATCCAGTCGCACATTAAAATACCGGGCAATTTTACACAACATTTCAATATTGGGCTCGGTATGATTTCGTTCATAATCCCCCAGCGTTGTGCGGGGCAAACCCAGGTTTTCAGCGGCCTGTTGTTGTGAAATTTTTTTAATTTCTCTCAAATATTTCAAATTATCCCCAAGCATAGATCCGAATATTTCGACAAAAATAAGCATAAAATACCGACATCACTGCCACCGGGATGTAGATTTTAAAAAGGGATTGGTATACCAAGGTCGTTTAGTTAGCAAAATTTTACTATGTGTTTTCTACGCTTCGCCGCTGCGCGGTTATTATGCTCCTGCGCTGCTGCTGTGGTTCAATATTAATGTGTTAAGGTTTGACCACAGGCGAAGCCGGGCGAAGCCGGGCGAAGCCGGGCGAAGCCGGACGAAGTCGTAGATCATAAAACACAGCGCAGCGGCGTAGCGTAGGAGTGCACATAGAATCTTAATTTAAGCGATATTGATTGATTTACTATTGATTATTGCTTAACTTTATCATTCATTTAAATACTAAAAACATGGATCGTCGCAAATTTGTTAAATCCACCGCAGCTATTGGCGGCGCTGGGTTGTTATTGGAGGGCTTACCTCTTCAGGCTTTAGGGCACCACAGCGTTGCGGATGAAATAAAAATAGCCGTAGTAGGTTGCGGAGGAAGGGGTACCGGGGCCGCAATTCAGGCTTTATCTACCAAACAGAATGTAAAGTTGGTGGCTATGGCAGATGCTTTCGCCGACCGGATTGCCGAAAGTGTCAAATCAATTCACAAAGAAATAGCTGATTCGGGAATGGATAAATCCAAATTCAGCGTGGCGGAGGAAAATAAATTTACGGGATTTGATGGGTACAAAAAAGCCATTGCCCTGGCTGACGTAGTTATTCTGGCCACTCCTCCGGGTTTCAGGCCTATCCATTTTGCCGAAGCCATCGCCCAGAATAAACATGTATTTATGGAAAAACCGGTGGCTACCGATGCCGTAGGAATCCGGAGTGTCCTGGAAACTGCCCAAAAAGCAAAAGCAAAAAAACTTAATGTAGTAGTTGGCTTACAACGGCATTATCAGAAAATTTATCAACGATGGGTGGAGGCCCTGCAAGAAGGAGCGATAGGAGAAATCACGGCTTCCAGGGTCTACTGGAACGATGGAGGGGTTTGGGTCAAACCACGCCAGCCCCAACAAACGGAAATGGAGTACCAAATGCGCAATTGGTATTATTTCAACTGGCTTTGCGGGGATCATATTAATGAACAGCATATACACAATATAGATGTAAGCAACTGGGTCAAACAGGCCTACCCGATCAATGCCAAAGGCATGGGCGGAAGACAATCCCGGACCGGAAAAGAATTTGGTGAAATCTATGATCATTTTACCATTGAATATGAATATGCAGACGGTTCCAGAATGTATAGCCAATGCCGGCATATCAAAGGTTGTCTCAACAGCGTTACAGAACAATTTGACGGTACTTCCGGTGTAGCACCTAAACCCGGTCTCATCCAAACTCGTAAAGGTTTTGTCCTGCTCAAACAGGATGATAAAAATGACCCCAACCCTTACCAGGTAGAGCATGACTGCCTGTTTGAAGCCGTTGCAAAAAATGAATATAAATACGCGGACGCTGACAATGGAGCCAAAGCGACCCTAACAGCCATCATGGGTCGGATGGCAGCCTACAGCGGGCAATTGATTGAATGGGATAAAGCCCTGAATTCAACGGTCAATCTCCAGCCTGAATCCTATTCCTGGACCGCCAAACCAAAATCGTTGCCGGACAAAGACGGATGGTATGAAATTGCAATGCCAGGTAAAACGGTAGTTATTTGATCTGCTCCCGGCTCAGATAAATAAACTTTTCTTGACTGCGGGTTCAATAGCGCTGCTGTCATGAGTTGGTATTGAATGGTATATCCTTGTTTGTTTAAGTTACCGGAAGCTGTAAAGAGGTATTTTGGTTATCAGGTTGGGATACGCTCATGGACTATTGCCTCCGTTTTTATTTTAAGTATTTCCCTTAAAGCACAAAAGACCCGTTTTGAATTCCAGGCTATTAAAATGGGTACTCCTTTCCATCTGATCATTTATGGAAATGATTCCACGGCAGTAAAAAATGCAGCGGAACAAGCCTGGCTGCGGATTGATGAAATCAATGATATATTCAGCGATTACAGCTCCACCAGTGAACTAAGCCGCATTCACCAGTATGCGCGGGGAACCTATTATCCGGTCAGTAAAGAGTTTGAAGATGTTTTAAAAACGAGTTTAATTTATTCCCGGCTGAGCCGCGGATCCTTCGACATTACCATAGGGGCAATGACCAGGCTATGGAGGCGGGCGGTCAAGATGAATGATTTTCCACAATTAGATAAAATCCAGGAAGCCCGTGAAGTCAGTGGGTATAAAAAATTGAAACTTAAAAACTCCTCGATAAAAATCCCTGCAGGTATGTTCCTTGACTTTGGAGCTATCGCCAAAGGATACGCCGTTGACGAAGCCTACCGGATACTGTCTGAAAATCAATTTCCGATCGCTTTAATAGATGGAGGGGGGGATATTTATTGCGGGCAACCACCTGATGGAAAACAGGGATGGTCTATTACCGGTCAGACCAGAGACATTGAAGGACAAGTCAAAGATACCCTGATGTATGTCCAAAATGCCTCCATCGTCACCTCCGGGGATGCTTTTAAATTTATCGAATTTAAAGGAAGTCGATATTCTCATATCATAGACCCTTTGACAGGACTGGGGATCCCCGGGCCCCATTGGACAACAGTTAATGCTGATCGGGCAATACACGCCGATGCCGTGGCGACCACCTTAAGTGTTTTGCCCCCAGGACGGTTGAAAAAATTTCAAAAAAAATGGACTAAAAAATTTAGCGGGCAATCAACTAATTGGCATTACTTCATTTACTATCCAAAGTAGAAACTACTTTAACCAGGGTAAATAATGAAGGGATGAAATTTAGTGTAAGCTGGTATCAGCTTCCTTTGATTACTTTCAGACTGATATCTAATTGTCCTGCGGAATGGGTCAAAGTACCCGACGAAACATATTGAACACCGGTTTGGGCAATTCTCCTGACATTTTGCAACGTAATGCCTCCCGATGCTTCGGTTTCAAATTTATCATTGACAATGGCCACAGCTTCTTTAAGAATTGGGATCTGAAAATTGTCAAACATGATTCGGGTTACTCCGCCGACTTTTAAAACCTCATAGACTTCAACCAGGTTGCGCACTTCGATCGTAATACTCCTTTTGAGCTTATTTTTTTTCAAATATGCCTTTACCTGTTTAATGGCCTGTTCGATAGAACCGCAGGCATCCACATGATTGTCCTTGATCATGATCCAATCATAGAGGCCATTTCTGTAGTTGTAACAACCCCCGCATTTTACTGCATATTTTTCCAGAAACCGGTTTAATGGGGTTGTTTTCCGGGTGTCCAGCACTTTTACATTTAAACCCTCTACTTCGGTGGCAAACCGATCTGCCATGGTTGCAATTCCACTTAGCCGCTGCATGGTATTCAACACCAATCGTTCCGTTTTAAGCAGTTTTCTGGTGTTGCATTGTACTTCAAAAGCGATGTCCCCGTAATTGACGGGTTGACCATCCTTAATGAAGGCTTTGAATTTGACCTTCGGATCAGTCAGTTTAAATGCACGTTTGGCAAATTCCATTCCGGCCAATATCCCATCGTCTTTTATAAAACACCGGGCTATGGAGGTATCTTTTAACGGAATACAGGCATTGGAGGTGTGGTCCCCTGAACCTACGTCTTCTTTTAAAGCTTGAAGGATAAATTTATCAAGTTGCGCTTGTTGCATGATTTAATATTAGAATAATAATCCCAGCCTGAACCCCAGGCTGTGGATAAAGGTATTTGATTTTTCGGTATACTTATTATAGATGTCATCTTTGGGGTCCGCCGTATTCCCCGTGGATATAAAATGAGATTTAAAACCATTGTTCAAGGTTATGTCAGAAATAAAACACTGGTACCTCAAATTGATAAACAGCCGCGTGCTGAGGCTGATCCATTTTTCCAGTCCTACCCCTGAACTCAGAGAAAAAGAAATATTTTCCAGGTCAGCCATAATATTTTCGCCGGTGGTGAGTACGGTACTGTTGTTGATTGAACCCCTGGCTTGTAACAAACGGTGAACACCAAATTGTGGTAAGGCCACCATCAGGGACTTCTCATCATTTTTTTTAATGCGATACGTTAGTCCAAGGTTGGCTTCCCAATACTGTAAGTGATAGTCCAGGTGGCTGTTATCGGGTACCGGTTTGGGCCCCAGGTTGTATTGTGGGACTTTGAGTTCGGAAATGGGCCAAAAATTTCCACCGGTCCTGTAGGCTAATGTACCGCCCTGATTCAACGCCAGGTTGGTACCCAATCCGATGCCCCATTTGGAAGATAATGCATACTCCCCCGTTACCCCCATTTTAAAGCCAAGTTGCCCCCCACAGCTCCTGATCTCTCTATCATTGGTAGTTAACCAGGAATAAAAGGGTTCGACATGAAGTCCTAAATTGATTTTTTGAGCGTGTCCCGGCAAATCCATCAGTATAAAAACCAATGGAAGCAATAAAATTAATTTTTTCGATTCCAATTTTGAAGCCGCAAATATCATAATTTGCCTTGATATAAGGAAGATGGATACAAAAACAAGGCCAGACAGGTACATAAATCGATTAAATAGTTGAATACCATTATAACGTGTATTTTCGTTAGTTGCCGGAATGTACCCAGTTAAAATCAATAAGAATTTGTGTCTTCTAACCGGAGCTCTTGCTTTGGGCTTATTGATCATGCAATGCCGTGCCAAAGATGAACTGGTAATTGTCACAATCCCTGTAAAAATTGAAGATGCATTTCTCAATTTGTTGGGTCAGCCCGTTGCATTGATACAAAGACACCTTGATTCTGTTTTAAACCTGGATCGGCGGTTTACCGAACTATTCTCAGAATATATCCTTGGTAACCAAGACAGTCTGGATGAAAAAATCGTTTTTGAGGCCTATTTCGCTGATACATCGCGTTCCCGGTTGAGGGATAGCTGCAGCAGGATCTTTAAGATGTTAGATTGGGATCAAGAGGTAGGCATTCCCTTGTCAAATTATCATCATCAATTTCCAGAGCGCAACATTCCGAAAATCTACCTTTTAATTACTGATTTTAACTATGGAATTTTTATATTTCAGGATGACCAGGGGAAGGATGCCATCGGGATTGGCGAAGAAATGTTTACCGGCAACACGGATTTGTACAACCAACTTGCTTTAAATAATCCCAATTTTTCTGCCTATCTCAACCGGACATTTAATGTCGACCACCTGCCTTCCAAGATCATTCAGGCGTTGCTCAACGATCTGCTGCCGGCCCCAACCTCAAACCGTTTACTGGATCATATTGTCTCCGAAGGGAAAAAACTATATTTCGCCAAACGACTCATTCCGGGTATACCGGATACGATCCTCCATGAATACACCCCTGCTCAATGGCAGTGGGTGACGGAGAATGAAAGGGAAATCTGGAGGTTTTTACTAACGGATAAATTACTCTACCAATCCAGGGGAAAAGATATTATAAATCTCGTTCAAGCCTCACCCCACAGCCAGGGCATGCCACCGGAAGCCCCGGGCAGAGCGGTTAACTATATAGGATTAAAAATAATGGAGTCTTTGGTAAGAAATGAAAACCTCAATTTGCAGGAAATATTGAACATCCAAAATGCAGAAGATATTCTGCGCCGTTCGCGGTATAAACCGAGATAAGTCCTTAACTGGTATAGAATTTGTATATTACAAAAAAAAATAATTTGTATGGCAAAGAAACGTGCTATCCCGCTGGTAGACCTGGCACAATTTACCAAGGGTGATGTGACCTCGCGCAAAGCTTTTATTAGAAAGTTGGCAAAGGCATTTCATGAGATTGGATTTGTAGGGGTGATCAACCATGGGATCCCTAAAACCCTGGTTGACAGATTTTATGATGAATCCAAAGCTTTTTTTGCCCTGCCTACCGAGAAAAAGCTCAAGTATGAAATCAAAGGTCTGGCAGGTCAGCGAGGTTATACTTCTTTTGGAAAAGAACATGCCAAACAATCAAAAGTGGCCGATTTAAAAGAATTTTTTCAAATAGGACAAGAAGTTGATGGTAAAGACCCCATCCGACGGGAATACCCTAAAAATGTCTATGTCCGCGAAAAGACTCAATTCCTGTCCACCGGAGTAAAGTTGTATAAAGCGTTCGAAAAATCGGGTGCTCAATTGTTGAAAGCTATTTCAATCCACCTTGGATTAGGGGATCGTTATTTTGAGACCAAAATTAAAAATGGAAACAGCATCTTGCGTTCGATTTATTACCCACCGATCACCGCAGAGCCCAAAAGTGCCATCAGAGCCGAGCAACATGAAGATATAAACCTTATTACCCTGCTGGTAGGTGCATCCGCCGGGGGACTTCAGGTACTGAACCTGAAGCAGGAATGGCTGGAAGTAGTACCTGAACAAAATGAAATTGTAATCAATGTAGGGGATATGTTACAGCGGCTGACCAATAACTATCTCAAATCCACCACACACCGGGTAGTTAATCCCCCCAAAGCGGACTGGCATAAACCGAGGTTATCGATTCCTTTTTTCCTCCATCCCAGGAGCGAAATGGACCTCGCTTGTTTGCCGTCTACAGTGACCAGGAGCAATCCATTACAATACCCTCCCATTACAGCTGGAAATTATTTAGCGGAGCGATTGAGGGAAATCGGGCTTAAAAAATAGTCCGGTTGAATTTAAGATTTAACATACTGCTTTAAAATCAAGGTTAAAGCCAGAGCGTAAGGCTGGAAATAACTGTATATTTGCTGTAAATAATCTTACAATGACATCATTTCTTTTATTATCAATGCCCGGCGGTGGAGAATGGATCCTGATCTTTGTGGTGGTTCTGCTACTTTTTGGAGGCAAAAAGATCCCTGAGCTCATGAAAGGTTTAGGTAAGGGGATCAGGGAATTTAATAATGCGCGCAATTCCATTGAAGAAGAAATTCAGGAAGGAATTCGCGAAGTAGATAGAAAAAAAATCAACGATCCTAAATAATTTACTCCGGATCTGAAAGACATACCCTGGATGCCATGCTCCGGGGTTTATTTTTTCAGGTGTAACTTATTTTATTTCATTACGTTTATTTGTTAATCAAATCATTCCCCATGCGTTTTATTTTTATACTTTCTTTTTGTGTTTGTAGCCTGACCAGCATCGGTCAGAAATTTGGTCACATCAATTCAGCAGAAATCCTGGGCAAAGTCCCGGAAATTGCCCTGGCAGATTCCATGCTTAAAAAGTTTCAGGATACCCTGATGATCACGGGCGATTTTTTAATTAAAAAATTTCAAAAACAGGTGGCTGACTATCAGGCTGAAACCCAAAGAGGCAGTCTTGCCCCGGTAGCCGCCCAGAAAAAAGAAGAAGAATTGGCCAAAGAACAACAATCGTTGAAAGACTTTGAAAATGAAATAAAACTAAAATTAATGCAACGTCGGGAACAGTTGTATAAGCCAATCCTGGACAAGATTGATGATATTGTCACCAAACTCGGAAAGGATAATAAGTACACTATGATTTTTGATTCCAGCCAACCCGGGTATCTCTACCTTACGGCCAGTGAGGATCTGGGTCCCATCGTCCTGAAAGAATTGGGTATGCAATAATCACACGTTTCTAAAATATCGAAAACACCGGTAAGGCTTCCGACAGGGCTTACCGGTTTTTTTGCTTCAGTAGTGCGTATGCTGAAAGTTTCTTGATCTTACATTTTCACCGGATTTTGAAAACCATCCATACCTCTGAATAAAATCACTTTCCCATCTTTAAATTTAAAATGATGGATATAAATACATTCAAACAATTGACCGGATGACCATTGAGTATATTTAGCTTTGACCCTGCAATAAACATCATCGCCGCTGGCCACAAAGTCATAAGGCTCAAATTGATTCTATTTTTTAAATTTAGCCCCAACTGTTTAAAAAAACCGGCAACCTCCGTAGCTCCTATAAACCAACGCGTACTGTAATCAAAGACCTGGTAAACTTGAGTCTGGAAATGCCTTGATATACATTTCATAAGCCTAATGGATGGATTGTCTTCTTTTTAAAGGCATCGGACCTGCGGAATATTTTATGAATTCATCAGAAACCAGTTGGAAAAACTGATCGAAATTCCGGGCGTTGAGTGTTTCATAAGCCATTTTTATATGGGCCTTATTTTTTTCGACCATTTTCATATTTTGAGAAAATGAGGTATCCGGTATAAAAGTGGAGACCAAGAAGAGTAATCTAAAGACTAAAGTTTTCATGTTGATAGTTAAGTTTTGTTTATTTAATTTTTACAAAACCAGGCAGTCAACCAAACCTCAGAACAGGTCAATCCATGTTCAATGTCTATTCAAAATCAAAACGATTTGTTCAGAATGCTCTAACCCCTTTCAGCAAAAAGGAATTTTATTTACCCGGCTCTCATGTCTGCCCCCTTCGAACTTCGTCTGTAAAAATTCTTCCACCATTTTGGTTGCCAATAATTTATCAACATATCTGCCCGGGATGGCAATGATATTGGCATTATTGTGCTGGCGGGCAAGGCGGGCTAATTCCTCATTCCAACACACAGCTGCGCGGATGCCCTGATGTTTATTCGCCGTAATAGCTACCCCATTGCCACTGCCGCAGACCAGGATACCCAAATCAGCCACACCTTGTTCGACAGCCAGGGCAACCGGATGCGCGAAATCAGGGTAATCCACCCGATCATCCGTATAGGTGCCGTAATCCATGCAGGAGATATTACTCAATTGCAGGCTCTTCAAAATTTCCTGTTTTATTTCAAATCCGGCGTGATCGGCTCCTAAGGCAATGGTCATAAAATTTGATGATTATGTCTGCAAATATCGAGTACTGCAGACAGATTCATTTATTTTTTTCTGCAAAAACCAGGAGGAGTCAGGCCGGCATAGAAATATGCTAAACTAAACTTAGTTTGCAGGCTAAATTTTAAACGAAATGACCAGAGTCTGGTTTGTAGTGATCATCGGTTTCATCAGCTGTCAAAAACAATTGCCCGCTGATCTGATAATCCTAGATTGCAAGATCTATAAAGCAGAAACCGATACTGCTTTCGCCAGTGCAATGGCTATTCGCGATGGTAAAATAATTTTTATTGGCGATTCTTCAGAGACGCTGACCTTTAAGGGAGATCAAACCGAACTATTCCGTGCTGAGGGTAAATTTATAATGCCGGGGTTTATTGAAGGGCATGGGCATTTTGCTGGGCTGGGGGGCAGTTTAATCAATCTCAATTTTATCAAAACTAAAAGTTGGGATGAAATCGTGGCCATGGTAGCCGAAAAAGCAAAAACAGCCAAACCTGGAGAATGGATTATTGGCCGGGGTTGGCACCAGGAAAAATGGACACAGCCCTTGTTTGCCAGTGTTCACGGCTATCCTTTACATGATGCCTTATCTGAAGTTTCCCCTGACAATCCTGTTTTCCTTAGTCATGCCAGCGGTCATGGGGTTTTTGTAAATAAAAAAGCAATGGACTTGTCGGGGATTACAAAAGAAACTCCTGATCCAAAAGGGGGTACTATTGTCCGTGATGCCCAGGGAAACGCAATCGGTATGTTTGAAGAAAGGGCTATAGGTATAGTCAGGCAGGCCTACAATATTTACCTAAAAAGCCTGCCACCCGATGAATTAAAAAAAATATGGCATGACGGAATTGAACTGGCACAGGATGAATGTCTAAAAAAGGGGGTGACCTCATTTCAGGATGCCGGCAGCAGTTATCAGGAAATGGATTGGTTTAAAGATCTGGCGGAAAACCATAAACTCAAGCTCAGATTGTGGGCTATGCTTCGTCATCCGAGCAAGGAGCTAAAGGGTGAGGCTTTCAACACTTTTCCCTGGATTGGCCTCGGGAATGATCACTTTACTATGCGGGCGGTAAAATCGGAGGTTGATGGGGCTTTAGGATCCTATGGGGCCTGGTTGTTAGCTCCTTATGCCGATCGTGCGGATGTATTCTACGGTCAGAATACTACAGAAATCAGTGAAGTCAGTGCCATTGCCCACCTGTGTTTAAATCAAGGGTTACAATTGGGCGTTCATGCCATAGGAGACCGGGCAAACCGGGAGGTACTGGATCTGATGCAATCGATTTTTAATGGACAACCGGAAAAAAAGGACTTGAGATGGAGAATAGAACACGCCCAGCATCTGGACACTGCCGATATTCCAAGATTCGCTCAATTAGGAGTCATAGCAGCCATGCAGGGGATCCATTGCACCAGTGATGCCCCATTCGTCGTTAAACGACTGGGTGAATTCAGGTCTCAATCCGGGGCCTATGCCTGGAAAAGCCTATTGAAATCAGGTGCAGTGGTGACCAATGGAACCGATACTCCGGTTGAAGATGTAGATCCACTGGCTTCTTTTTATGCTTCAGTGACCAGGAAACGCGCGGACAATGGCCTGACTTTTTTTCCGGAGCAACGGATGACCAGGTCCCAGGCTATACATTCCTATACGCTGGCAGCCGCTTACTCAGGCTTTGAGGATCAGATTAAGGGATCCCTCACTCCTGGCAAATGGGCCGATTTTATTATGCTGTCCAATGACTTGATCCATTGTCCCGATACGGCAATCCTGAACACGCAAGTCCTTAAAACCTGGGTAGGGGGCAAACTATTATATTCAGTAGAGTAAATACTTTTGCGGATTTGAATCAGGAGGTAAATCCCGGCCTTTTACTAAACCCGAATCGGTAAACTATTTTCCTGGCTGACTAACTCTAAGACTCTTCTCCTTCGCACTTTGATTACAACAACAGCCGGATTACAACCGGCACTGAAGCCGTTGGTCATCATCAAACTCCACAGAAATTGGTTTTTCATTTCTCAACATATCCAGGATCTGCTCAAATTGCCATTGGTAAAAGTAGAAAGCAAAATGTTTAGCCCCATGCCGCTTGGCTTTTTGGAGTTCAGCCTGTGGATCGAGCTCAAACCAAATATGACATTTGGCACCGGATTCACCTTTTATGAGCAAGTTGGATTTGCTTCCTGATTTACGTGAAGACCAGTGATAAAATTCATAAGAAGTCGCAGTAAAAGATTCTTTCATAAAGAGCCAAAATTAAAAGTTAAATCTAGTCAAATTGCAAACGAGTTAGAAAAGTCAGGTTCCAAAAAAATTATTTTTGAGATATTATCCGGTACACCTGTCTAAGTTTGATTCCTTGCTATCATTTCAGCGGATTAAACCCTATTTTTGCGGGTCATGTCTGAAAAAATGGGGTCTGGGTTGGCTGAAGAAGAATATATCGAGGTGATTGGCGCCCGCGAACACAACCTGAAGAACATCGATATCCGTATCCCCAGAAATCAATTAGTAGTGATAACAGGTTTAAGCGGAAGTGGCAAGTCATCCCTTGCTTTTGATACTATTTATGCAGAAGGCCAACGCCGGTATATGGAGACCTTTTCTTCGTACGCCAGGCAGTTTATTGGCAATATGGAAAGGCCTGACGTAGAGTTAATTACAGGTCTGAGTCCCGTGATTTCTATAGAACAAAAAACAAGTGGCTGGAACCCTAGATCTACGGTAGGAACGATTACTGAAGTATATGATTTGTTCAGGCTTTTATTTGCCAGGATTGGGGAAGCCTTCAGTTATGCCAGCGGCCAAAAAATGGTCCGGTATAGTGAAGCCCAGGTGATTGATCATATCCTAACCGTTTATCAGGAACAAAAAATCGTCTTGTTGGCACCCATTATCAGGGGAAGGAAAGGCCATTACAGGGAGATTTTCGAGCAGGCGCGCAAACAAGGATACAGCAAAGTCAGGGTTGATGGCACTATGATGGACCTTAAGCCCGGAATGCAAGTTGACCGCTATAAAGTCCACGATATTGAAGTGGTTATTGACAGGATTCAGGTCATGAATAACAAAAGGGATCGGCTGGCCTCTTCAGTTCAGTTAGCCATGAAAATGGGAAATGGTCTTTTGATGGTGGAAAATGAAACGGGAGATGTAGTTCCCTATAGTCAAAACCTCATGGATCCCGAATTTGGGATTTCCTATGAAGATCCTTCTCCCAATACCTTTTCCTTCAACTCCCCTTATGGAGCTTGTCCCAGTTGTGATGGTTTAGGCAAATTGCATCAGGTCGATATGGATAAAGTAATTCCTGATCCGGAGAAAAGTATAAATGATATTGGGATTGCCCCTTTAGGCGAAGTCCGGGAAAATCTGACTTTCCAGCAGATGAGAGCCATTTCAAAAAAATATGGATTCACCTTCAGCACCCCGGTGAATAAAATACCCAAAAAAGCCCTGGACATTATATTGTATGGAGGAGACGATAGTTTTGAAGTAAAACCCAATTACGCCCAGAATGAATTTATATATAACCTGGGCAGGGAAGGACTGTTTAATATGCTGATCCGCTGGCATAGAGACAGCACCAGCGAAAAGATCCGTCAATGGGCTGAGGATTTTATGACCATCAGTGAATGTCCTGAATGTCAGGGTGCCCGGCTGAAAAAAGAAGCCTTGCATTTTAAGATTGCCGGAAATAATATTTCGAAGCTGGCGGAAATGGATTTATCAGATCTGAGCAAGTGGTTGGTTGACAATGAACCCCATTTATCCCCCCGTCAACAACAAATCGGCCAGGATGTGATAAAAGAAATCAAACTGAGGGTGAAGTTTTTATTACATGTAGGGCTCGATTATTTGAGTATGAACCGGTCTGCCAATTCGTTGTCCGGCGGTGAGTCCCAACGGACCCGGTTAGCCACCCAAATTGGGTCTCAGCTCACAGGGGTCACCTATATTTTGGATGAGCCCAGTATTGGACTGCATGCCAGGGATAATCAACGATTGATCCAGGCATTAAGAGAATTGAGGGATATAGGCAATTCCCTGATCGTGGTAGAACACGATAAGGAGATTATGCTGGCATCCGATTATCTCATTGATCTTGGCCCGGGCGCTGGTTCTCACGGTGGTGAAATAGTGGCATTTGGCAAACCGGTAGACTTTCTTACTAAACCTTCCATGACAGCCGATTACCTGAGTGGCAGGGTTAATATTGCCATTCCGTCAAAAAGGAGGAAAGGGAATGGGTTGCGAATTCAATTGTCAGGTGCTTCCGGTCATAATCTTCAGAAAGTCAATGTAAAAATTCCTTTGGGCACTTTTATTTGTGTTACCGGGGTCAGTGGAAGCGGTAAGAGTAGCCTGATCAATGAAACGCTTTATCCCATATTGCGTAAGTATTTTTATGGTAGCATACAGAAACCTCTCCCATACGACAAAATTGAGGGAATAGATCACATCGATAAAGTGATCGAGATTGATCAATCGCCGATAGGGAGGACTCCCAGGTCCAATCCAGCTACGTATACAGGTGTTTTTACGGATATACGAAATATTTTTACCGGATTACCGGAATCCAAAATCAGGGGTTATAAGGCCGGCCGATTTTCATTTAATGTGAAGGGAGGCAGGTGCGAGACTTGTGAAGGGGGCGGAATGCGGGTGATTGAAATGAATTTTTTACCGGATGTTTTAGTGGAATGTGAGACATGTCTGGGTCGCCGTTACAATAGGGAAACGCTCGAAATCCTGTACAAAGGGAAAAATATCAGCCAGGTTTTAGATATGAGGGTTGAGGAAGCTATGCATTTTTTTGAACCGGTCCCCAATATTTTCCGGAAAATGAAAACCTTAAGTGAAGTGGGTTTGGGGTACATTTCATTGGGACAGCAGGCAACAACGTTGTCTGGGGGAGAAGCACAGCGGGTAAAGTTATCGGAGGAATTGTCCAAAAGAGATAGTGGAAATACCTTATATATTTTGGATGAACCGACAACGGGTTTACATTTTGCTGATATTCAACATCTTGTCGATATATTGAATCGGTTGGTAGACCGGGGAAATACCGTCTTGGTGATCGAGCACAATATGGATGTGATTAAAGTAGCGGATTATATAATTGATATGGGACCTGAAGGCGGAAAATATGGGGGAAAGTTGGTTTCGACCGGTACTCCGGAAGAGGTAATTAAGTTAAAACAAGGACTGACTGCACGATATTTACAGTCGGAGCTTAAATAAATTTTAAATAAAATAAAATAAAATAGCTAAATATTCGACTGAATACTTTAACTTTGGCTCCGTAAAAAGAAGGCCCGGCTCACGAGAACCAGGCCATTTCAAATTACCCTTTATACTAAATTACTTTTTACCCTTTATACTAGTATTTAAGTTACCCTTTATACTAGTTTTTGTTTTTTATACCCTATTAGCGGTACATCGATACCACTTGAGCAACCTCTTGATTTTTAGGCATTTGTTGCCATTCGTTTTGATTTTTCAGCACCGGAAGGTATTCCACCATAGTGGTAAAAACCTTGGCGATATCCTGCATGTCTGATTTTAATCTTTCCAGGTGTGCTCCTGATGCTCTGTCGGTTTGAATATCAGCGACCATATCTAAAAGTTGGTCTATAGAGCGCCTTTTATAATATTTTACCAATTTCTCCATTACAGTCCATAAGTTGGTTTCTGCACGGAAAAATTCCTTTCGTTCTCCTTTTTTATGGGCTTTGTAAACCATTTCAAAGTCCATCAGAGTATGTAAGACCATGTTTACATTTCCGCGGGACATATGAAGTTCATTCATAATATCCTCTGCAGAAAGAAGCTCATTTCGAATGAGTAACAAGGCATAAACTTGTGATTCAGAACGACTTACACCCCAAATACTAGACATAAGGCCCCAAGCTTCTACAAATTTTTGATTGGTTTCTGTGCAGGTCATTCTGGTTATTACTATTTGATTATTAGAATCCGTCTGGTGTAGACACTACTCCAAAGAAACATAAGATTGCGTTGATAATATCTTTCATAAACTGTTGGTATTATGAAACAAATTTACCGGCTAACCTTTATGCTAATTCTATCACATTCATGTGATTTAGGACGCAGTGTTTTTTTAATTTTTAATTTTTTAAAAAATAACTATTTGGCTCTCAATACTATAC
>Ga0163153_10005232_pt1 | contig 15493 bp, 3 predicted proteins | sample OliLakLV19MP6IB1_FD_148629 | JGI IMG/M metagenome (GOLD analysis project Ga0163153, IMG submission 148629) | Freshwater microbial mat bacterial communities from Lake Vanda, McMurdo Dry Valleys, Antarctica - Oligotrophic Lake LV.19.MP6.IB-1 | ecosystem: Environmental > Aquatic > Freshwater > Lake... | reverse complement strand
CAACTGGCCGAGCGTGAAATCCTCGAACGAGTTCTGGTCGGCGATGGTGATTTTGTCCGCCTGATCCCCGCCTTTGAACCAAGCGCCAAAGAAGTAGGTATAGACCTGGTCGCTGTAGAGCGCGCGGTCTCCGTCACTGATGGAGCGGCCGTAAATGTCCGACGAGGCGTTCAAGGACGAAATGGTCCGCACGACCTCGGTTTCCTTCTGATGCTTCTGGATGCGCAGGCCGACGGGGTTGCGGTCGCGGTCGCGGCGGACGGTGACGACGATGTCGTGATCGCCGATGCTGTCCGGCGAATTGTCGTCCAGCATGACCAGCGAATTGCCGGTGATGTCCGCGAGGTTGACGATGTTCGGTTCGCAAGGGATGTCGAAGTTCGCGATGGTGAACGTGGCCTCGTCATAGACATCAATCACGCAGCCGCCGAACAGGCAGAGCGCCTTGGCACCGACGCCGAGGAACGCCTCCAGCGTGCCGCCGAGCGAGAGGACGCAGGAGAGGCCGTAGTTGTCCACGATCCAGGCGATCTCATCGAGGTAAACGCGGTTGTCGCCCTTCGGAGTGTCGCGGCGCTGGATGACGCCCACGTGGAAGGTCGGGTCCTGCGCATCGTAGCGCACATCCGAGAGATCGAGGCCGATGGTGCCGCGAATGCCGCCGCGTCCGTAAACGCGCACCGCGTCGATGCCGAGAATCTTGGCGACGCCGGAGATGTCGAGATGCACCTCGGCCGTGAAGCCGACTTCAAAATGATCTTCGCCATCGCTGATGTTGTCGCCGAAGTAAAACCCGTTCAGCAGGCTCGGCTTCTTAGGACCGGCCCCGTCCGGATCAAAGAACAGACCACGCGAGGTGAAGCCAATCTCGACGTTCGCGAAGAAGCCGATGCTGCCGCCGATCTGCGCCTCGACGCGCGCCTCGGCGATGAACGGTATGCCGAAGCTGAAGAGCGGGATGGGCGGCAAATTGAACTCCCACTCCACCTTGAGTTGCGGCGGCTTCCACGCGATGAACTCCACGTTCGGGTCTTTCAGCAGCAGCTTGATGATCGCGCCGGGAATCGGCGTCTGCGCAGAGAAAAGCTTCGACGGCAGATCGCCAAAGACGCGGATGCCATACTGGTCGAGCGAACTGAGGAAGCCGGTGCTGCCGCCGGTCGTGTCGCCGCCCGTCGCGCTGCCGTTACCAGGGCTGGTCGGCGCAGGCGTGCCGGAAATGTATTGGGAGAGATCGAGGTTCTTGCCGGAGTTGGAAATCGCGCCCAGATCCGTGACGATCTGGAGAATCTGGAAGAGCAGCTTGATCCCCGGCTGTCCGGCGAGGTCACCGAGGAGTTCCGCCGGAGTCTCGTTGATGAGCGGGAGCTTGGTGTTGATGACGCGGATGATCTCGGGCGGCAGCGGATTGAACTCGTTGACCTTTTCCAGGAACGGCCCGATGAACTTGCGCAGGAATTCGCCCAGCTCGAACTCAATGCCCGTGAAGCCCGCCGCCGGATCGGCCGGCCCGTTGATGGAACCGAAGTGAAACGTGCCGGGCGTGCTGGAATTCCAATACGCGCTGAAGGTTGCCTTCACGCCGGGGCCGTCTTCGCCGAGCTTGATGCCCATCGGCATGACGATGGACGCCGTCGCGCCGGCGTTCAGGCCGGAGAGCAGGACGGTGGAGAGATTCCCCGTCAGCTCGCTCGTGGTGATGATGCCGCCGGAATTGTTCGGGTCCTTGAGGTTCAGGTTCAGCCCGAAGTCCGCATTGGCATTGCCGCCGCGCACGCCGTAAATGACCGGCCCGAACTGGCCGCCTGCGTTGAAGTTGCTCGCCGTGATGGCCGCGCCCAAGCGGATTTCGCCGTTGCCGCTGCGGATTCCCGGCTGGATAATTTCCGGCGCGGTGTCGCGGTCCACGAGGTAGAAGCCCTTGTCCTTGCTGAAACCGAACTCGATCTGCATGTCGAACGAGATGTTCGGATTGAAGGTCAGGCTCAGGGAAAACAGGTCGCTGCCCCATTTGAAGTTCTGCACCGCGCTCAGGAAGTTGTGCGTGTAATGGAACAGGTAGCGCACGCGCGGATTCGAGAGATCGGCGGGATTGTGAAGCGCGGGATTCGAGGAAGGCGTGAGCGAGAAGGTCGAGCCGGAGGGCAATCCGGCGGAGAGCAGCGCGGCCTGCACGGCGGTGTCGAAGGCGCTCGCGGTCGAGGCGTTCGTCTGCGAGACCTTGTTGAAGAACTTAACCGCCTCGGACACGAAGTCGAAGACCTCGCCCAGCGACTTGTCGATCAGCGGAATCTTGGTCTGCATGATGGACAGTCCGCTCCAGGACTGGATCATGTTCAGGATGGACTGAACGCCGGCGAGGACGTTCGAGAGGTTGAAGTTCGCCGCCGACGCGATGAAGGCGCTGAGGTCGCCCGTGGTGGAGACGTTCAACGTGCTGAGATTTCCCAGATCGGACCATTGAAGAATGATCGCAGGGAGCGGATTCGGCGCGGGATTTACGTTCGGCGATGAAATCGAGAGCGTGACAAAGGCGCTGCCCGTCGTGGTCAGCGGGCCGAGCACCGCGAGCGGACTGCCGAGCAGTTCGCCGAGAACAATCTTGCCAGCCGTGTTCGCCGTGGTGCCGGGATCGACCAGCGCAATGCTCAGGCTGGCGTCGTTGGCCTGGCTCGCTCCGCTGCCAAGACGGGCGGTGCCGTTGCCGGTCACGCTGATCAACCCGAAGCTGCCGGTCGCGGTGACGTTCGCGCCAATCTTGAACTTGAGCGCCACCGAGCTGTCCGCGCCGGGGACGAGATAGAAACGTTGGTCGAGCGGAACCCCGGACGCGAAGGAAAGCCCGATGCGAACCTTGGCCTCGACGGAACCATCCACGCGCAACGAGCCGTTCGCCTGGAAGCCAAGGCCGGACACGCCTTCGTTCAAGGCGTAGCTGAGGGATTGGTTGACGATGTTCTGCTTGAAGAGGATGAGGAACTGGAGGTCGGAACCGGTTACGGTGACAGCGATGTCGAAGGGAGAACCGGCGTTGTTGAGGATGGTTTCGAGCCGGGTCTCCAGCGTGCGCGCGCTGGTGAAGGTGGGGCTGCGCGCTCCGTTCACGACCGGCGCGAGCTGATCCATCCAGCTCCGGACGCGGTCGGCGATCTGCACGAGACCCTTCAGACCATTGCCGATGACGGGGATTTCCTTCGCGAACTTCGACGCGTCGAGCAGCTTGTCCAAGACACCGGGCAGACTGAGCAGCCCTTGCAAGGCGTCATCCACCGAGATGCTGTTGAAGTTGAACATCTCGGTGATCTGCGTGGTGTCGAGCGCGAGGGTCGAAGGATTGAGCAGATTGGCCCAGGTGACCGTGAGCGTGCCATTGCGGGTGAAAGTTCCGAGTGTGGCCGACAACGGCAGGGTCGCGGTGAGACTCGGATTGCCCGTGCCGTTCGCGCCCGTGAAGAGCACGCTCACGAGGCTTGCGATGGAGGCGTCGCCAATCTCGCTGCCGGTGATTTGGCCGGGCGTCGCCGGACTGTCGAGGGACGGGTCCACGAGCTTGACGCCAACGCGACCGTTCAGCGAAGCGGTGCCGTTGGTCACGTTCACATCAAGAAAGCCGAGGCGCGCGCCGAGGTTGATGTTCGTCGTGACGGTGACTCCGGCGGCGAGGACGGGAGTGTTGGAAGCGACGATGAAAAACTCACCGTCGGCGGTGTTCACGCCGAAGGTCACGTCCACGTCGAGATCGAGGTTGACGGTGAGGTTGACGGCGCCGTTGAGCGAGAGATTGGCGGAGCTGCCGAGATTCAGGTTGAGCGGAAGCGTGCGGACGAGGCTTTTATCGATGTGCAGGGTGTAACGAATGTCGGACGGGCTGGCGGTTTGCGTGGCGTTCCCGGTACCGACGCCGGCGAGGCCGCGCAGCAGGGCGAGCAACTGGTTGCTGTTGCTGAAGGGCGCGGACGTGGTGCCATCGGGCTGGGGAGCGAACGTGGTGGCGTTGGTCAGTGAGGTCTTGAGGAAGGCGTCGAAGTCAATGAGTTCGGCAAGGCTCTTGTCGAGGAGCGGAATCTTGAGCTTGAGCGGATTGCTGCTGCCGAGGTTGTTGTCGGCCATTGAGACGAGGTATCCGACAAGCTGGTTCAATCCCGCGCTGAACCCGTCCGCCGTAATCTTCTTAAAGCTCGTGAAGTCCGTCAGCGACCCGGCGTTCGTGGTGAACGTGCCGGCGTCGGCGAGATTCGGCCACCTCACCGTCAAGGTCTGGGCCGGAAGCCCGGCCAGAGGAGAGGAGACCTGAAGGCTGGCGCTTGCCGAACCGCCGAGGGTGAAGGTGACAAAGCTCGCGATGGTCCCCACGCCGCCCGCGAAGTCCGTGAAGTTGATCTTGTGATCGTTGGAGGGGTCCGCGATCTGCATGGTGATGGCGGCGGCCAGTTGCGCAGAACCGGTGGCCGTCACGGACAGGAAGCCCACGCCGCCGGTGGCATTGATGCTGTTCGCCGTCACGGTGGCCACGATGGAGAATTCAGGAGCCGCGCCGTCGTCGCGGAGGTAGAACTCGTAGGTGGAAAGGTCGAGGGCGAAGGTCAGCGAACCCGTGGCGGTGGCCGAGAGAGTGAAGCTCGGCACGTCAAGGCTCAGGGGCAGTTCTTCGAGTCCAAGATTGAACTGAACGACCTTGGACAACGTGGAATTCAGATTGAGCGTGTAACGAAGCTCCGTCCCGACAAAACTGAGGTTCACCCCGCTGATGTCCGCCACGGCCTCCAGCTTGGCGGCGAGACCTTGCGCGCTGTCCCAGTAACCGGTCTGGTTGATGAAACGCGAGGTGATGAGGTTCCTGATGTCGAGGACGGTCTTGAGGGCATTGCTCACGAACGGCAGCGGCTGGCCGAGCATGTTCAGGTTGTTCGTGCTGTCGAGCCAGTTGGCCAGCGAGGTGAACCCGTCGAGGAAAGTCTGGGGCGTCAGGTTCTCAAACCGGTCGAAGTTCAGCAGGGAACCGACATTGCTCGTCAGGGTGTTGGGCTGGTTCACGTCCGACCAACCGACCGTCAACGTCTGGCTGCCGGGGAAGAGCGAGGTGGTGATGGGCAGACTCGCGTTGGCGGTTCCGGCGAGGGTGGTGGTGACCAAGGTGCCCAGAGCCGTCCCCGTCAGTTCTGCCCGGGTAATCTTCCCGTCCGCGTTCGGGTCATTGAGGGTCACGGTGACGTCGCCGTCCAGGTTCACCGAACCGTTGGTGACCGAAACGTCCACGAAGCCGACCCTCATGTTGAAGTTCAGGTTCGAGACGTGGACATCCGCCGAGGCGTTCAGACTGGCGGAGGCGATGTAGAAGGATTGGTCGGACGGCAGGCTGAGATTGAACTCACCAGAACCCGGCGCGGACTCGACGAGACTGCGCAGACCGAAGGAGAGGTTGAAAGTGAAATTGGTGACAACGCTCAAGGTCGCCGAAGCGGACGCGGGAACGGCGAGGTCAAGCGCGTCATCGGTCGGTCCGAAGCTGATGGGAATCCCGGTCACGGTTCGCGTCGCCTGGAAGACCAAGTTGAACCGATACTCGTTCCCGCCCATCAACCCGCCGGTCACGCTGACGTCCGCGACTGCGATGGCGAGACCGCCGGACGTGGCGTCCAGATTACGCAATGCCCCGAGCAATTCATCGGTCGTGGGAGTCGCGTCGCTGGCGAAATAAGCGGAGATGGGATCGCGCAGGTAGGAGAGGAGAATCCCACCCATATCAAGCATTTGCCCGATATTGCGGCCAATAAGAGGGAAATTGGCCGCCAGTTTGGAGAAGTTATCCAGGCTGTTCGCCCAGTTGCCCAGTGCGGTCAGACCATCGGTGATGGCCTGCTTGGTCCCGGCTGTAATCGACGAACTCGTGAACGGTCCGCCCGCCGCGACCACCTGGGTGTCGTCGTTGGCTGGGGGTCCGTTCGCCGCGCGAAGAGTCTCCACTGACTCGGCAACCGGCGAAATAGTTTCGGGCGAAACAGGTGCGGCAGTGTCCTGCACCGACTCTTGAACGGGCGCCTGAGCGACCGCCGGAGTCGCCTCGCTGACAGCAGAATTTTCGTCCACCGCCGAAGCCTCACCCGTCTCGAAAGCGGGGGGCGTTCCACTGTCATCGGAGGCTGCCGAGAACATGGTTTCCGCCTCCGAAATCGGAGCGGTGGAGGGGGTGGAAACCGACTCCGCTGAACCACCGAAAATGTCATCCAACTGCGCCGTGGCGTCGTAAGTTAAAACGTCGGTTTGTGTCCCCAACGTGGACTGGTCCATCGACTCTTCGATGACGGGGGAATTGCTGGAACTGGAAGAGGGACCGCCGCCTGCCGCACCTGCCATCACCCCGGCCAAGCCGTCCGCAGAAAGCATCACCCGAGGCTCCAATGCCTCAAGCTCGAAACTTCGACTGGACGGTGCGTCTGCCACAAAGAAATGCTTCGAAAACAACACTCAGCAAAATGCCGACGAACTGCGATTTCAGCCCTGCGTGATTAACGCTGATACCGTATAGAAATCCCTGCTCTAAAATCAAGTCGAATCCCTCCATAGACCGACACTTCACTCCTCAGTTGCCCTGACTTCGCGCCTGCTTCGGCGGCTGCCACACCTTCGGATTGCTCGACGGCACCAAGTCGTGCTCGCCAAATTTCGGGACAGGAAATTCGCTCGGCGCATCCGCCACCAGATGCCGGGGACGGTTCGGACCGGTCAGCTTCTGTTCATCGATCTTCCGTTGAAGCGTCATGAACGCATGAATCAACGCCTCCGGTCGCGGAGGACAGCCGGGGATGTGGACGTCCACGGGAATGAAACGGTCGATGCCCTTGAGCACGTTGTAACCCTGCTTGAACGGTCCGCCGGAAATCGCGCACGCGCCCATCGCGATGACATACTTCGGCTCGGGCATCTGGTTGTAGAGACGGATGACCTGCGGAGCCATCTTCTTGGTCACGGTGCCGGCGACGATCATCAGGTCCGCCTGTCGCGGTGAGGGACGAAACACTTCCGCACCGAACCGGGCCAGATCGTAGCGGGACATGCTGGTGGCGATCATCTCGATGGCGCAGCAGGCGAGTCCGAATTGCAGCGGCCAGACGGAGTTCTTGCGGCCCCAGTTGTAGAGCTCTTCCAGCGTCGTGGTGAAGACGCCCTGCTTGCTCATCTCGCTGCGAAGCCCCTGGTCCATGGCGGCGTCTGCACTCATTTCCAGGTCAGCACGCCCTTCATCCACGCCCAGGCCAGTCCTTCGACCAGCAGCAGGATGAAAATCATGATCGCCACAAAGCCGCCAACCGACAGCCCGGTGAAGGCGACGGCGAACGGCAGGAGGAAAATTGTCTCCACGTCAAAGATCAGGAAGATGATGGCGTAGAGATAATACTGCGACTTGAATTGAACCATCGCGTCCCCCTTCGCCTCCAGGCCGCACTCGTAGGTGGCGTTCTTCTGAGCGCCCGGTTTCGCCGGAGAAAACTTCGCCGCCCAAAGCCGCGCCAGCAGGAGAGGGGTCAGCGGAAAAATGATCGCGATGGCAAGGAAGACGGTGAGGAAGAGGTAAGGACTGTGGTCCATGAAAGGCGATCAGCGTTGCTGCGGCTCCTGCCGATGCAGGCCGACGGACGAGGCGATGTCATCGAACTCTTCGCGGCTGACCTGCTCCAGGCTCTTGCCCTTGGCGGCGAGCTTCTCGTTGATCTTGATGGCCTTCTCCGTCATCACCTCGTGCGTCTCCTGCGTGCCGCCGACGAGCGCGAAGTTCGGACCGGTGGTGACGCGTTTGTGGCCGTCGGAATCAAGCCCCACGCCGAGAAGCAGCGCCTTCCCTGAGCGCACGGACTTTTTTTTGCCAGAAGACTTCGACATGGAGGCAAGGCTACGGAGCAAGGGCTTCAAGTCAAGCCCGCGACCGGTTCGGCGCTTTGAAAAGGAAGGCCCGACGGTTGGTCTGCGGCCCGAGGTGCGCGAAGCGTCTTGGACTGCGCCGGTGCTCCGGCGCTTTTCCTGGAGCGGTTGGCTGCTCAAGGGGTTCAGGAAGCAGCGCAGCAGCGCGCGCAGTCCAAGACGCTGGCGCGCGTGCATCACCGCCTTGGATTACCCCTTCCCGGCCTCAGCTCACGCCGTCACCGTGATGGTAACCGTTACTGTGACCGGCGGTGCGGCCGTGCCGTCGCCGAGGGAATAGGTGAAGGTTTCTGTGCCGGTGAATGCCGCCGCCGGCGTGTAGCGCAGAAGCAAACCGCCAGTGACGATGGTCAGAATTCCGCCCGCGCTCGTCGTGCTCACGGAAAGAACGCGGAGAAGTTCTTCAAAGTCCGGCGCGAACGAATCGTTGGCCAGCACATCAAGGCTGACATTGCTCGCTATGTTGCGAACCGTGAAAGAATCCGCAGCACCGACCGGAGAATTCCCTTCGCCGAACACTTCGTTGGTGCCGTGTCCGCCTCGCACCTCATTCACACCGGCGCCAGGGATCATCTTGTCGTCCCCTGCTCCGCCGTCGATGTCGTCGCTGCCGGCGCGGCCGAACAGCACATCATCGCCGTCATCGCCGAACACCCGGTCGTCACCTTCACCGCCATCGATGCGGTCCTCGCCAGACCACCCGATCAGCAGATCATTTCCTTGGGAGCCGTTCACAATGTCGTCTCCGGTTCCGGCATCGACAGTGTCGTCGCCCTGTCCGCCGTCAATGATGTCGTTGCCATCACCCCCATCGACCGCGTCGTCGCCATCCTCGCCCAGCACCGTGTCATTCCCGACCTCGCCAATGACCGTGTCGCTTCCAGTGCCGCCGACGAGCAGATCATCGCCGGCTTCACCCAGCAGCTCGTCCGCTCCGCCGTCACCTTGCAGCTTGTCGTCGCCTTCGCCGCCGACAAGCAGGTCCGCGCCTTCGCCGCCAATCAGAGTGTCGTCGCCGTCTGAACCGTAGAGCCGATCATCCCCGGATCTTCCGTCGATGAAGTCATCGCCATCGCCGCCGTCGATCCAGTTGTCGCCGCTGTCGCCGAGGATCTCGTCATTGAAATCACTGCCGATCACCGCAATCAACCGTCCAGTGATGGCAATCCCGTTCCCCAGCGTGTCCACGATCTGAACCCGGTTGTCGCGAATCGCGAGGTCCACTTGCACCGCCACCGTGGCCGAACTGAAGACCAGCAGGTCAAAGTCGCCTTCGAGATCGCGGATGCGGTCCACGCCATCCGGGAGAATGTAGGTGTCGCTGTCGCGGCCGCCTTCAAGGCGGTCATCATTCGCGCCGCCGATGAGGGCATCCGCGCCGTCGTTGCCCTCGATGAAGTCGTTGCCCGCTCCGCCTTCGAGCACGTCGTCGCCAGCGTCACCCGTGAGATGATCATCCCCGGCTCCGCCCGCGACGTGGTCATCGCCTTCGCCGCCGTGCAGAGTGTCCACCGCGCTGCCGCCCAAAATCTCGTCATCGCCCGCATCACCAAAGACCAGCAAGGCGACATCCGTGGCGGTGGCGTTTACCTCATCATCGCCTTCGCCGAGGAAGACAGTGATGGAACCCACCCCGGTCGCAGCCAAGCCACCGATGGTCGCCTCGTCATTGCCGCCACCGAGCGTGATCTCCAGACGTGTGAAGCCCGTGAATTCCGGCTGATCCGATCCTGCGTTCCAATTCACGGCAATCGCCGTCCCGTTCGCGCTCAAGGAAACAACGTCCGCATCGGTCAGCGATCCGGTGAGCCGTCCGACATTGATGCCCGCTCCGCCCTCGACCACATCATCGCCGTCACCGAGCGCCCAAACCACGACGTCATCCCCGGCACCGCCGGAGAGTTGGTCGTCGCCCGCTTCACCGATGAGAACGTCGTTGCCCGCGCCACCGTTCAACGTGTCGTCACCCGCGCCGCCGCGCAGTTCGTTCGCGAGCGCATCGCCGGTGATGATGTCGTTGAACCCGGAACCGATGACGCCATTGATCCGCACGAATGTGTCCACGCCGACCGAGCCATCGACGTTATCGCGGCCTCGGAGCGTCAGCATGTCCACGGTCACGCCCACCGTTGCGTCCGAGTAATCCGCGAAATCCATCACGCGATCTCCGCCGCCATCCAGCCGGTCATCGCCTGCACCGCCGCGCAACCGGTCCGAGCCGCGATTGCCCGTCAGCGTGTCGTTGCCCGCGCCACCGATCAGCAGGTCATCCCCTGAGCCGCCGACCAGCACATCGTTGCCGTCGCCACCATCGAGGATGTTCGTGCCGGAACTCACGGTGACGCGGTCGTTGCCGCCCATCGCGAGAATCTCCGCATTGCCGGTGGCCGAGATCCTGTCGTTGAACGCCGTGCCAATCAGTCGCTCGAATTCCAGCAGCTTGTCCGTGTCGCTCTTCGCGCCGGTCCGGCTCACGGTTCCATTCAGGCGCGCGGTGATGGCGCTCGCGGCTCCCGAGTAATCAACCGTGTCGCGGCCCGCACCGCCCTTGAGCGTGTCGCGGTTCGTGCCGCCGACGAGGGTGTCGTCGCCTTCATCGCCGTTCACCAGCAACGGCATGAACGCCCCCAGTGCGTTCAGCGAATCGTTGCCCGCACCAAGTTCCACCGTCAGCAGCGTGACCAGCGGCGTCGCAAAGGCGGAGACCGTCACGGAGTCATTGCCGCCGAGCGTGTTGATGCGGAGATTCTCGAAGCCGGTTCCTGTGACGGTGAACGGCACCACACTGGTGCGGGACACCCGCAGCGTCGTGGCATTCAGGCTGTCGATGACGAGCACATCGCCATCCACCGCTGAACCGAAGATATCCAGCACGTCGCGCGTTCCGCCGCCACCGGTCAGAATGTCCGCGCCATCGCCGTCGCTCCAGATGATGCGGTCATCGCCGAGGCGTCCGTCGATGGTGTCGTCGCCCAGGCCGCCAACGAACGTGTTGGCGGCAGAGTTGCCCAGCAGCGTGTCGTTGAAGGACGAGCCGACGAGGTAAGCGACCTTCACCAGACGATCAATGTCGCCCGTGCCGTCCGCCGCGGTTCCGTATTTCTTGTTCGCCAGCAGATCCACCGTGATGGCTGCCGGTGAATTCGAGTAATCAACCACGTCGAACGCGTCGGCCGTGATGAGGTCGTTGCCCGCCTCATGAGCGTAACTGTCCACGCCTGCGTCGCCGCGCAGCGAGTCATCACCCAGGCCGCCACGCACCCGGTCATTGCCCGCACCGCCGCGCACCGTGTCGTTGTCCGCGCCGCCGTCCAGCTCGTCGTCCCCGGCGCCGCCGTTGAGAATGTCCGCGCCTGCGTCGCCGAAGATTTGATCATTGCCGGTGCCGCCACTGATCTTGTCATTGCCGCCGCCGCCACGGATGACGTCGTCCAGACTTCCACCGGTCAGCTTGTCCGCAAACGCCGACCCGATCAGCTCCTCCACCCACAGCAGCGTGTCGCGGCTGCCATAGCCATCCTTGGTGGCCCGGCCATCAACCACGACAATCGTCGTGGTGCCGTCGCGGTTGGTGACCGTGCGGAACTCCGACAGCCTGGCCGTGACCGCAGCGGGAGCGCGCGAGTAATCGACCGTGTCAAATCCGTCGCCGCCATCGAAGCGGTCCGAACGCGATCCGCTGAAGAACCGGTCCGTTCCCTCGCCGCCATGCACCACGAGCGCAACCGTCGAGAAGGAACCCACGCCGCCGCCGATCCGTGCGCCTTCCACCACATCGTCACCCGCTCCAGCGTCCACCGTGATGCGGAGCAGCATCGGGAGAAGTTCACCGAAGACGGACACCTCGTCGTCGCCACCGGCTGTGGACAGCTCGATGTAGCGGACGTTTCTAAAGTTCAGGTTGAACGCGGTGCCGCTGGTCCGGCTCAGGTGCGAGGCGTTCGCCGTCACCGTCTCAATGTTCAGCACGTCATCCCCGTCGCCCAGCGTCACGCGCACCAGATCACTGGAGCCAGCGCCTGCGTCGATCTCGTCGCTTTCGTCACCTTCGATCCACACGAAGACATCGCTGCCGTCACCGCCGCTCAAGGTGTCGATCCCCGCATCGCCCGAGATCAAATCCGCACCGCCCGCGCCAGCGATGAGGTCATTGCCGCCGCCGCCACGGAACTCGTTCGCCAGATCATCGCCCGTGAGCTGGTCAACGAACGCCGTGCCAATTGCGCCTTCGATGCTGACCAGCGCATCCGTTCCGCCCAGGCCGTCCGTGGAAGTCCTGGCGCGCAGATCAACCGTCACGCCGACGAGCGCCGTCGGGAAGATCAACAGGTCGCGGCCGGCGTCACCGTCCAGCACGTCATCGCCTTCATCACCTGAGAGCAGATCGTTGCCGCTGTTGCCGAACAGATGGTCGTTGCCGAGTCCGCCGTGCAGCGTGTCGTCGTTCTCGAATCCATACAGCGTGTCCGCATCCGCATCGCCGAACAGTTCATCGTTGCCGGATTCACCGTTCAACATGTCCACGCCCGCACCGCCATGCAGCGTGTCCGCCCCGCTGCCACCGTAAATCGCATCCGCGCCCAGCCCGCCCCAGATTTCGTTGTCCGCCGCGTTCCCTTGGATGGCATCGTCGAAGTCCGAGCCAATGAGGTCTTCGATCACGCCGCGAATCGCGATGCGGTTCAGCGCCCCGTCCACGGTCTGGAACTGTCCGTCGTCGCGGCGCAAATCAATCGTGATCGCGCGGAGGGCGCGGGAGAAGTCGAACGTGTCGTGACCCGCCACGTCGGTCACGCGGTCATCGCTGCCCGGCACCAGCACATAGATGTCATCGCCCGTGCCGCCTTCCATCACATCGTTTCCGGAGCCGCCTTCCAGCGTGTCGTTGCCGAGACCGCCCTGGATGAAGTCGTCCTGCTCGTTGCCGGTGAGCTCGTTGTCCGCGCCGTCGCCGATCAGGAAGTCCTTGCTCGTGCCGCCGATGGCGTTCTCGACATTGAGGATGCCGCCGTCGAACCCGCGCCGGATTCCCGTCGCACGGCCAATCGGCATGTTCACCGTGATCGAACCGGGCCACAGCGCGTAATTCACGGTGTCATCCAGCCCCGCCTCGCCATCCAGGATGCCTGTGATGAACTGTCCGTCGAAGAACGTGATGTGGTCATTGCCCGGCCCGCCGAAGATGTTCGTCTCATTCTTTGTGATCTCGCCGACCTCGATGGTGAAGGAGTCGTCGCCCGTGCCGAGCAGGATGTTCAACACCTCGAAGGTGAGGTGCGCAATGCGGTTCGTGAGATCAAGGCCCACGATCACCGAGTCGCTCGCGCGTGACGGCCTGGTGCTGTCGGTCACCGCGCCGGCCAGTTGCTGTCCGTCGTTGTTCGAGGCATCAATCCGGTCGTTGACGTTCAGCGTGTCGTCGCCCGCCATGCCTTCGATGTCGAGCAGATCACCGACATTATCAACGCCCGGCAGCAGATCGCCGGACGGCAGGCCGGAAACATCCACGCCGTCATTGCCCACGTTGATCGTGTCATCGCCTGCGCCCGAGGTGACGAACGTCTGCTTGTCCAACGCGCGTTCCACGGAGTCCAGCTCGTTGCCGTGCGTACTGTAGATGGTCAGCACGTCCGCGCCAGAACCGAGGTTCAGATTCAGCCGGTCGATGGTGCGATGGATGATTCCCTCGGCCATGCCCAGGCCAAGGATTCGCGTCGCCGTGACCCGGCCGACATTGACGATGCTGTCCGCCGTGTCATCGACGGTCAGGATGTCCTGCCTCGTCTGAGCCTCGCCATTGATGGCCAGCAGGCCAGAGATTCCGTTCAACGTGCCCGGCAGACTGGAGAGGCCGAACTGGCTGCCGACGTTGATGCGGTCGTCATCGGCTCCGCCGTAAATCACAACGGTGTGGTCGGTGGTCCGCACGTTCAGCGTGTCCGTGCCGGCCGCGGAGTAAATCGTCGTCGCCGCACCCGTGCTGGCGACATCGAAGACATCCGCGCCGGAACCGAGATCAATGCCCATGCTCTCGAAGGCGTAGTAGGCGAGGCCTTCGACCTGTCGCGCGAGCGAGACGGAGCCGGTCAACTGCGTCGCATCAATGTCCGAATCCAAGATGGTCAGCACGCGATGTTCGCCTTGCAACAGGATGTGATACGCCGTGCCGTGCTTGCTCACGGCGACGTTGTCGGTGTGCGGCAAGTCCAGGTTGCTGTTGCTCGGATTAAGCAGCGCGCTCACGGCCGCCAGCACAGCCTCCGCACTGGCATCGAAGGCGATGTCGCTGGTCCAGCTCACCACGCTGGCATCGTCGGCATCGAGGCGGAATCCAATGCGGAACGTCCCAGCCGTCGCCGCCACGGAGACGACTTGCACCGTGTCACGCGCCGGAACCGTGGTGCCGTCGCGCACGGTGGAAGTCTCCACGTTCACCGACGCATCATCCGCTGCGATGAGTGACGTCGTGCCGCGCGTGTCGCCCCAGACCAGTTGATCAAAGTCGCGTCCGGCCAGCGTGCGGAGGAAGGCGATGGTGTATGTGACGTCATCCGTCGTGCGCAGCTCCGTGACTTCGATCTCCGTCGAGTCATACAGATCGCGGAGCACCGTCTGCACTTGAGCGCCGGTCATCGCGTAATCCAGCGTCACCTCCGCATAGCCCGCGAAGCGGAAGACGGCTGAAGTGTTTTCCAGTTCGGTCTCGATGCCGAAGCCGTCCGTGCGCAGACGGTAGGTCCCAGACGCCGCCTGCACGAAGACGCGCTGCACTTCCGGCACCGTCGGCATGTCGAGGCCTTTCAAGGTCGTCCGCGTCAGCGTGCCGGTGTTCGGATTGCCGTCGCCACTGTCGTCCACCGTCACGGAGTCCTGTCCTTCGCCGCCATCCAGCACCAGCAGGCCGGTAATTTGATCGACCAGCAGATCATCGCTGCTCACGCGGATGTCATCGTCGCCCTCGCCGGTCTCAATTCTCGTGTGCCCGCCAATGGTCTTCACGATGACACCATCCGCGCCCGCGCCCGTGATGACGACGGTCGAACCTTGGTGCGTGGACTCAATGGTCAGCAGGTCATCGCCCGTGCCGAGCTCGATGCGCAACGCCTCCAGCCCGCGATATTCGATGCCGCCCTGAATCAGCTTGCCGCCGATGATCGTGTCGCCGCCCATGCCGAGTCCGGTGAGGCGATCTTCCGTCAGCACGGCCTCGTCATTCGCGGGGCTCTGGCCGTTGAAGACGTTCAACGTGTCCACCTGAGTGGTCTCGATGACCCGAGTGTTCAAATTGATCGGCGCGTAGAAGTAAGCGTCGCCCACGACTGGCACCAGCGGATAACCCGTCTCCTCGTCGTCAGGCCACGGCAGCAGCAGCGTGATGGCGTCGCCCGAGATGCCCGGCTGGAACGAGCTGTTAATCTGCGAGACGAGATCTGCCATCATCGTCCCAACGGTCGTCTCCGGAGAAAGCACGGTGTAGCTCGCGTCATCGCCATCCACCGTGACCGTCCACTCATCGCCCACGAGCAGTTCACCGCTGAGGAAGAACGACGCCTCCAGCCATTGCACGCTGCCGACG
>Ga0163153_10005231_pt1 | contig 15495 bp, 17 predicted proteins | sample OliLakLV19MP6IB1_FD_148629 | JGI IMG/M metagenome (GOLD analysis project Ga0163153, IMG submission 148629) | Freshwater microbial mat bacterial communities from Lake Vanda, McMurdo Dry Valleys, Antarctica - Oligotrophic Lake LV.19.MP6.IB-1 | ecosystem: Environmental > Aquatic > Freshwater >... | reverse complement strand
ACCGCCGGCCGCGAACTCGGCGGCGACGTCGGGGTAGCTCGCGCCGTCGACACCACGGGCGGGCGCGGCCACGGTCGACCACGTCCACGCGACGCGCAACGGCGCGGCGACGGCTTCGGCTTCGGCGGCCGGGTCGGCGACGACGACGAGCCACGTGACAAACGACGTCAGCGTGTCGCCGCTCTCGAGCGCGACTTCGAGCGGGTAGACGCCGGGCCGCGACGCGGCGACGGTGGGCTCGACCGGCGAGTCGCCGACCCCGAACGTCACCGAGACCGACCCGGTGGCGTCGCGCGGCAATTCCGCCAGCGGTAGGCGGCGGGTCGTCAGGCGACCGGAGAGGCGCTCACCCGAGATCGAACGTTCGAACGTCTCGGTCGTCGTCACCCGGCTGTAGAGCCGCAGCCGTACGACGACGGCTTCTCCCGCCGGCAGCCGGTCGGAGGGGATGTCGAGGAGCAATGTGGCCGACCCGCCCGTTGTGACGTACGCCGGTTGCGAGACGAGCTCGAGCCGCGGGTCGGCGGCCGCGGCCGGCTGCGGTGTGAGCGTCGCGACCGCGCCGAGCCCACACAGCACGACCGCGCCGAGCAGCACCCGGAGCGTGTTCCTCACAGGGTCCGTCCGAGGACGCACAGGCCGACGGGTAACGGCGTGAACCCGGCCGTCTCGTACAGCGTCCGGGCGCGGTCGTTCTCGTCCTGCGTGTTGACGTACGCGCGCCGGGCGCCGTGGGCGCGCAGCCAGTTCAGGCCGTCGTTCAGCAGGGTTCGGCCGAGCCCGGCGCGCTGCGCGTCGGGCCGCACTGCGAGCCGTTGGACGTAGCCGTCGGTTGCCGCCCGCCCGACGAGGATGAAGCCGTCGAGTTCGCCCTTGCTCACGCGCGTATGCGAGGTGGGCGTGGCGCGGGCGGCGTCGCGCAGGGCGCGGTCGTCGAGGCGCCAAAAGTCGTCGAACGCGGCGGCGTCGATCCGGAGGATCTCGTCGCGTTCGTCGCGCCGGGCGCGCCGGGTGCGGTTCGACATCGGGGGCAGTTCCCGGAGTTCGTGGACGAGGACCCGCAACCGGCCCTTGACCGCGAATCCGGCGTCGACGAACGCCGTGCTCGCGGCCGGCGCGAGCGCGTTGGTGACTACCTCTTGGTACCCGTCGGCACGCATCCGGTCGAGGAGTCGCTCGAGGACAGCGGGCGCGATCAATCCGCGACCTCGCAACGCGAGCGAAGCGATGTCGGAGCGTCCGTGCCACGCTGCGATCCGGACGACGCCGCCGCGCACGCGGTACGACTGCGTCTTCACTGTCTCAAAAGTAGCGGGCCGACCGACGTTCGGGGCGGCGTGAGTAGCCTGCTCCCGTGCTCCTGCTGGCCGCGGATCCTCGCTTTTCGGCCCACGACCCTGGGCCCGGGCACCCGGAACGACCGGCCCGGCTCCAGGCCGTCCTCGAAGGAATCGATGCCGGCCTGCCCCCCGATGCGGTGCACCGCCTGGAACCGCGGCGCGCGACCCGGGCCGAGATCGAAAGGGTGCATACGGGCGAGTACCTCGACCGGCTCGAGCGGTTCTGCGAACTCGGCGGCGGTCCCCTCGACCCCGACACGTCGGTCTCTACGGCTTCGTGGGAGGCCGCGCTCCTCGGCGCCGGGTCCGGGCTGGCCGCGGTCGACGCCCTCGAAGCCGGAACCGGCGACGCCGCCTTCTGCGCCGTGCGCCCGCCGGGCCACCACGCCGTGGCCGCGCGCGCGATGGGGTTCTGCCTGATCAACAACGTGGCCGTCACCGCCTCCCACCTGCGGGAACGGGGCGACCGAGTGCTCGTCCTCGACTGGGATGCCCATCACGGCAACGGCACGCAGGACATGTTCTTCTCCGACCCCGACGTGATGTACGTGTCGATGCACGAGTCACCGCTGTATCCCGGGACGGGTCGCATCGACGATGTGGGTTCGGGGCCCGGCACCGGCACCACCGTGAACTTCCCGTTGCCGGCGGGCGCAACCGGCGACGTGTACCGCGCTGCCATCGACGACGTCGTGGCGCCACTCGCCGCGGCATTTCGTCCGGATTGGGTGCTCGTCTCGGCCGGGTACGACGCCCACCGCGCCGACCCGCTTACCGGCCTCGGGCTCTCGGCGGGCGATTACGCGGACCTGACCCGGGCCGTCATGGAACTCGGGCCGCGCCGGCGGATCGTGTGTTTCCTCGAAGGCGGCTACGACCTCGATGCCCTGCGCGATTCCGTGGCCGCGACGGTTTCGACCCTCCTGGGCGATCCTCGGAGTCCGGAACCGCCTACGGCCCACGGACCGGGTGGTCACATCGTCCTAGCCGCCCGCGATCTTCACCCAGACGCTGCCAGTTCCTAAGAATCCGGTACTGATCCCGCCAGGTTTCGGCTCAGGACGCAGCGCGCCCGTGCCGATCAAGACAGGCGGTAAGGGAGGTACTCGCCGGTGTTGGACCTGGATCAACTGCTGCGATTCGCTGTCGAGCGCGGAGCCTCTGACGTCCACATCAAGGTGGGTTCGCCGCCGTTCATCCGGATCGACGGCCGGCTGGAACGCACGAGCCATTCGAGCGTCTCGCCCGTCGAGACCGAGCGCATCGCCTTCGCGATCATGCCGAAGCAGCGCGCCGAGGAATTCATCGGTTCGAGCGAGGCCGACTTCGCGTACTCCGTCTCGGGCCTCGGCCGCTTCCGCGTGAACGTGTTGCGCCAGCGCGGCTCGGTCGGCCTCGTGTTACGCCGCGTGCAGAGCGACATCCCCTCGTTCGAAGAGTTGGGCCTCCCGCCCGTCGTGCAACGCCTCGCCGAGAACCCGCGCGGTCTCGTGCTCGTCACCGGCCCGACCGGTTCGGGCAAGACAACGACCCTCGCGTCGATGATCGATTACATCAACGAGGCGATGAGTCGCCACATCGTCACGATCGAAGATCCGATCGAAGTACTGCACTCCGACAAGAACTCGATCGTGAACCAGCGCGAAGTCGGCACCGACACGCACGACTTCTACTCCGCCCTGAAGCGGGTGCTGCGCCAGGACCCCGACGTGATCCTCGTCGGTGAAATGCGCGACCCCGACACGGTGCGCACGGCGCTCGCGGCGGCGGAAACGGGACACCTCGTGTTCTCGACGCTGCACACGATCAGCGCCACCGACTCGATCAACCGGATCATCGACTTCTTTCCGCCGCACGAGCAGCGCCAGACCCGTATGTCTCTGGCCGCGTCGTTGCGGGGCATTGTCAGCCAGCGCCTCGTCGAGAAGCGCGGCGGCGGTCGAGTTCCGGCAGTCGAAGTCTTGGTTGCGACCGGTCGTGTGTTCGACCGCATCGTCAACGCCGAAGAGACCCACGAGATCGAAGAGATCATCCGTGAGGGCGAGTACTACGGCATGCAGACGTTCGACCAGAGCCTGCTCGAGTTGTACAAGATCGGCACCATCGAGTTGCGCGAAGCCCTCGCCACGTCGACCAGCCCCCACGACCTGCGGCTCATGATCGAGCAGCACACGATGGAGCAGGCCAGCGTCGGCGGCGCGAGCTAAGCGGGGAGCACAGGGGCCGGCGTCGCCGGTTCGATCTCGCCCTCGGGGCGCGGCTGGTTGAGCAGTTCTACGAGGCCGCCGACGGTGCCGAACAGGCCGCCCATTTCGGCCGGTAGGAAGATCTTCGTGGCCCGGCCGTCGGCGACGGCGCGCAGCGCTTCGAGGTACTTGATCGCGATCAGATCGGGCGACGGGTTCCCGTCGTGAATCGCGTCGTACACGTTGCGGATCGCCTGCGCCTCACCTTCGGCGACCGCGATCTGACGGGTCCGCTCCGCCTGCGCGATGCGCTCGATCGCCTGGCTTCGTCCTTCGGCTTCGAGGATCTGCTTCCGGCTGATGCCCTCGGCTTCGAGGATGGCGGCCTGCTTGTCGCCTTCGGCGCGCGTGATGGCGGCCTCGCGCACACCCTGCGCTTCGGTGACGACCGCACGCCGGGTGCGCTCGGCCTGCATCTGCTGGTGCATCGAGTGCACGATGTCCGGCGGCGGGTCGATGCGCTGGATCTCGACCCGCACGACGCGTACGCCCCACTTGTCGGTGGCGTCGTCGAGGATCTCGCGCAGCTTGGCGTTGATCGTGTCGCGCGACGTGAGCGCGTCGTCGAGCTGGATGTCGCCCACGACGTTGCGCAGGTTTGTCTGCGCGAGTTTCGTGATGGCCAGTTGGAAGTTGGAGATGTTGTACGCGAGGCGTTGCGGGTCGGTGGCCTCGTAGTAGATGACCGCGTCGACGGAGACGACGACGTTGTCGGAGGTGATCACCTCTTGCGGCGGCACGTCGACGACCTGCTCGCGCATGTCGATGAGCAGGATGCGGTCGATGAACGGGAAGATCAGCCGGAGTCCGGGGTCGACGGTGGCGTGGAATTTGCCGAGCCGTTCGACGAGGCCGCGCTGGTACGGCCGCACGATGCGAACGCTCTTGGCGATGATGATGAACAGGAGGATCGCGACGACAACGAGGACTCCGGCGGCGGCTTGCATGCGACTACTCCTCCTGCGGTTTCACGATGAGGCGGGTTCCGTCGACGCGCAACACGATGACCTTGGTGCCGGAGACGATCTCGGAACCGTCGGCGCTCTCGGCCCGCCACTCCTCACGTTCGACGCGGACCAACCCCGTCTCGTGCGGTGAGCCCGGAATCGCGCCGAGCACGATGCCGCGTTGACCGGCCCAGCGCGTCGCGCCGACCGTGCCCTGTTCGCCGCCGCTCATCCGGCGCCCCAGCGGGACGAGGATCAGCAAGGCGGCCACGCTGGTGACGATGAATGCGGCGATCTCCCAGGCGACGTCGACGCCCAGGAACGCGAGCGCGCACGCGACGGCGGCGCCGATCGCGAACGAGAGCATGAAGAAGGCGCCCGGGGTCACCAACTCGCCAACGGCGAGGAACGCCGCTGCGCCCAGCCAGATCCAACGCCACCCGTCGGGATCGTCCATCTGGCGAATACCGTACCGCGGCGGCGGGCCGCGACCGCGAGAATACGAGCATGACCCCGCCCGTACCGCCGAGGCTCGCGCGCTTTCTCGAACCTGGGTCACCGACCCAGGAACTCGCGGCGCGACTCCACGAAGGTGGATACCGCACGTATCTCGTCGGCGGGAGCGTGCGCGACGCCTTTCTCGACCGGGTCGCCCGCGACCCCGACGTCGACATCGCCACCGACGCGCGCCCCGACGCCGTGAAGCAGGCCGTCAACGGCTGGGCCGACGCGGTGTGGAACCAGGGCGAGCGGTTCGGCACGATCGGGTGCGAGAAAGACGACGAACGGTTCGAGATCACGACCTTTCGCGCCGACGTCTACCGCCCCGACAGCCGCAAGCCCGAGGTGACGTTCTCCGACGCGGTTGAAACCGACCTCTCGCGCCGCGATTTCACGGTCAACGCGATCGCGATGGCGCTCGACGAGCCCGAGATCGTCGACCCCTTCGGCGGCCTCGCCGACCTCGCCGCGCGCCGGCTCCGCACGCCGCTCGCACCCGAGGTGTCGTTCGAGGACGACCCGCTGCGCATGTTGCGCGCGGCCCGCTTCGCCGCGCAGCTCGGGTTCGAACCGGATGCCGACGTCGTCGCCGCGATGGAAGGGATGCGCGAACGGCTCCAGATCATCAGCGCGGAACGGATCCGCGACGAGCTGTCGAAGATGCTGCTGGCCGACGACCCGTCGACCGGTCTGTGGTTGATCTCGCGCACCGGTCTCTCCGACGAGTTCCTGCCCGAACTCAACGCGATGAGGCTCGAACAGGACCCGATCCACCGGCACAAAGACGTGCTCGCACACACGATCGCTGTCGTCGCGAAGACGGGCCCGGAACTGAAGGTGCGCCTGGGTGCGTTGCTGCACGACATCGCCAAGCCGCACACGCGCAAGATCGGTGCCGACGGCGTCAGCTTCTATTTCCACGACGTGGTCGGCGCCCGCATGGCCAAGGAACGTCTGCTCGCGTTGCGGTACCCGAACGACGTGGTCGACGACGTGACCGAACTCGTGCGGCTCCACCTGCGGTTCCACACGTACAGCCAGGGCTGGACCGATAGCGCCGTGCGCCGGTACGTGCGCGACGCGGGCCACCTGCTGAACGAGCTCAACGAGCTGACCCGCTCCGACTGCACGACGCGCGACGAACGCAAGGCCGCCGCCCTCGGCCGCCGCATGGACCAGCTCGAAGCGCGCATCACGGAGCTTTCGGCGAAGGAAGAACTGTCGAAGATCCGACCCGATCTCGACGGTCGCGAAGTGATGGAACACCTCGGCATCGAACCCGGCCCGACCGTCGGCGACGCCATGAAGTACCTACTCGAGATCCGTCTCGACGAAGGCCCGTTGGAGAAGGACGAGGCGTACGCGCGTCTCGACGCCTGGGCCGCCGAGCGCGGCGTCACGAGCTAACTGGGTTAGAGGCCTTCTTTGCGGGCGCGCCAGATGATCGTCGTCGGGAACGACGGACCCGGGTCCGACGAGCGAACGGGTTCGGGCTCGAGGAGTACGTCGACGCGGTAACCGGCGCGGTGTAGTGCGGCGAACACGTCGGCGATCGAGCGCGGCCACAGCGACATGTCTTCGCCGTCGCGCACGACTTTCATCGGGCCGGGTTCGTTGTACGAGCGGCGCACTTCGAGGCGGCCGAGCGGGAGCCCGTCGGGCGCGGCGTCGTCGCGTCCGACCGCGAGTGCGGCGGGGTGGTCGTAGGAGAACAGGAACGCGGCGCCGGGGCGCAGGACCCGGTGGACCTGGCGGAAGAGCCGGTCGATGTCCTCGATTTCGACGAGGAGGCCGGCCGCGAACGCGAGGTCGATCGAGTCGGCCCGGAGGAAGGCGAGGTCGGCGGCATCGCTACGGTGCCACTCCACCCGCCGTTCGAGCGACTCCGCCAGGCGCCGCCCGACCGCGAGCTGGGCGATCGACTGGTCCAGCGCGATGACGTGCGCACCGAGGCGGGCAAACGCCACCGCGTTCTCCCCGCTGCCGCAGCCGAGGTCGAGCACGCGCTTCCCGTTGAGGTCGCCGACGAGCCGGAGCTCGGCGTCGGTCGGGACATCCGGTCCGTACTGGACGGCTTCGTTCGCGGCTGATGTCGCCCGCCGCGCGCCGACGCGATCCCACGCCTCCGTGTTGGTCATGCCCCGATTGTGGCGCGAACTACACGCCTTCGGCGAAGGCTTCCACCATTCGGTGCGCTTCGTCGTCGTGGAACTGCACCAGCGGCGACTTCATGAAGTACGCCGACGGGCCTTCCAGCGGGCCGCCGATACCACGGTCGAGTGCGAGCTTGCAGCACCGCACCGCGTCGATGATGACGCCGGCCGAGTTGGGCGAGTCCCACACCTCGAGCTTCAACTCGATGTTCAGTGGCACGTCGCCGAAGTTGCGGCCTTCGAGGCGGATGTACGCCCACTTCCGGTCGTTGAGCCACGGCACGTGGTCCGACGGGCCGATGTGCACGCTCTCCGACGAGATGCCCTGGTCGATCTGGCTCGTGACCGACTGGGTCTTCGACACCTTCTTGGACAGCAGGCGCTCGCGCTCGAGCATGTTCTTGAAGTCCATGTTGCCGCCGAAGTTCAACTGGTACGTGTTGTCGATCGCGAGGCCGCGGTCTTCGAACAGGCGGGCGAGCAGGCGGTGCGTGATGGTGGCGCCGACCTGGCTCTTGATGTCGTCGCCGACGATCGGCACACCGGCGTCTTCGAACTTCTTCGCCCACTCGGGGTCGCTCGCGATGAACACGGGGATCGCGTTCACGAAGCCGACGCCGGCGTCGATGCAGACCTGCGCGTAGTAGCGCTGCGCGTCTTCGGACCCGACGGGGAGGTAGCTCACGAGCACGTCGGCCTTTGCGTCGCGCAGAGCCTGCGCGACGTCGACCGGCTCGGCCGGGCTCTCCTCGACGACCTCGCGGTAGAACTTGCCGAGACCGTCGAACGTCGGGCCGCGCTGCACGAGCACGTTGAGGTCGGGGACGTCGGAGAACTTGATCGTGTTGTTGATGCTCGAGAAGATCGCTTTGCCGAGATCGAGCCCGACCTTGTCGGCGTCGACGTCGAACGCGGCGACGAACTCGACGTCACCTACGTGGTAGCCGCCGAGCTCGACGTGCATCAGTCCGGGGACGCGCTCGTTCGGGTCGGCGTTGCGGTAGAACTCGACGCCCTGCACCAGGCTGCTCGCGCAGTTGCCGATGCCGGCGATCGCAACCCGTACCTTCTTGCGGCTTTCGGTCGCGCTCATGCCGATGCTGCTCCTTCCTCGGTGCGTTCGACGAGCTCGCGTTCTTCCGCGATCAGCTCGTCGATCCACTCGAGATCGTGTTGGGTGGTCTGGGCCCGGTGCTCGAGGAGCGACCGGGTATAGCGATCAACGGTGCGGCTGGGCGCGGTCCGCCGGACGGGCGCGAGCCGCTGGGTGAGCTGGGTGCGCCGGCGTTCGAGGAACGAGAGCCGTTCGGGCCCGGTCAGGTGCCGGCAGAACGACAGCCGCAGCGCAAAGGACCGTTCGTCGTCGGTTTCGGGCGCGGTAAGAAGTTCGATGAACAGCTCCCGGCCGGCGTCGGTGAGGCGGTAGGCCTTGCGGGTGCGCCGGGTCGAGCGCGGCCGGCGCCGCAGCGCGGCCGCGAGGTCGCCCTTGACCGAGCCGGTCGGCACGATTGGGGCCGCGGGCCCGTCGTCGCCCTCGGAGACCGTCTCGGTGATCGCACCGGAGCGCTCCAGCCGGCGCAGCGCCGGGTAGAGCGAACCGAACGAAATCCCCCAAAGGGGGCCGAGCGTCTCGGACAAGCGCTTCTTCAGCTCATAGCCGTGGAGGGGCTGCTCGTTCAGCAGTCCCAGCACCGCCAGCTCCAACATGCCGATACGATATATCGAAACGATATATCGATGCAACTCATTCGTTCACCGGCCGTCCACCCGCTGGTCACGGCCCGGACCGGCGACGACGAAGGCCCGAGACGGCCCTACACTCGCCAACGTGCATCCGGTGACGGACTACGCGCTCGCCCGAAGGGCAGTCCTGCGCGACTTCCGCCGGGGCACGCTGACCCGGCTCGACGTCTGCGACGCCCATCCCGAGCTACGCCGGGCGGCCGAGCACGTGGGCACGCCCATCGATGACGAGTGCCCGGTATGTGACGCGCAGGAACTGCGGCTCGTCACCTACGTCTACGGGGAGAAGCTGAAACAGGCCAACGGCCGCTGCATCACGAGCAACGACGAACTCAAGAAGCTCGGCAAAACCCACGACGAGTTCGCCTGTTACGACGTCGAAGTGTGCCCCGACTGCGGCTGGAACCACCTCCGCCGCCAGTCACTCCACGGCCGCAACCACAAATAGCTTGGTCGTCCTCCGACTGATCAGCGGCTGCGTCGCGGTCGAGTCGTCGTCACTCCGGCGAGCTTCCTGCGCTCTTCCGTCGCTCCGCGCGCCGCATCATGCGGTCCCCGTCAGTCGCCCGACTCCTCGTCGTCGACCGGCTCGCACGGGTACTGCGACACGCACGCCACGCACCACAACTCCGGGTCGGGCACCACGGTGACCGACGCCGGGGTGTCCCACTTCTCGGGCACGACATAGACCCGCCGTACGAGAACCAGCTCCTCGTCGTGCATACCGCAGTTTTCGCAGACCCGTTCTGTCACTGGTGTTGCTCCTGACACAGTCCCGGCCCGGCCCTGACGAATCATGCCCCGGTTGGGTACCCTGATGTCACTGCCGGGAGCCGTGTGTGCCCTGGACGGTGGAGGTGCGGAGATGGCTGCTGCTTCTCAGGCGCGAATGACTGCGCCTTCCGTGCTCGCCCGCAAGGGCGGTGATGCCCCGTTGGTCATGGTGACCGCGTACGACGCCCCGTCGGCGCGAGTCGTCGACGCCGCGGGCGCAGACATGATTCTCGTCGGCGACTCCGTCGCGATGGTCGTGCTCGGCTACGACGACACGTTGCAAGTGACGACCGACGACATGGCGCATCACGTCGCGGCGGTGGCGCGCACGCGGCCCCGTCCGCTCGTCGTCGCCGACCTGCCGTGGATGAGCTATCACGTCACCCGCGACGAGACCGTGCGGAACGCGGCCCAGTTGATTCGCGCCGGTGCCGGCGCGGTGAAACTCGAAGGCGGGCGCAAGCGCGTCGCCGCGATCGCCGCGATTCTCGACACCGAGATCCCCGTGATGGGCCACATCGGGCTCACACCGCAGTCGATTCACACGCTCGGTGGCTTCAAGGTGCAGGGCAAGCAACTCGACAGCGCCCGCGCGCTCGTCGACGACGCGGTCGCACTCGCCGAAGCCGGTGTCTTCGCGATCGTGCTCGAGTGCGTGCCCGACGGTGTCGCGCGCATGATCACCGACAGCGTCGCGGTACCGACCATTGGCATCGGCGCCGGTCGCCACTGCGACGGCCAGGTGCTCGTATGGCACGACCTGCTCGGCTTCGCGGCTCCCGGCCGCAAGCTTCCGAAGTTCGTGCGGCGGTACGCCGAGATGGAAGCGGAAGCGACGGATGCCGTGACGCAGTTCTGCGCCGACGTACGCTCCGGGGCGTTCCCGTCGAGTGCGGAGACGTACCACATGACCGACCAGATGGCCGACGGCCTCGGCCTCTACGGCGCCCCTGCTCCCCAGCCGGAGCACGCCTGAGTGTCACGCCTGGGGCTGGCGTTCGCGCTCGTCGTCGTGGTGCTGATGGGTACCGCGTTCTTCGGTTACATGCTCCGAGCGTCGCTCGACGACGACGACGACGGTGTCGCGCGCGCGGCCGCGGGTACGTCGCCGGCCGACGCGCTCGCGGCGACGACCGACGCGTTCCCACCGTTCGACGGCTTCACCGAGTCGTACGTCGGGACCGACGACCGCTGCCTGCGTGTCGTGATCGCCGACGAGTCCGACGAACGCGTGCAGGGATTGCGCGGCGTGTCCGACCTCGGCAACTACGACGGCATGCTCTTCGTGTTCGGCGAAGACAGCCACTCGTCGTTCACGATGGCGGACACGCTCATCCCCCTCGACATCGGCTGGTACGACGCAAACGGCGACCCCGTCGACCGCACGGTGATGCAACCGTGTCCCGACGCCGAAGTCGAGTGCCCGCCGTACGCGGCGCGCGGTCCCTACCGGTATGCATTGGAAACCGAAGCCGGGAGCGGCGGCGGTGGCTCGATCGGCGCGTGCCCGAGTTAGCTCGTGCGCGGGGTTGTACTTGCTCCGTCTCGGTGAGCAGAAGCAGTGGTGGTGAACGACCGCTCGTCCCTACGCGGCGCCCGCCGCCCCGCAGTCAGCACCCGACCGGAGGAAACTGTCACAGGCACGCGGTAACGTCCGCCGTGATAGGTCCCACGGAGGAGTCCTGATAGCCTCTCCCGGTTCGACAACCGAAATCCTGCCCCTGCGGGCCGGTTCTACCGGTCGCAACGGGGCCCACAGCCTGCGCTGTGGTCCTGAGGAGGTAAATGCCGATGCCGAGTGCATCGCGTGGCGGTTTGCGGCCGTACGAGGTCATGGTCATCCTCGAAGCGGACCTGGATGAGGAGACGATCCGGGCTGCCGTCGAACGGTGGCTGCAACTCATCGAGTCCCATGGCGCGGAGCGTGGCTTCGTCGACTTCTGGGGCAAGCGTCGTTTGGCCTACGAGATCAATCGCAAGACCGACGGTTACTACGTGGTCATGCAGGCGAAGGCCGAGCCGGCGGCAATGGATGAGCTGAACCGGGTGCTCTCTCTTGCAGACGAGACCATCCGTCACAAGGTGTTGCGCATCCCCGAGAAGGTCTACGGGCCTCCGAAGGTTGCGGGTAGCACCCCGGCGGGTCACGCATAGGGGAGGATCCCATGGCAAACAACAGCAACGCGATCACAGTGGCCGGCAACCTCACTCGCGACCCCGAGATGCGGTACACCGCGAGCGGCAAGCAGACGACGAACTTCAGTGTCGCCGTCAACCGTTCGTGGCGTAACCAGCAGAGCAACGAGTGGGAAGAGCGCACGAGTTTCTTCAACGTCGTCACGTGGGGAAACCTGGCCGAGAACGTCGTCGCATCCCTTCACAAGGGCATGCGGGTTGTTCTCACGGGACGACTTGAACAGCGCAGCTGGGAGACCGAACAGGGCGAGAAGCGCTCGGTCGTGGAGATCGTTGCAGAAGAGGTAGGTCCGAGCCTCGTGTTCGCCACCGCCGATGTGCACCGCGTCGAGCGCAGCGGCCCCGGCGAGACCCGTGGTGGCGGAGACCGCTCGACTGCCTCGGTGCCCGCGGGCGGCGGAGAACGCTCGACTGCCTCGGTGCCCGCGGGCGGCGGAGACCCGTCCTACGACCAGTACGGCGAAGAGCCGTTCTAGAGGCGAACGGAATCTGGCGCGACGGATACCCGTCTTGCCAGTGAGCCGGAGCCCGAGCGGCCCGGTGCGTAGCGCCAAGAGCGGAAGACACAGAGGAATCAATGGCTCGTAAAGAAGTACGCAAGGAACGCGGCCCCGCGAAGGACCGCCGTCCGCTCAAGAAGAAGACGTCGATCCTGACGACCGAGAGCATCGAGTGGATCGACTACAAGGACGTGAACGTGCTGCGGCGCTTCATGTCGGAGCGGGCGAAGATCCGGGCTCGGCGGGTGACGGGCAACGATCAGCAGCAGCAGGTCGCGGTCGCCAAGGCGATCAAGCTCGCTCGTGAGATGGCGTTGTTGCCGTACAGCGTGCGCCAGGTGACGCAACGGTCGAAGGGCCGGCGCGACCGCGGTGACCGGGGCGACCGGGGCGACCGGGGCGAGCGCGAGCTGCAGGCTCCGCCCGACGAAATCGAGCGCACCGTGGCCCCGGGCGTCGAGGCCGAACTGGCCGGCATCGACGAGACGGGTCTCGACGACACGGGCGGGGAGACCAGCTTCGACGACGCGGGTGGCGACGAAGCGGTTGCTGCTGTCGACGGAGATCAGGAATGAAGATCGTCATGCGAGCCGACGTCGAGAACGTCGGCAAGAAGGGCGACCTCGTCGACGTCGCCGACGGCTACGCCCGCAACTATCTGGTGCCCAAGGGCCTGGCCATCAAGGCCACGCCCGGTATCCAGAAGCAGGCCGACGCCATGCGCCGCAACCGCGACGCGAAGGACCGCCGCGACCGCGAGTCCGCGGAAGCGGTGGCAGCCCGGTTCGCGGGCCGCTCGGTCACGGTCACCGCGCGTGCCGGTGAGGGCGGGAAGCTGTTCGGTTCGATCACCTCGTCGGACATCGCCGAGGCCATCGAGGCTCAGCTGAACGTCGAGATCGACCGGCGCCGGATCGCGCTCGATGAGCCGATCAAGGAACTGGGAACGGTCGAGTTGACCGTTCGACTGCACCCCGACGTCAACGCTGCGGTGTCGGTCGAGGTCGTCGCCCAGAGCTGACGCGACCGCCACCCAGCGCGCGCAAGTTGTCCACACCCCCTGGGGATTGTGCGCGCTCGCGTTCGCGACCACCGCCCCGTTCACGCGCTGGGTGGGGGACGTGGTGTCGCGGCCACATTTCCTGGCCTGTGGAGAACGTGGTCATCCACAGGCTTGTGGACGGCTCCACCGACTCCCGGAAGGGATATCCCCTGTTCGGGACGGCAGCCGCGCTTCACTGTCTCACGTGGTTGTCACCATGGTCTTCGACATGTCCCCAAGGTCGGAGCCGTGATGCACAGCGCGGTGCCCGTCACCCACAACCTTGTGGGTCTAGCGATCCCCAGGGGCGTAGCGCGACGCTCGCCGAGGGGAGGAGACACTCGACGTGGTTCATTCGATTGACGACGCGCGCCGGCGGCCGGTTGACACCGCGCTTTCTGAACGAGGGCGCGTACCGCCGCACAACCTGGAAGCAGAGGAGTCGCTGCTCGGGGCGATGATGCTGTCGCGCGAGGCGCTCACTGCCGCGGTCGAGGCCCGACTCGAGAACCACGACTTCTACAAGCCCGCGCACGGGATCATCTTCGACGCCTCGTACTCGTTGCACAGCCGCGGTGAGCCGGTCGACCCGGTCACGGTGGCCGAGGAGTTGCGGCGTGCCGACCGCCTCGACGGCATCGGCGGCCGGGCTGCGCTCATGCGCATTCAGGCCGGTACGCCGGCGTCGGCGAACGCGGTGCACTACGCGCAGATCGTTGCCGAACTCGCGATGCTGCGCCGCCTTATCGAAGCGGCGTCGGATATCCAACAGATGGCGTACACGGTCGACGACGACGTCGACGAGACCATCGACCGGGCCGAGACGATGATCTTCGAGGTCGCGGAACGGCGCGTCTCCGACTCGTTGGTGTCGCTGTATCCAGCACTCGAAGCGACGATGGATCAGCTCGCGCACCTGTACGACCGTGACACGGGCATCACCGGTGTGCCGACCGGTTACCACGACCTCGACGAGTTGCTGCTCGGGTTGCAGCCGTCGACGTTGACGATTGTCGCGGCCCGTCCCGGTCAGGGCAAGACGTCGTTCGCGCTCGGAGCCGCGCTGAACTGCGCGCTCGTCGCGAAGAAGCCGGTGCTGTTCTTCTCGATGGAAATGGGCCACCTCGAGCTGACGAAGCGTCTGCTCGCGGCCGAAGCGCTCATCGACTCGCGCAAGCTCTCGACCGGCCGCCTTAACGACCACGAGTGGCCGAAGCTGAACCAGGCGGTCGGGCGCCTCGCCGAAGCTCCGTTCTTCATCGACGACAACCCGCACTGCACGGTCATGGAGATGCGGGCCAAGGCGCGGCGCACGAAGGCTCGCTACGGCGATCTCGGGATGATCGTCATCGACTACTTGCAGCTCATGTCGTCGTCGCGCCGGTCGGAGTCTCGTCAGATCGAAGTGTCCGAGATGTCGCGCGGGCTGAAGATCCTCGCCCGCGAGCTCGACACGCCCGTGATGTGCCTGTCGCAGCTGAACCGGCAACTCGAATACCGCCAGGACAAGAAGCCGATGCTGGCCGACCTGCGCGAGTCGGGGTGCCTCACGGCCGACACCGAGTTGCTGCTGGCCGACGGATCGACCGCGACGATGGGCGCGCTGTACGAGGCGGGTGCGCGCGACGTCGACGTCATCACGCTCGACGAGCACCTCCGCATGGTGCCCGGGGTGATGACGCACGTGTTCGCGTCGGGCACGAAACCGGTGTTCGAGTTGCAGCTCGCGTCCGGACGTAGCGTGCGCGCGAGTGCGAACCACCCGTTCCTTACCCTCGAAGGTTGGATGCAGGTCGCCGACCTCCAGGCCGGCACGCGCATCGCGGGCGGCCGCAATGGCGGCGTCGTCGATGCGCAACGCGACACGATTCCGCACGAGGTGTGGGACTACATCGAGAGCAAGGGCCTCCTCGTCATGGGCATGCGGGCCCACGACCTCATCGACCGGCTCGGCGCCGAAGAGGGCGTGCACCGCGTGTACGAGCGCGGCATTTCGCGCGGGCTCATGCGGCGCATCGCGGCCGAGCTGCCCGACCAGTTCCTTGCCGACTTG
>Ga0163153_10005230_pt1 | contig 15496 bp, 9 predicted proteins | sample OliLakLV19MP6IB1_FD_148629 | JGI IMG/M metagenome (GOLD analysis project Ga0163153, IMG submission 148629) | Freshwater microbial mat bacterial communities from Lake Vanda, McMurdo Dry Valleys, Antarctica - Oligotrophic Lake LV.19.MP6.IB-1 | ecosystem: Environmental > Aquatic > Freshwater > Lake... | reverse complement strand
AGAACTCGTCTTTGCGACGGTCTTGATCGCGGAGCTCGCCGTAGAGCCGGGCGTTTTCGATGGCGACCGACGCCGTGTGGGCCAGTTGCTCGAGAATGGCCTCGTCGCTATCGATGAAGCCGCCTTCGGTCTTATCGAACACCTGAATCGTTCCCAGGCACTCGCCGCCGCGGCCGACGAGCGACATGCCGAGCCAGTCCCGCTCGGGCAGCGCCAGGCCGTTGCGCGAGAGCGCCTCGTCGGTCGATCCGGCCGCCAGTTGGTCGACGGTCAATCGCGCGGCCCGCGGCTTCCCTTGCACCAGCGCAATGAGCCGCTCGGCCGAGCGGGCGACGTCGACCGTCAGTCGCACGCGGTCGGAATCGGCCGTCGCGACCGTGACGGAGCGTGCTTGTTCTTCGGCGGCCAACGTGGTGGCCGCGGCGCCGGCGCCGAGGATCGCGCGGGCCTCTTCGGTGAGCACGCGAACGACCCCGTCGAGCGTACCCGACGAGTGGATCCGCAAAGCCGCGTCGGCCACCATCCGCATCCGCCGCACCTGCTCGCGCTCGCGGGCCAACGAGCGGGCGAGCCGTTCTTCGTCGACCTTGCGGGCCGTGACGTCGACCGTCACGCCGTCGAACCGAATCGGCGAGCCGTCCGGCCCGTAGGCCGCTCCTCCGAGCGCCCGAATCCACTTCAGCGCGCCGCTGTGCGGATCGATCGTTCGGTAGTCGACGTCGTAGGGATGCCGCTCGCGAATCGAGCGGTCGATCGCCCGGCGAGTCGGTTCTCGATCGTCGGGGTACAGCCGCTCGAAGAACGACTCGATCGTTACGACCTCGTCTTCGCGCATCCAAAAATGCTCACGAACCCGGAGGTCCCAATTCAGCACGTCGAACGGCAGATCGCAGTACCAGAAACCGACGCCCGAAATCTGGGCGGCGTAGTCAAGTCGCGCCCGATGCTCTGCGAGGACCCGTTCGGCGGCGGCGCGATGCGTGATGTCGCGCGTGACCGCCAGGTGCTGGAACGTGCCGTCGGGGGCGGCGAGCGGCACGGCCGAGGTTTCCATATGCCGCCGGGCGCCGCGCAGGCCGATGATGTCGAACTGAAAGGTCCCGGCTTGGCCGTCGCAAACTCGTCGGTGGAACGCCTGGTAGGCTGCGAGGAATTCCGGCGCGATCACGTCGTAGACCGAGCCGCCGATCGCCTGTTGGTCGGCCTCGAGCATCACCAGGCCGGCGGCGTTCATCTGCAGCAGGGTGCCGTCCGGTGCGACGATCTTCACGCACTCCGGCGTGGTGTCGACGATGGCGCGGTAGCGGGCCTCGCTCTCTCGTAAAGTCCGGGTGACTCGCAACCGCTCGAGCGCCTCCCAGCAACGGCCGACGACGGTTCGAACCAGGTCGATTTCGCCCGCGGTCCAAACGCGCGGCACCTTCTGGTGCACGGCCATGGCGGCCGTGAACTTCCCCAACTTTTGCAGGGGGAAGCAAATCACGGCCCCGATCGTCGTCGCCCGATAGGCGGGCAAGTCGGCCGCCGTGATTCGCGGATCGGCTTCGACGTCGGCGACGACGTACGGTTCGCCGGCGAGCATCGACCGGACGCACTCGCGGCCGAAGCCCGCCACCGGCCAACGGCCGACGATACTCGGCACGTCGCGGACGAATTCCCCCGTGATCGCGAAGACCGTTTCGTCTTCGACCTCGGCATAGGCACACCGATCGACGCCCAGATGCGCAGCGAGCATCGACGCGGCGACCTGCATGACATGGCCGGGCTCGACAAGTCCTTGGGTCGCCTCGCCCAGGGCCGTCAGAAAACGGTCTTTGGCTTCACCGGGCGGCGGAGCGGGAGTTTGGCCGGGTTCGGACGACAGGGGCATGGATCAACGAGTGGGAGATGGCGGGCGTGATCGGACAGATTATATCCGTGCGCGCCGTTTCGACCGCTGAAACAAATCGACCAGTCCGCAGCAGAGTTCGAACGCCGGCAGACGGTCGCTTTCTGACCGAGAGTCGCGCCCCGTGGCGAACGACGTCTCTATCCCCGATTCGACGTAAGAGATTTCCCGTGCCGGCAGCCGCCATTTGCCGAGTGCCCTAGATAAATCGTCGGCGCCGACATCGAAAGGCTAGTCGAGCCCCTGGCGCTCGACCCATCCGACGATCTCAATAGTCGGCCACCGAGCCGTCTTTCAGTTTAGCTCCGGGCCAGCGGTAGGTCTGCGGCTTCGCCGCTTCCGCTTCGAGCCGCTTCTCGTCGATCTCCACCCCCAGGCCCGGACCCACCGGCAGGGCCGCGTAGCCTTCTTTATCAATCGACCAGGGCATCGTTACGATCCCCGGCGATTGGAACCCTTGGTTGTCGGGATAGAACTCGTGGATCAGGAAAAACGGAATCGACGCCGTGACGTGCAGGCTCGCCGCGATTCCCAAAAAGTTGGCCGTGCAGTGCGGGGCCAGCGGAATGAAGTAGACCTCCGCCAGTACGGCGATTTTCTTCATCGAGGTGATGCCGCCCGTGTGGCAGCAATCGGGCTGCAGCACGTCGATGCAACGCCGCTCGAGGTAAGGCAGCATCTCGTAAATCGTCCGGTCGCGTTCGCCGGTGGCCAGTGGAATGGAGATCGACGCCTTCAGCCGCTCGAACACGGCGATGTTGCCCGGCACGGCCGGTTCTTCGATGAACAGCAGGTTGTAGGGCTCGAGCGCCTTGGCCGCTTGAATCAAAGTCGCCGGCGGAATCGCACAGTGGGCGTCGAGCATCACGGCGCCGGTCGGCCCGACCAACTCGCGGGCCTTGCGCACCTGGTTGACGATCTTTTCGATATCGGCGGGCGTCGCCCCGTGCTCATACACGCCCCCTGGCGGAACCTTTTTGGCCTGCGGCGTGTGGTAAACGCGGATCCGGTCGCGGGTCGGTCCGCCGAGCATCCGGTAGACCGGCACGCCCCAGAGCTTGCCGGTGATGTCCCACAGGGCCATGTCGATGGCGGCCAGCGTGTGGATCAGGAACGGCCCGCCCCGGATATCGCGATGGGCCCGGTAGATTTTTTGCCAGAGGTGCTCGATGCGGGTCGGGTTCTCGCCGTCGAGCATGGCGAACAGCGATTCGGCCAGCGGTTTGGAAACGCGCGGATCGACTCCTTTGAGATCACCCCAGCCGGAGACGCCGTGATTGGTTTCGATCTTGATCAGCACGTGCGAGCCGACCCAGTGGGCCCGCATTGCCGTGATCTTGATCGTCGTGGTCCGGTCGGTCACCTGTGTGGCCGGGTTCACTTCATCGCCGACCGCTTCCTGCAGGAGGGCCTGGCCGGCGGTAACGGCGGCGAGCGTCGAGAGACAGGCACGGCGGGAAAGGGGCATGGGCAATTTTCTCCGGTGCGAGGCATGAGGCGTGCAGGGCTTAGCCGGGTGCGGGCGGGGCTACGCTACACTAAACCGCCGTCGAACCGCCGTCCAACGGGCGGCCGCCCCGCCGGCACCATGAGCATTCACTTGGAGGAGATCGAATATGTCGAACGACTTAGCGACGCTCGTACCCCAAAGCCTCCGCAAGCTGTTGAAGGAAACGCTGTTTCGGGCCGACACCGGAGAGTGCTACGTGATCAACCCGGAGGAGCCGGGCTTCGTCGACACGCTCAAGTCGCTTTCGGCGGCCAAGGCCTCGAAGCCGCCGCACGCCGGCCGCAAACCGGTTGTCTCGCATGCCAACCACGTGCTCTACGGCTTGGGCCTGATGGCCCGCGCGGTCGACGGCGATATGCACGCCTTCGACAACACCGATTGGAGCGTCGCCTGGAAGCTCGAAACCGTCACCGACGCCGAGTGGCGCGACCTCGTCGGCCGGCTCGAGAAAACGGCGGCCCATATCGTGGAGGCGGGCCCGAACATCAAGGAGTGGAACCCGATCATGCTGACCGGCATGTTCGCCGTGGCGGCCCACACGGCCTACCACCTGGGCGCCGTGCGGCAGATACTGAGAGACGTCGAGTAAACCGCCGCCAAGTGCCGCATGCGTCGAACGGCCGGTTTCTTGTTTCGCTTGCAAGACGAGACTTCAGGAGTCTCCAAATAGTACCTAAAGTCTTTAGACACAATCGCTTAGATGCTGCGGCAAGAACTATTGCATGAATGCCTGGACAGCGCTATGATCGGATGTTCAGTAGCGCTGATGTGCGTCGACGCTAGCATCAGAATGACTTCCCAAACCGAGAGAACACCGTGCCCGTTGACGCTGGATGGAACCAAATCGTGCTCGGTGACTGCATTGAAAAGATGCAAGCCTTGCCTAAGGGCGGTGTTGACCTCGTCTTCGCAGATCCTCCGTTCAACATTGGATATGACTACGACGTCTACCGTGACAATCGAGGCGCTAGAGAATATCTGAATTGGTCCGAAGCCTGGATCTCGGCGGTTCACCGAGCTCTCAAGGACTCCGGCACATTTTGGCTAGCCATCGGTGACGAGTATGCAGCCGAACTAAAAATCGCGAGTCAGAAAATCGGCTTCCATTGTCGAAGCTGGGTCATCTGGTACTACACGTTCGGAGTCAACTGCAAATCGAAGTTCAGTCGGTCGCACGCCCACTTGTTTCACTTCGTCAAGGACCCCAAGAACTTCACATTTCGGGCGCAGGAACTAGAGAACCGAATTCCTTCCGCACGTCAGTTGGTATACGCCGACAATCGCGCAAATCCGACAGGTAGACTTCCGGACGACACTTGGGTTCTACGTCCGCAGGATCTCTCCGGATGCTTCACCACTGACGAAGATACGTGGTACTTTCCTCGCGTCGCCGGAACGTTCAAAGAACGCGAGGGATTTCATGGCTGCCAAATGCCGGAGCAATTGCTCGGCAGAATCATCCGGATGTGTTCAAACGATGGGGAACTCGTCCTGGATCCTTTCAGCGGCAGCGCAACCACGCTCGCAGTCGCAAAAAAACTTGGTCGTGCGTACCTAGGCTTTGACTTGTCCGAGGATTATGTCCACAGAGGGCAGGACCGGCTGAACTCCATTTGTGTGGGAGATTCCTTGGTTGGGTCTGCGGAGCCGACATTGAGTGCTCCGGCGACGCCCAAACGAATCAACGGCAGAAGGCGGCGCAAAGAGCAGGACGACGCTGACCTCCCTAGCCTAACGGTGCGACAGGTCGAATTGTTTCAAAAGGGTCTTTTGGATGCGTTTCGATCGACACACGACGGTCACTCGGTGGATCGCGTCGTGGCCGATCCCGAAATGAACGCTTGCTTTGCGGAAGCGTGCGGCCGACTTGGCCTTCCTGGCGAGGCACGAAGCTGGAACAAATCGCTCTTCCGCTTGCGGAAGAACGGAGGATTCGTCGAAATCCCTACCTCGCGTCGTACGGAGTTTTCATGGCAAGAGTGCGATCCGTATCTATTTGCGAGCGAAATCGCTTGGGGGCAAATGGTGGATCAAGAGGGTTGCGACAGCCTTGATACGATTCTATGCGACCCTGCACTGGCTTCTATGTTCGACGACATCGCGCGTCGATGGGCGCCGGGATACAGGCCGCTTGAGTATCGCTGGGCGGCTCTCAAACTGAGAAAGTCCTCAAAGCAAGTTCGATCTCGGGCCGAGCTACTTTCCGATGCTCACTTAAGCCGCCATGAACGACTCGTCTCTTCAAGCGCTAAGAAGCTTCCCGATTCATCGGGCGTCTACATCGTGTTCGGTGACACCAAAGAACCCATCTACGCGGGCGAGGCCAATAACCTTCGGGAGAGGCTTTTAACCGGGTTTGGACCGAGCAAGAAGTCGGTTTGGCGAGGTTACTCCGACTCGCTAACCGCTCGATTCTTCTCCACTCCATGCCCTTATTCGACAAGGCTTGCCTATCAGCGCCGCCTGGTAAATCGCCATCAACCCAAGCTAAATCTTCTTGATTCAAAGCTCGCATGAAAGACAAGCTGCGTCTGGCGTTCGAAGACGCTTCGCTTGGGTTTTCTCCTGATCGAGTCGTCGCCGATCCGGATTTGCAAAGAAGTTTCTTAGAGCGCTGTCGGTCATTGGGCCTCGCCGGAACGGACGCGACGCTCAATCGTGCTCTTCTAAACCTACGAAAGAGAGGTGAGATGCGCGGCATCAAATCGAAACGCAGCTCATTTCCCGATCAGGATCAGTATCGCTTTGCGGCGGAAATGGCGGCTCGATTTTTGGAGCGGCGCGACGGTATCAGCCTTGATGCAATCATTTGCGACCCGGAACTAGCGGTTGAATTCGACGACATTTCGAAACGATTGTCGCCGGGGTACTCATCTGTGGAGTATCGCTGGGCAGCGTTGAATCTTCGGAAGACACAAAGGCTCAAACCGGAACTGCTGAGCCGCGTCGTCCAGGCCGAGTCAGTCGAACGATTTGAGCTTCAAGGCCTCGACATCGGACGCATTTCAACCAAGTGCGGGCTTTACGTAATTTTCACGACGGATCAGGTGCTCTATGTAGGAGAGGCGGAAAACCTGCAAAACCGACTCCGCAAACATCTCGACCATTCCGACAACAAAGGACTAGCTAGGTGGTTGTGGGAGAACAGTTCGCTCAATCTCCACCTGGAAATCCATGTTCTTCCGTCGACCGTCAAGACTCGCATACGCCGTGCACTCGAGTCCGAAATGATTGCGTCGCGAACTCCGGTATTCAATATCAAGCGATGAGGAGGTAGCGTGAATGACGACCGTTCGATCGCCGAGCAAGCGCTAAGCTTTACCGGCATGTTTGAAGCGGAGCTACTTACGCAACTGATTCTCCGCGAATGGAAGCACCCGCTCGCGGAGAACGAGGAATTCCGTAACGGCGTCCTCGAAGCCGCTGCGCAGGTGCTGCAGTCATCCGTGAACGGCGATCAAGTTGCAGTGGACATCTCTCCTCAAAACATGAATTTCGTCGCGGCGTTGGCCATAGCCGAGACGGAGATGCTCGACAACGACGTAACGGTTTCGACTGCGGAGCGTGCGGCTCGCGAATCGTGGATCGAAAACATGAAGCGATCCATTCCTTCGTGTTTTTGCGATCCGGACCTACTGCGTTAGCAGTTGAGTGCGGTATCGACTCCCATGTCCGGCAACCGGATCGAAAGACGTGATCGTTTTCCGCACTCTGGCGCCGGCTCAACTCCACGGTGGGTCAGCGCGGCTTCTTCCGCATTGCGATGGTCACCCGACTCGCCGCTTGACGCCCTACTTCACCCCGACAACATCGATCTGCACGAACTGGCCGTTGAACGGCTTCGGGGCGGGGGCCACGTCGGGGACCACGAGCTTCTTGAAGTTCGTGATCAATTGGCCGTTCTGGCCGTCGCCGAGGAACGTTACGGTCGCGCCGCCGTCGATTTCGATCGTCTGCGTGTAGTCGATCGTGAAGATCTGGTGGCCGACCTTGTCTTGCCGGTTCAGGAAGTAGTGCGACTCGGGTGAGGAAACGCTGATCTTGTAGATGTTGTAGGTGCCGTTGTTCGGCACGCCGCCGATGTAGAAGTACTCGCCCACCTCGCGGCCGTCCTTGTACATCATCGGCTCGACCACGCCGCGAAAGCGGAGCGTCACCTGGTAGCGCTTCCCCCGCTCGCCGCCGAACGTTTTCTCAGCCGTGAAGTTGTCGGTCGTCTTCGGATCGCCCTTCACCAGGCCCGAGGGGCCGGACTGCCCTTCCTTGGGGTTCTCGGGCATCGGATCCTTGCAGGGGAACTCAAAGCGAAACTTGTCGATCGACGCGGCGGGACCGGCCGATTTGGCGGCCGTAGCCGGGGCCGGATCGGCGGCCGAAGCGGTTCCGATCGTGCCGAAGAGAAGACCCGAGCAAAGAATCGACGTGAAGGTGGAGCGAGCGGTCATGGTGCGTGCCTCAAAGGTGCAGGGCGGATCGAGCGAGATGAACCAAAGGGTGAAGAGAGTTTAACCGCAGATGAACGCGGATAAACGCAGATAAAACGATTGGAGAGGATTTCGGCTCCTGTCTCCATTCATCCGCGTTCATCGGCGGTTATCTGCGGTTAAACCCCGTGGCTCTTGGGCGAATCCTTCGTTCATTCGGTGCCGGCTCAACTCCACGGCGGGTCAGCGCGGCTTCATCCGCTGTGTGATGGTGAAACTTCTCGCCGCTTGACGCCGCCCTACGTCGGACACGTCGGCCTGACGGCTCGACGCTCAGGGTTGAAACGCCTTATCGCCGAATTGCCACAAGAAGAACGACCAGAGGTCGGCTTTCTCTTCCTGTCGCTGTTGGCGGGTCGAGCCGATGCCGTGCCCTGAGTGGTAGTCGACGCGGAACAGCACCGGCTTGCCGCTTCCCGTGGCCGCCTGAAAGCGGGCCGTGGCCTTGGCCGATTCCCATGGTTCCACGCGCGGGTCGTTGATGCCGTGCGTCAGGATCACGGCCGGATACTTTTCGCCGTCGCGGATTTGGTGGATGGTGCTCATCGCCAGGAGACCCCGGAACTCGTCTTCCTTGGTCACCGTGCCGAACTCCGGCACGTTCGGCGGACCGTTCGTCGTGGTTTCGAAACGGATCATGTCGGTGCAGCCGACCGCAATGTTCGCCGCGGCGAACAGGTCGGGCCGCTCGGTGATCGCCCGGCCGATGAGAATGCCGCCGGCACTTCCTCCTTTGCCCGCCAGCTTCGCCGGCCGCGTGTACCCCTTGCTCACCAGGTACCCGGCACAGGCGATGAAATCTTTCCAGGTGTTCGGCTTGGTGGCTTTGCGGCCGCCGTGGTGCCACGGCTTGCCGAATGCGCCGCCGCCGCGCACGTGGGCATAGGCGATCACGCCCCCCCGCTCGAGCCAAGCGAGGTTCGTCGGATCGTAGTTCATGGGCATCGTATGGCCGTAAGCGCCGTAACCGGTGAGTTGGGTCGGGTTCTCGCCGTCGAGCTTCAGGTCGCTACGATGGATGATCGAAAGGGGCACCAGGGCGCCATCGTGGCTTCTGACAAGCACCTCGGTTGATGTGATTCCCTCGGGCGCATCGAACTTGCCGTGCGGCGAAAGCTGCGCGTCGGTCACCCGGCCGGTCGCAGCGTCGTACCGATAGATCTTCCCTTCGTGCGTCCAGGCTTGGGTTTCGAGCAGCAGACCGGACAAATCGGGCTGGACCGAGGCCATGAACGCCGACGGTTCGCCGTCGGGGAGCGGAATCGACTGCGGCTTCGCGTTCTTCTCGTAGGCGACGCGCAGCAGCTTGTGCGGCACCCCTTCCAAAACGCCCACGTACAATGCGTCGGACGCCGCGGCGACCGAGTCGATCACGTATTCGCCGGGAGGCACCACAACCGCCGCCCGGACGAAATCAGGCGCGGCCACGCCGGTGCGCACCACGCGGTAGCGCGGGGCGTCGGCGGCGGTGAGCAGGTAGATATCGTCGCCATGAACGGCGAAGTCGGTCACCTGATCGGCCCGGTCGCAGACCTTCGTCCACTTGATTTCAGCCGAACCGAGCGCGTCGAGCGGCGCGGCATAGATCGAGATGTCGGTTTCGTCGCCGTGCTTCACCTGGCCGACGGCCCACTTCGAGTCGGAGGTGACGATCACTGCCGGAAAGTCCATCTCACCAAACGGGGGCGAGCCCGGCGCCGGTTTACCCGCCGCTCGGGCGCCCAAAATCATCGGGTCGTTGTCCGGATCTTCGCCGACGATGTGCCGAAAGGCGGCCGTGAACTTGTACCCTTCGGTCGCCGGGACATCGGCCGGCAGCTTGCGGCGGCGGCTGTAAGTAAACGACTTACTGTCGGGGAGCCAGGTCGGGTAGGCGTACTCGGCTTCCATCCGGTCGATCGAGTCGGGCAGGTCTCGGCCCATCTCCAGATCGAACACCCGTAGCGTCGTCTCCTCGGAGCCGCTCGCGGCGAAGCCGTAGAGCAGCTTCGAGCCGTCGGGCGAGACGCGGTAGAAACTCAAGGTGAAGTGATCCTTCGGATCCTTTTTGGGGAACGTCTCCGGATCGACGAGGAGCCGTTCAGCCGACGTCTTGCCGTCGCGAGTGTAAATCTTGGCCACGTTCTCGCCGGCGAGTTGCTTCAAGTAAAAGAGGTCGCCGCTCGGGCGTCGCGTAATGGCGTAAAGGGTGTAGGGCGCGCCCGCATCGAGCTCGGCGATCCGTTTCCGGAGCGCCGCGCGCCCCGGCAGCGCTCCGAGCGTCCGATCGGCGTAATCCGCCTGGCCGCGGACCCAGGCCTGCACGGCCGGATCCTGAAACTTCTCCATGTAGCGGTACGGATCGGCGACCTGGGTGCCGAAATACGTCTCGACGACGTCGGTAACCGGAGCGACGGGAGGCGAGTCGGCCATGGCGAATTGCGAAATACCGAGAGAGAGAACGACGAGCAGGGCGATAACAAACGGATTCGGGCGCATTGAATGGGGAGTCCGTATTTGCCGGATTGCGGGGCGCTCACCGTTGAATGGAAGGCCGTTAGGGAAACGGCCGTCCATCGTACAACGGCCTACGACTCGGCGGGGGCCAAAATGTTCGCGCCCGACGACAACGATACGTCGGTTAGCGGCCGTCCGCCGCGTCGTCCACGAGTTCCACATGCTCGGCGGGGACCCGGACGACGTCGTGCCGGCCGACGAAGACGTAGTAGCGCCGTAGCCGCCCGTCGACGTTGATCTCCTCCGCCTGCCAGACGTGTCCCGCCACGACGAGCGGCGTACCCGCCGCGTCACCATTCTCCGCCGGCACTTTCCAACGAGCCGGCTGCGGAAACTTCGGCAGCGCCACCGGCCGGACCGCGACACCCCCTGCGTCGAGTGAGAAGATGGCCGCCCTTCGCCGACGTCGTTCTTGGTCGCCGGGCGATCGAGTTTGGGAATGTAGAACCGGGCCGACGGCAAGAAGCGAAAGCTCCGCGGCGCGAAATAAGCGGGTGGATTCAGGAGCGACCGTTCGCCATACGCGTTGCCGTGCGCGTCCAAGAAGCCGACGATCCTGGCCGTCGCGGCGTCGCGCTCGGCCTGGGTCCAATAAAGCTGAAACGCGGGTGCCCCTTCAACGAAACTGATTCGCCAGGCGACGAAATCGGCGATTCGGACCGCAAACGGTTCCTGATGGCGGGGATTGTCGGGATCGGCGGGCATGGGGACGGGTTGCATCATGCTCCCCACGGCAAACGGTGCCTGATAGCCGGGATCGTTGAGATCGACGGGTGCCGCATAGCGTTGCGTCGTATAGCGTTGCGTCGTATAGCGTTGCGTCGTGGGGATGCGTCCCGATTCAAAGTTAACGGTGATCGACGGACCCTTGGCATCGAACCGCGCCGTGCCGCACAGGCTCTGGTCGCCGAGTTTCCTTTTTAAATGCTCGCGAAACGCCGACAGTGCCACGAACGGCGAACTGTAGTGTTCGTTCCACCCGCGGCGGCCGCCGCGCGCCAACCAGGGCGATCCATCGGCGAACACTTCGGCGGCCAGTTCGCGCATCGCCGGATCGCGGGGGTAACGAGCCACGGGACCGAGGATGATCCAAGGGTCGCGTAAAAACATCGTCCGGCCGGCAGGCACGTCGCGAACCCAGCCGGCGTACTCGCCGAGCCAACCGGGCGCGCCCGCTTCGACGCCGACCATGACCATCGTCGGCAGGGTTCCGCCGAAATATTCGACGGCGTGGAACCCGTAGAACTGGTCGCGCGTCAAGGCTCGGCACTCCTCGATACGCCGCGCCAAAACGGGGAGCGCGGCCTCGCGGTTCCACCGCGCCAGGCAGAGCGCCAGCGCACACGCGTCGTTCATGCGGTGCAATCGGATCGTGCCGTTCAAGTCGCGCGCGGTGAGCCTGTCGGAACGGTCGGCCAACAGCGCGGCCACGCTCGGTTGCTTCCCTTCGCGGATCGCTTCCCCTGCCGGCGGCCCCCAAACGTCGAGTCCCCGCAGTCCCAAGGTCTCGGTGCCGCGGTCCGTCGCGGGGTGCGTGCGGAGCGTCGACGCCGTGATTTTCGCCGCCGCCTCCAGCCATTGGTCCTCCGTCGCCCCGTCGTCGGCGAGCGCGGCGTACCAACTCTCCGCCTCGTTTAGGCCGCGAGTTTTGTTCCAGAAGGCGCGGATCTCGGCCGCCGCCAGGGCGCAGCGCTCGGGATCGGCCGGACCGTAGTCACCGCGGAGGGGAAACTTGGCGTTGGGCCCGAACGATTGCGTTTTGAAGATCTCCTGCAACGCGATGAAAGCCGCCTCGTGAACCCCGACCAGGTAGAAATCCGCCGATACGACATCGCCCCGGCCTGGGACCGATCGCAACAAGCGCCGGTCTTGCTCAACGCACGCAATCAGCGGTTCGACGGCCGCCTCTCCTTCCCGAACGACCGCTGCGACCACCGGATCGCCGTCGACCTGGAAGCCGCCGAACCCGTCGATTTGGGGCGATACGATGGTCTCGAAATCGTCCCCTCCTTGTATCTCTTGCCGGACCGAACGGCCGTCGCCGGCCCAGGCCTCGGACGGCGCCGAACTAAGTTTTGAACACTCCGTGCTCGCGCTCATTATGGGAGATTACCGGGGCCGACTCCAATGCCAACAGCGCAATTCGGCGGGTCGGCGGGTTGCCCGACGCACCGTGAAGCGTTAGCGTTGACTCGACCAGCCAACGGTTGCGGGGAGGCTTTCCGGGATGGGTCCGTCCGAGGCAGATATTCCGCGATGGCCGGCCTCGTGGTACTTGTTCGGCGACGTCCGGAGTTTGCGCCGCGGCCCCGTCTCGCGCGAGCTCTTGGGCCGCCGACTGGCGGCGTACCGAACGGCCGAAGGCCGCTACGTCGTGCTCGAGGCCGATTGCGCCCACATGGGGGCCGATCTGGGGCGGGGCCGAGTGGTCGGCGAGCGAATTGTCTGTCCGTTTCATCATTGGGAATACGGAGCCGACGGCCGCTGCCTCAAGGTTCCGACCCAGCGCGGCGTTCCGGCATCGGCCTGCGTCCGAAGCTATGCGTGTGAAGAGCGGCACGGCTACCTGTTTTTCTTCAACGGTCTGAGGCCCCTGTTCCCGCTGCCGTTCTTTTATGATTGCAACCCGGCCGATTTCGCGGCCTCGGGCGTTTCAAGGTTCGAGCTGGAAGGGCCGTGGTACTTTCTGCCCGGCAACGCGTTCGACTTGCAGCACTTCGAGGTCGTTCACGATCGGCGCTTGATCGGCACGCCCGAGATCGACGAACCGATCCCCTACGCGCGGCGAATCCGGTTCCGCGCCGAGATCACCGGCGACTCGACGTACGATCGGCTGCTGAAGGGATTCCTGGGGCGCGAGGTCCGGATTTCGATCACTAGTTTCGGCGGCCCGTACGTGCTGGTGGAAGGGGACTTCGGCCGGGCCGTCAGCCGCATTCTGGTGGCGAACCGGCCGCTGGACGAGCGGCGGGCGGCGACGGAAGTAGTGGTCTACTCGCCGCGCCGCGGACCGCCGTGGCTCGAGCCGCTCTGGTTGCCCGCGATGCTCGGCCTGCGCAGCTGGTTCACCCGCGGTTTCATGAACAACGATTTCGACCGGCTGCGTGGAATGCGGTACGATCCCCAGCGGCTGGTCGCCGCCGACCGAGACTTAGCGAAGTTCTTTCACTGGCTGTGCGAGCTGCCGCAAACGGTCGAAGAGGCGGCCGGCCCGACTTCGAGCCGGCCGGCGTCGAACGGCGACGGGGCTCCGCATTCATCGCCTCAGCTTTCATCTTCCGAAGGCGAACCAATCCGCGCCACCGAGGAAACTTTTCCATGAACACGCAGGTATTACACCTCGTACTGCTGCTCGTGAGCGCCGATGCCGGCACGGGGCCGCAGGCGACCGATCCCGAGCATGCCGCCTTGCTCAAAATCCGCGGCGGCCTCGTCGAAGCCTATAATCGCCGCGACGTCGAGGGCATCCTCGCCTTCTGCCATCCCAAGATCGTCTGCACCTGGCAGAACGCCGAGGTGACCGAAGGACGCGAAGGGCTCCGGAAGTATTACGAAAAGATGATGACCGGGCCGAATCGGATCGTCGAGTCGATGACGGCCGATCCGACGGTCGACCAACTGGCGATCATTTACAACGGCGACGCGGCGGTTTCGCGCGGCAAGATGAACGACCACTACAAGCTGACCGACGGCAGCGAATTCGGCATGGACAGTCGCTGGAGCGCGACGCTCGTCAAGGAAGGAGACACGTGGCTGATCACCAATTTCCACGCCTCCGTCGGGGCGTTCGATAACCCGCTCTTGCGATTTATCGTCGGCAAGGCGGCGCTCTGGGCCGGACTGGCGAGTGCGGCGGGTGCCGCGCTCTTGACCTTTCTGATCACATGGTTCGTCATGCGGAGGAAACGGGCGGCCACAGGTGGCTGACACCGTGAGACGGTGGGTGGCTGACACCGTGAGACGGTGGGTGGCTGACACCGTGAGACGGTGGGTGGCTGACACCGTAATGCGAAAGGTCAATGGACGCGAGGCCGACGAGGTTCGAGGGGGGCGACAACCGATGGTGCGTTTCGACGCGGACGACGAACGACTGCTCGCCGAAGCGGCCGCCTGGCCGGAGATGTCGTTGCTCGACGACGTCGAGCGGGCGCAGCTGACGGAGCTGGCGCGGCGGCGCGGGCTCGATTTCGCGACGGCGCTGCTCTACGACCGGCTGCGGAATTCCCCCGTGCACGGCGGGCTATTGGATGCGGAATCCGACGCCGAGGCGTCTGCCGATCCGACGGACGATCTGCCCGCCGAGGTGCGCGAGTGGACTTGGACGATCGTTCCCGGGGCGTTCCATCGCGAGTATCCCGAGACGGGGGCCGACGGCGCGGCGCTCCTGGCCGAAGCGCGGCGGCGCGGCATTCGCGCCCAAGTCGTGCCGACCGAGAGCTTCGGCCCGCTTGAGACCAACGCTGAAATCCTGAGGCAGTTCCTCGCCCGTCGGGCCGACGAGCCGACGGTGCTCATTTCGCTCAGCAAGGGGAGCCTGGAAGTGCGCCGGTTGCTCGAGGGCGACGGTGCCGACGAGGTGTTCGGCCCGGTCCGCGCCTGGATCAACCTGACGGGGCTGCTCTCCGGAAGCCCGCTGGTGAGTTGGCTCTTGCGGCGCCCACTGCGCGCGGCCGCCATCCGGGCCGGGTTCTGGTGGCGCGGGTACGACTTCAACGTGGTGCGACAACTAAACCGGACCGCGGCCTTGACCGACGAGACGATTCGTCTGCCCGCGACGCTGGAAGCGATCCACGTGGTCGGCTTTCCGCTCGAGCGGCACCTGTCGTCGGCCTTACTGCGCCGCGGCCACCGCCGACTCTCCGAGCACGGCCCCAGCGACGGCGCCGGAATCATCCTGGCCGATGTCGTCCGCTGGCCCGGCCTGATTTATCCGGTTTGGGGCGCCGACCATTACCTGCGCACCTCGCGCGACGATCTCTCGACGTTGACGCTCCGCGTGTTGCGGCGGCTGAGCACGTTACGGCAGCCGGCGGCGCGGCGCGAGCCGGCAGTGGTTTCGACGGCAGTGGTTTCGACGGCAGCGGTTTCGACGGCAGGGGTTTCGACGGCGGTGGCCGC
>Ga0163153_10005229_pt1 | contig 15497 bp, 20 predicted proteins | sample OliLakLV19MP6IB1_FD_148629 | JGI IMG/M metagenome (GOLD analysis project Ga0163153, IMG submission 148629) | Freshwater microbial mat bacterial communities from Lake Vanda, McMurdo Dry Valleys, Antarctica - Oligotrophic Lake LV.19.MP6.IB-1 | ecosystem: Environmental > Aquatic > Freshwater >... | reverse complement strand
GCGTAACTCCTATGAGTTTCTGTTCGCGGTGGTGCTGACCAACAAGCCGGGCGTGCAGCCGATCACAGTGGCGCTGAACAACCTGGCCGGCAGCTTCATCGTCGAGTGGAATGTGCAGATGGCCGGCTCGCTGCTGGCGGCGCCGCCGACGCTGCTGGTCTATATCGTGCTGGGCCGCTACTTCATCCGCGGGCTGCTGGCCGGCGCGCTGAAGGGTTAAGCGCCCGCCAACCCCAACCACTGACGACCCCAAGCGCCGCCGGCCTCGGTGGCGCACCCCCGCCGCGCTTCCTCCGGCGCGGCGGGGGTTCTTTTGTCCGGCCAACTGCCGCTCGACCATCGTCCGCCAAGCTGCGGGTGACGAATTCGTGGCAAAAACCCCCGCGCGCACCCAACGGGTCGCAGCCGAACCTTAACGATTCGCCGCGCCGGATTCTGCCGGATACGGGCCGGATACGGCGGTAGAATGTGGTATCATCTAGGGAAGAAGAAAACTGGATTGCGTGGTGCGGGCCGCCAACCCATTCTTGCTTGGCGGCCTTATGTTTACCCCCACTTCCGAAAGGAGCGCCCACATGGATATTAAGTTATACGTTGGCAACCTGAGCTATGACACCAGCGCGGATGACCTGCGCACGTTGTTCGCCCAGGCCGGCAGCGTGACGGCGATTGACCTGATTAAAGACCGCGACACCGGCCAGTCGAAGGGCTTTGCCTTCGTGACCTTTAGCAGCCAGCCCGATGCGCAGAAAGCCATCAGCATGTTCGACAATTTCGCCATCCACGAGCGCGAGATGAAGGTCAGCGTCGCCAAGCCGCGCGAAGAACGCGGGGCGGCCCCGGCGCGCGGTGGGGCGTTTGGGGCCGGGTTTGCCGGCAACCGCGGCGGGCACAAGCGGCGCGGCGGTAATCGTTAAGATGGCCGCCACGGCGATCTCAAATGCGCGGGCGTTTCAGGTGAATGACTCGGTGGTGTACACGGCCTGCGGCATCGGCCGGGTCGCGGCGCTGGTGACCAAGCGCTTTCAAGACGCGCAGGACCGGCTATATTACGAAGTGGTGATCGAGCGCAGCACCATCTGGGTCTCGGTAGACTCCGGCCCGACCAGCGGGCTGCGGCTGCTGACGCTCAAAGCCGATTTGGCCCGCTACCGCGAGGTGCTGCTCAGCCAGCCGGGCAAGCTGATCCCGGATGCGCGCCAACGCCGGACGGAGGTCTCGGGCCGGCTCAAGGGCGGCTCGTTCCAGTCCATCTGCGAGGTGGTGCGCGACCTGACCGCGCTGAGTTGGGTGAAGGCCCTGAACGAGGCCGACTCGATTGCGCTGCGCAAGACGCGCGACGGGCTGTGCCAGGAGTGGGCCGCGGCCGAGGGCATTCCGCTGCCGCAAGCGGTGGAAGAAGTGAACGCGCTGCTGTTGGAAAATCGCCAGGCCCACGCGGCCTAGCGCGCACGCTTAGTCTGAACCCCGACCGGCCCGCCGTCACAGTGGCTTGTGACAGCGGGCCGGTTTTTGTTTCCCGCTAGTTGGGCGAGTTGGGCGTGCCGCCGCTCTGGCCGTTGACCTGGCCGCGCAGCAACATGCCGAGCAGGGCTTCGGTGAGGCCCGCGCCGCCGCCCGCGCCGGTGACGGCCACAGCGGGCACCACGCGCACGCGCTGGTCGCCGACGATCTGCATCACTTGCAGGGCGGTGTAGCCCGGCGCGCCCAGGGCGGTGACGCCGACGGTGTAGGCATCGGCCTTGGCCTTGCCGGTGGCGCGGGGGGGCGGGGCCTAGTTTTGGCCCAACTCTTCGGCGATGGCGGCGACGGTGCCGGGCACGTGCCAGGTGGTGATGAAGTGATAGTCGTTGTCGGGCATGGCTACCTCGTAGTGCGCTTATTGGTGGCTCGCAATTGCACTAATGACGCTCTGGGCAATTCGCTCCACCGCGCTATACGCAGACGTGCCAGAATTGGCCTTAAAGGTTTCCAATTGGTCGTGCAGCACTTTGGCGATGGTCTGCCACGTAATCCAGGCGACCGACCCGTCAATCTTGGTGTCTAGCGCCTCATAGCTTAACGGCGAGGCGACCTTTTTCAATACCGCCTTCAACTTACTACGGATGGCTTCATCAATCATTTGCTGGCCGGCGCCGGCAATCGAGACAGGCGGCGCGTGGCCCAGCACGAGCAGCAACAGCGGCCGGCGGCCAGTTTTATTTGTTTCGCGGGCGACAATGACGAACTCACGCGCTAACTGCTCTGCTTGAAATGACCCGGAGCTAATGCGCTTTGCTTCCACCATGACATGTGCACTGGGCGTCTCAATCACACCATCAGGGTTGACCGAGTAACCGTGGGCCTTCGGCAAATCAGGCTTAAAGCTTATCGGGCCGGGCAAAAAGGTGAATGTGGCTTGTTCAATCTCGGCTAGCAATGTGGTTCGGACAGCAGCGGTATTGCCTTTCAGTGCACCCACAATCGCCTCAAGGAAGGGCTGGCGGGGCAGGAAATCGAGCCCCTGCAAGACCTCCGCCGTTAGGACATTTTGGCTCTACCGTATCTGACGGGATTATTGTCCAAAGGCGACCACGGCGTGAAAAATGTGCCTATGGCGTCCAGCCTTATGTCAAGCTCGTGACGCCTTTCCCGTTGAAGACGGTAGAGCCGACATTTTCCATGCCTCGCCCACCATGCCGGTAGCGTCTCACGCTAGCGCCATCAAATGAAATTTCGGTCAGCAGTTGTTGGATGATGCTGGGTTGAGAGGGCATACGTTCCCCCGCCTGGTCAAACACAAGGCGGCCGCCTGCGCCGCGCTATTGTAACCCCGGCGCGCTACGGCAGCGTCACGGCCGGTGCCGGCCCGCTCTCCGCGCCGCAGTCGAACACGGCGGTCGGCGGGCAGGGCCGGGTTGAGCGCGCCCGCCACTCGAACGCCGGGAGTCTGTGCTCATCGGCCCTACGACACCGCCAACAAGCCCGAAAGCTGCAACACCCGGTCCGACCAGACACGCGCTTGTTCCCCCACTTCGGCGCGCTGCGGCCCGTCAGACCAAATTTCCGGCCAGCGGCCTTGCCAGCGCGCCAACTGCACTTGCAGCACCACCAATTCGGCGGCCGTGTCGAGCGGCGCCTCGCGCGCCGTCCATTCGATGAAGTGCTTGCTCTCATCAATCAGGCCGGCTACCACCTCGTGGCCGGTGTCCTGGCGGGCGAAGGCGTGGATGCGGCGCAGGTTGGCGGCCAGGCCGCCGAGGCGCGTCGGCACGGCGTCGCGCAGATAGCGTTCGCGCACAACCGCTTGATTATGCATGGGTCACCAGCAAGGCTTGGACAACCTGCGTCACGCGCTCGCGCCGGCCCGCATCTTAAATCTCCAAGGCGCGATTATTCTGGCGCGGCCGAATATTGATCAGGGCCTCAAACGCAAGCTGTTGGCTGGCCGGGTCCCAGTCCGCCCCCCAAATATCTTCTTGCTCGCTGCCATCTTCCAACAGCATTGATTCGCAATCTACATGCATAACCCCACCCCCAGCTAAAATACCACGCCGAATATCCACGGCCAGTTTGATATATATCTCAAGTGACTTCAGCATATCAGCCACTTGCAGCGGCGTCGCCGGAGTGCGAATGATGTGGATCATGTGTAGTAAACCTCACCGGCGCGAGTCTGCGTGCGCCGCCCCAATCATAACCCACTGGCCGACTTCTTGACGCCTGCCTTCACCAGGTCGGCCAGCTCGCTCACCGGCCGCAGTTGCGCCACCGGCACGGCGCGATTGTCGGTCTGCGTTTTTGGATACTGCCACACCGCCGCGCCCGCCGGCAGCCGCCGCGCCTTTTCACGAAACTCGGCCTTGGTCAGCCAGCCGGCGATGAAAACCTCCAGCCCGTAGACCCAAATGTTCACCCAGTCGTTCGGCGCGATCACCTGCGTCTGGCGCAGGGCCGGGCTGCGCACGCCCAGCGGCCCATCCGGCAACTGCGCGGCGTGCAAGTACAGCAGGCTGTAATACTCGGCCGGCATCACCGCCCGCATGCGCGGCGGGAGCGTGAGCGGCTCCACGAGGGCGCGGCGGGCCTGGTCTTGCCCGCCGACCTCCAGCGACACAGTCTGCCGCCCATCAGACTTGAGGATCAGCCGGCCCAGCGAGTGCCAGGTGTCGCCGCCGCCGCGCCACTCCGGCCGCTCGCAGACGTACAGCAGGTAGACCGGCTGCTCGGCCCGCAGCGCGCGCTGCAGCGCCTCGGCCCCGCGCGTCTCCAGCCCGGCCAGGAAGCCGAACAGGTACACGTCCTGCTCGTCCAACTGCGCGCTGTGGAACTGGTCTTCGGGCACCAGCGCCTCGGCCGCGTATAGCAGCGTTGGGTCGCGCCGCAGGGCGGTGATCTGTGTCTTGTCGCTGACCAGGAAGCTCTTAACGTCGCAGCGCCGCCCGCCCAGCCGCAGGTCGTAGCGGTCGCGCTCGGTGAAGGGCGTGGCCCCCAGCACATCGAACGGCACGGCCGAGGCGTCCAGCCAGCGCCGAAAGGCCAGCTCCACCGCCACGCCGGCCACGATCTTGCGCAGCCGCGCGCCCGCGCCCAGCCGCATCCGGTTATAGGTGTAGTGCAGGCTCTTCTTGGCGTACTCGAGGCCGGCCCGCGTCAGCGTGGCGTCGTAGGGCAGGCGGAGGAGGGTGGGAGGCATGGGGCGGTGGAACGAAATCAGGCGACTCAATCAATGGGACGCAAGCGATAGCTCCCTAATTCCTCGGCCGAAAGATCATCTGATTGAACCAGCCGATAATGCTTTTCGTTGAGAATTCTGACGTCTTGATTGGATTGCTCAAATTCAAAGAGAGCGATCAGGTCGGTCGCCATAAACTGCGCCGCAATCGAACGGCAAATAAGCTGGGGAAATTTGGCGGCGCAGACCGCGAAATCCTGCTCAATCTGAACAATGCCAATCCGGTCAGAACCGCCCTTGGCCTGAACCGGCAACACATAATGGGCGCCGCGCTTGTCAAGACCAAGATAGATTTCGTCGATTTCTACTTGCCCGATATTAGGCGCAGTCGTCCGCAAGTGGTTTTGGAGCGAGTAGCACGTCAACCCCGTAAAGATATCAATGAGCCGGTTGTAGCGCAGCTTCACCAGCAGCGCTTGCTCGTCATTGAGGGCGTAGCGCTGAATCATTCCCGGTGTGGCGTCTGGAATCTTGGTCTCAGCCAAGAGGGCCGAGGGCGTGATCGCGATGATCGGTACCAGCACCAGCATATGCTGGGCCACACCGGTCGAGCGAATGATCCATTCGTGGCCCTTCGGCGCATGGCGGGTGATGCTTTCGGGCAAGGCCGCCCGATAGCGAAAGGCATAGAGCACATCGCCTGGGTTTTTCGGCGCCGGCAAACCGAGGGCCTCCGCTGTGGACAAGATATCCTCGCGTCGAAAGGATACCTGGCGCACTCCACGCCGATAGTGTTGCTTGAAGAGCGCTTCAATAATCTGGCTGTAACGATTTAGCGCAGCGGGCATGGCGTTATCTCCCTGGCCAGCGCAAGACCAGCACCTCTTCCCGCAGTTGTTCTTTGGTGGCGGTAGCAAAACGGGTTCGGAACAGGTCAGTGCGCACCACTTCGTACCCAAGCGTCTGGGCAATATCGGCCAGCAACTGACCCGTTCGGATCATGACCCGTAAGTATGAGGCTTGGTCGCCGACCACATAGGCCAACTGCGCGCCGGGCCGCAAAACTCGCCGTAAATCAGCCAAATGCCGCGCCATGCCGCCAAAATAGAGCTTGGTCACTTTGCTGTAGAGGCGTTCGAAACCAGAGTCTTTACCCAATTCAATTCGTCTGGACTCAATGGCCTGAGCAATGCGCTCGATTTCAGGGTGCTCAGCCACCCAGCGGTCGTCGTCATCACGCTTATACACGCCGCGCGTGTTGGACCGCAGCATTTGTTGTTTTAGCAAGCGCAACTGAGCCTTGCTCGTAATAAACCCTAAGATGACCGACTCCAGGCGGGTGGTGCGGGTATAGTCCTTTTCATTCGGATAGGGCGGCGACGTTATGACAGCATCAATACTGTTGGCCGTAATCAGTTCACCCACTTGGCGGGCATCGGCTAAATGCACTTCCGCCGGCGGCGAGGGCTGCCCCAAGACCCGGCGTAAATCCTCTGCCTGCCTCATGATCTCTGAGAGCCAGGCGGCCACAACCGGGTAATTCGTTTTTGGTTTGCCCACCCCCACTTCCGGTCCAAAACGCAGGTTGCTTATTTGAAAGACCAAGGCATTGGCTAACGCCAGTAACATGTGCCGGTAAAATGGCTGTGTATGGCGCAGGTTCAGTTGATCCAATAGCAGCAGGGTCTTATGAAGCGGCAGGGGGCTGATGGAGTTCGCCAGAATTAGGCGGGCCGCTTCTTTGTCGAGGGTGCGCAATACCAGGGCGGCCGGCAAACGAGTAAACGGTTCGTCATCGGGGATACCTTGCGCCGCCAATTGATCGTTGACGGTTCGGGCTATCACCTGTGCTTCGGCTTCGAGCCGATCCGGGTCAACCGACCAATCTACTTTTACAGCACTAGCGAATTGAGCAAATGGATTCGCTTCCAGCCCAATGGCCGTAACTCCATTTTTCTTGGCTTCTACCAGCGTCGTCCCCGTGCCGCAAAATGGGTCGAGCACGGTATGGCTGGTATTCAGTTGAAATGCTTCACAATAGTCACGCACAAGGTGAGGCGGATAAGACAATACAAAGCGATACCAACCGTGGAAGGCCCGATCACCGCTAGCGAGACGGTTGGCGCTATGGTTACTATGGGTGGCACTACCGGCGGGCAGCGCTTCCCCCAAATTATCGGGCAGAGACAATTGCGTGGTGACCATGGAATTATCCGTGGATCATTATAGTTCGACCAGGTCATTCCGGAATTGCAGGCAGTAGTGATGGAAGGTATTGCTGACCCAGGCGTTGCCCAGGCCATAGGGCGCCAGGCGCTGGTTGTCTTGGGCCCAGATGCGCTCGTCCTTGAGCGTGTAAACTTTGCCCAGTAAGCGCCCTATATCCCAGGCCAGCGGGTAAATCCGGCCGCCCTTCTTGACGTTCTTGACGATGATGGTCAGGTAGGCGCGCGGCTTGAGCACCGGCCGCAGCGCGCTGTAGATGGCTACTAGCTGCCGCACGAACTCGTCATAGTCGGCCACGTTGCCCACGTCGTGCGGGTCGTCGGAGTAGAACACGTCTAGCCCGGGCGTGGCGCGGCGCTGCTTCTGCGTGGCGGCCCCGCGCGCCCGCAGCATATCCCAATACGGCGGCGAGGTCAGCACGTAATCCACCGGCGGCAGCTTAAGCTCGCCCACGCCGGCGGCGTCGGCGTTGAACAGCAGCGGGTGGCGGGTGCGCGGCACGCGCCCGAGCGCGGCGATCTCGTCGGCCACCACCTGCTGGGCCACGCCAAAGTATTTCTCGTTCAGCTCAATGCCTACGCTGCGCCGCCCGGCCCGTAGCGCCGCTACCAGGGTCGAGCCGGTGCCCACCATCGGGTCGAGCACGGTCTGCCCGCGCTTGGTGAAGAAGCGGATGAACTCCTCTGCCAACGTCTCGGGGAACTTGGCCGGGTGCAAGCGCACGTCCTTGCGGCGCGGCGGCGGGTTATGAATAAACCACGACTTCTGGAACTTGAGCCAGGTCTTGCCGTCCAGGTCGTTGAGCTTGTTGCGGGCGAGTTTTTTGGCGGGCGGCATACGGTCAATCAGGCGGGCTAGGCCGGCTGGAGACGCCGGAAGAGATCGAACAGGCCGGGCAGCAGGCGATCGCCGGCTTAGCGATTGACCGCGCGGGCGATCAGGTCTTCAAAGAACACCGTCTCGCCGCCGGCCGTGCGGTCGTTTAGATACAGGCCGTAGAAGCCGCCGGTCAGGGTAGTGTCTTGGGCGCTGAACAGGTATTGGTCGTTGACGTAGAACCGGAACTCGCCGCCGGCCATCCACACCATGAGGGTGTTATCGGCCGGCGCGCCGGTGTGGATGGCCGGCGCCGGCGTCCAATCGGTCAGCACCGTCACTTGCGTGCCCTGGATCAACTCGAAGCGGGCCGCGCCGCCGCAGCGCAGCGCGAACAGATACATGTCGTAGGGGGAAGGGGAGGCGGCGTCGGCGGCAGGCTGGCCCCAGAACATCAGCCCGTACTCGTCGTTCTCGGCGCAGGCGGTGGTGTGCGTGGTCACGCGCACCTGCTGGGCGCTGAAGGACTGCGTGTCGTCGCTAGAGGTGAAGCGCCAGCCCGCGCCGGCCTGGAGCATGACGCCCTTGAGCTGCGCGCGCTCGGCGTCAATGCCAAAGACGGCCACATCGTCGGCGTAGTTCCAGAACCATCGGCCGCTGCCGTCGAGCGCGTCTTGGAAGACGATGTCGCCCACGGCCTCGTTCGGGTCGGGCGTAGCCGGGCCGGCCGGGGTGGCGCTGGCCTGCAGGGGCAGGGGCGAGGGCGTGGCCGACGGCTCGACGGCGGCGGCCGTGGCGGTCGGCGCGGGGGTGTCGGCCGGCGGCGCGCTCGGCGTGCTGAGTACAGCCTCAGGCGTGGCCGGCGTGACGTTAAGCAGCGCCAGGGCGGTGGCCGTGCCGGCGGCGGCGGCGGCCAGGGCGGTGGCGGGCGGCACGGTGGGGCTGCCGCTGAGGCAGGCCGTCGCCAGCGCGAGCGGCAGCAGGGCGATGGTCAGGTGGCGAAGGCGCGATGAGAGGGTCATGGTGGCAGTGATGGGCATGGCAACGGATTATGTAACGGATGAAGCGGATATGCAATGTGTTAGCGTGGGCCAACGGAAACCGGCAACATGGTTTCAGGGCGGCGCTCGGCCCGATGCTCTGGCTGAGGCGCGGTGACCGGACTATTCGTCAAAGTCAACGTTCACGTCGCGGCCCGGCGAGCGGTCGCGCACATCGGGAAACGGGTCTGGCCCCTCCATCTCGGCCCAGTTCACCGTTTTCCGCCAGGCCAATGTGGCCTCCCAAAAGCCACCTGCCGGCTTGGGCGGTGGGCGCAGTTGGTGATAGGCGCGCGGCGACAGCAGCACTGCCACCGGCTGGCCGTCGCGGGTTAGCTCGATGTGGTCAGTGTCTTCCAAGTCGCTCACAATGGCCGCCAGCTTGCGGCGCGCTTCAGTTAGGGTGTAGGTGGTGGACATGCGGCCCTCCTTCCACAGCGCAACAGCTAACAAGCTAACTTTACCGCGAGCCGGGGGCTTAGGCAGACCAGTCGAGCAGCTTCAGATCGGCGAAGCCGCGAAAATCTGACGTGTTGAAGGTGACCAGCGTGAGATCGTTGGTCGCCGCGATGGCGGCAATTTGCCCATCGAAGTAAGCCGGGGTTTGGCCGATGGCCGCCAGGCGCGACCGTTCGTTGGCGTGCCAGAGCGCGGCCCGTTCATCGTACGGCAGGATGGGCAGAACGTCAGTCACCGCTGCGCGCATGTATTCTTCGATGGTCGTGCGCTTGGCGGAAACCGGTAGACGTTGGCAGCCATACCACAACTCATGCCAGACGGGAGCGGCCGTCGCCGATTCGGCGCGATGTTCTACGGCCCAGGCGGCCAGACCGGCATGTGGTCGGGGGCGGAGAGCGTTCGAGATAATATTGGTGTCGAGCAGGTAGCGCAGGCTCACAAATCCACTTCCCGGCCGGGTGACCGATCACGGATGTTGTCGAACACGTCTAACTCAGCGTCCAAACCCTCGACGGAATGAGTCCGGCGAAACTCTTGAACGGCCTCCCAGAAGTCTTTGGGTGGGAGGGTCAGCCGGCGGTAGGCGTTCATGGAGAGCAGGACCGCCACCGGCTCACCCCGGCGGGTCAGCTCGATGCTGTCCTTGTCATCCAGCTCGTGAACGATGGCGGCCAGGTTATGCCGCGCTTCGGCAATCGTGTATTTGGTCATTTTGATCCACCTCCACTACATAGCTATGTAGATAGCTATCTACATAGCTATGTTATCACAAGAAACCGGCAGGTCAATCGCCACCTACACGGCCCAGCCAGCGCCCCGGGTCGAGCGCCCACGCTAAAACCGTGTCGCCGGTTTCCGCCGGCCCGCGCTACCACATTGCGTATCCGCTACATCCGTTACATAATCCGTTGCCACCATGCCCAACGCCGCCGCCACCCTCACGCCCGCCGAGCGCCGCAGCGTCGCCCGCCGCTTCCTTAAGATCCATAGCACGCTGCTGGCCGCCTATGGCGACCCGGTCTGGCGCAACCCCTTGCCGGCGATGGACGAGCTGATCAGCACCATCCTGTCGCAGAACACCAACGATGTGAACCGCGACCGGGCCTTCGAGGCGCTGCGGGCGCGCTTCGCCACCTGGGAAGAAGTGCGCGACGCCCCGGCCGCGCTGGTGCTGGACGCCATTCGCGTGGCCGGGCTGGCGAACCAGAAAGGGCCGCGCATTCAGGCCGTGCTGCGGGCCATCACCGCCGAGCGCGGCGCGCTGGACCTGGAATTTCTGCGCGCGTGGCCGGTGGCCGAGGCCCGCGCCTGGCTGACCAAGCACAAGGGCGTCGGCCCCAAGACCGCCGCCATCGTGCTGCTGTTCTCGCTCGGGCTGCCGGGCTTCCCGGTGGACACGCACGTGCACCGCGTGACCGGGCGATTGGGGCTGCGGCCCGCGGCGCTCTCGGCCGACGACAGCCACGCCTACTTTGAAGCCCTGCTGCCGCCGGAGACGTTCTACGCCGCGCACCTGAACATTATTCGCCACGGGCGCGAGGTGTGCCACGCCCGCCAGCCGGCCTGCGGCCAGTGTGTTCTGCTCAAGCTCTGCCCCTACGGCCAGGCGCAAATGCCGGCCACGCTTCGCGCTTAGACCCGCGCCCAGGCTATCGCCCGCTTGCCCCGCCCGCCGATTGCCGCCATACTGACGACTCTCATCGCCCTGCGGCCGGGCGGCCGCCGCATCGTTAAACAATTGAAGCAGGCCTACACCGTCGCCGGCGGCTTCTGGGCCAGCTTCACCCAGGCGCTCTACCGGCTGTTCGTGCAGCTCGTGACCAAGTAGGCGGCAGAGGCTTCTCAACCGGCCCGGTGGACCTTCGGTCCACCGGGCCGGTTTGTTTTCGGTTAGAATAGGCATCCAAACACCCCTGACCCTTGTCCTATGCCGCAGCGCGGCGGCAGCAGCTATGGTTACGGCTCCGGCCGTTGGTATGATTACGAAAGGTGTCTGTGCTGATGAAACCGCCGATCCGGGCGCTCGTGAGCGTGGTGCTAGTGTCGCTGCTGGTGACCGGCGGGCGCGCGCCCCGCGCCGAGGCCGGCCAGCCCCGCTTCGTCTATCTGCCGCTGGTCAGCAAGCCGGGGGACTGCCCGGCCAACACTGGCAACAGCTATGCCGGCGGCGGCGCGTATCAGTATGACTCGGACAACCCGGTGCGCCCGCCCGGCGCCCACGCCGACAAGAATCTAGGCCTGCGCGGCTACAGCGGCACGACGCCGAACCTCCTGGTACTGGTGGACTACGGCTCGACCGACCCCATCCAGCCGCCGCAGTTGGCGACGCTGTTCAACCCCAGCCGCCTGCCCACCTTCAGCAACACCTACCGCGCCAACCAGTGGACCTGGGCCGACTCGCCCGCGCCCGGCACGCCCAATGGGCCGATCACCGATTGGCCGGTGACGGTGCTGGGCCTGGCGACCACGCCCGGCGAGGCGCTGCGCGTGCCCACCTCCGGCTACAACATCGGCAACAACATGGAAGTGCTGGTGCTCTACGCCGACGCCGACAGCCTGGCGCTCAAGTACACACGCGAAGACTCGGCCGCGACCGGCTACCTGGTGCATGTGGATAACATTTGCACCGACCCGAACCTGCTGGCGCTCTACACCAGCCTCGACAGCGGGGCGCGCTACATCTATCACGGCCCGCACGATCAAACTGTGGACTACAACCTGCCCAACCTGCCGGCCGGGGCCGTGTTCGGCACCGCGCGCGGCTCCGAAATTCGCGTGGCGCTTGTGGATACAGGCGCGTTTATGGACCCGCGCTCGTGCAACGAGTGGTGGCAGGTGCGGCCGGAGCACCCCGGTTGCTAGAGGTCAGAGGGCGGAAGTCGGAGAAAAGCAGGCGGCAGGCGGGCCACGTCATCGCACAAAGTGTTGGTGGTGATAGTGTGCGTCTAATCCGCGCGACGGAGATCGAGCCGCGCGATGAAGGGGGAGGCGACTGGAAGCGGCTGACGTGATTGTACGTTGGTGAGGCGACCGGCGCGTGGCGCCAAATCTGCAACGCCCAGACGTGTCCGGCACTGCTTGCAACCGCTGCCCTCCGACCTCTGACCTCTAGCCCACAGTGACTCGCGCAATCGCTAATCTGTTGTACACTCCGCGTGCGCATGACCAAAACTCGCCCACTCGTTTCCTCCGCCGAACACGCCCGCCTGGCCGCGCTGTACCAGGTCTCGCACGCGCTGGGCGCGTCACTCAACCTGGATGAAACGCTGCGCATCGTCATGGACTCGGCCATCCGGCTGACGCGGGCCGAGCGCGGCTTCCTGATGCTGTTCGACCCCACCGGCGCGCTGCTGTTCCGCGTTGCGCGCGATGCCCACGGCGAGCCGCTGGAAGAACGCCAATTTGAAATCAGCCGCACGGTGGTACACGCGGTGGCCCAGACCGGCACGCCGGTGGTGACCACCGACGCCCGCAACGACCCGCGCTTCGCCAAGCACGACTCGGTCGTCACCTTTGCGCTGCGCTCGATCCTGGCCACCCCGCTCAAGGCGCGCGGCCAGATGACCGGCGTGCTGTACGTGGACAACAAGGCCCGCAACGCCCTGTTCACCCAGGAAGACCTCGACCTGCTGGGGGCCTTCGCCGGGCAGGCCGCCGTGGCGATTGAGAACGCCCGCCTGTACACCCAGACCGATCAGGCCCTGGCCGCCCGCCTGGCCGAGCTGCAAACCATGCAGACCATTGACCGCGAACTCAACACCGCGCTCGAAGTCGAGCAGGTGGCGAGCGTGATGCTGGGCTGGGCGCTGCGCCGCAGCCAGGCCGACAACGGCTGGATCGGGCTGATGGAAGACGGCCCCGAGCCGCAACTGCGCGTGGTGGCCGGCAGCGGCCCGGCCGTGGGCGAGAACTTTGCCCTGGGCACGGTCGTCTCGCCCAACCACCCGCGCCTGCAAATGGCCTTCACCAGCGGCAGCTCGCAGCGCTTTGGGCCGGGCACCGCGCCGCTGGGCCAGGCCGGCCGCGCCGCCCCGGCCGCCGTGGTGGTGCCGCTGCTGCGCGAGGGCCGCCCGCTGGCCGTGATCGTGGTCGAGCGCCAACGCCGCCCGTTTGACGCGGCGGCGGCCGACTTCTTGGTGCGGCTGGCCGACCACGCCGCCATCGCGCTGGAGAACGCCCGGCTGTACGCCGCGCTTAAGGCGGCCAACGACACCAAGAGCGAGTTTGTGCGCACCGTGTCGCACGAACTCAAAATCCCCATGACCTCGATCAAGGGCTACACCGACCTGTTGAAGATGGTCGGCCCGCTCAACGAGCAGCAAGACCAGTTCATCGGCATCATCCGCAACAACGTCGAGCGCATGTCGCTGCTGGTGTCCGACCTGGCCGACATCTCGCGCATTGAAAGCGGCCGGCTGAATGTGGAGCTGCGCCCGCTCGACCTGCGCGCCCTGCTGCCGGAGGCCCTCAGCCAGAGCCAATTGCGGGCCGCCATCGCCGCCAAGCAGCAAACGTTGGCGCTCGACCTGCCGGCCGACCTGCCGCTGGTGCTGTCGGACGAGGCCCGGCTGGTGCAGATCGTGACGAATCTAGTGAGCAACGCCTACAAGTATTCGCCGCCCGGCACGGCGCTGCACCTGGCCGCCCAGGCCGAGGGCGCGGCCGTGCGCCTGAGCGTCAGTGACCAGGGCTATGGCATTTCCTCGTCTGACCAGGCCAAGCTGTTTACCCAGTTCTTCCGCTCGGACGAACCGAACATCCGCGAACAGACCGGCTGGGGCCTGGGCCTGCACATCACCAAGCGCCTGATCGAGCTGCTGGGCGGCCGGATCACGGTGCAGAGCGCCAGCGGGCAGGGCAGCACCTTCGCCTTCACCATGCCCGTTGCACCCACGCCCGCTGTCGCCTGAGGGCAGGGGCGGGCGGTGTCCTGTCGTAGGGTGCGCCCAGAGCGCGCGAAGCCCAGACCGCAGTTCCGCAGTAGGCAGTTAACAAAAAGAGCGGACCCAATTGGGTCCGCTCTCGGTGGTTAAGGCGTTGGGCGCTATGCCATTTCAGGCACCCGGAAGGGCGCATGTGACCGGATAAGCTGCTGGTTGGTCTGCTGCGGCACGAAGTTTCTAGTGAAGGCCTCAACATGAAAGCCAACGACCTCCTTAGTCTCCAGGTCGCACACCAGCGCCAAGCCATCATTCACATAATAGACGAAGGTTGGCGTCTCCTGGGGCACATACAGAATTACCATCGTATCTAGTCGCTGATCATAGTGCACCTGGCCGGATTGTGTGTTTTCCTTCACCACCCGCGTGATAAACTCGGTCTTGATTTCCTTCTCGTCAATCAATGGTTTGAGGGTGTCCATATAAGCTTCTCCCCGCTCGGCGGCGCCGGCGTGTGAAACGCGGTCACCACCTCACCAGTCTCCCGATTTACATCCACTTCCACCACGACTTTAATATACAGCTTGCGCGTGTCGTCCAGCGTGTAGTAAATGTGTCTTCCACTGAAGTTGCGGTCCTCGAAAATCAGCCCGTACAGGGGCGCCCTGACCGCATTTTTGACCTGTTCTTCACAATCCGTCAACGCGCTGTGGTCGCCAACAATATGGTCCGTCCAACGCTGCTGCGTGCAACGAATCACCATGCCCCGTGGATCTTGGACTTCAAAGACCAACGGAGCGCCTGTTTTGCTCATTATCCCCCTACGTGAGCCAGATCACGGATTTAGGTTTCGGTCTGAATGTCGTTTGGAGAGGTTGAACATGAGCACCTCTGAGACTTGCAAAGGGAACTCATGTAAGACAGGTTAGAATCTTTGGGCTGTTTCATAGCTGAGGATACAACATATCTTTTCGATAGACAATAGAATACGTGTGCGCAATTGCACAGAGAGCCGTTTGTCTAGGATGTTTGCCCAGCGCTAATCTTCCACTGCAATCCCCCTGTATCATCCACGAGTGGCCGGGCATGCCAATCAACCGCCCCATCGTCGCCGGCCTGAGCGCCGCCGCCCCCTCCGCAACCTTTTCGACCTGTCCGCGTAGAATCCAGTAATTAGGCCGCAAAACTGCCTCTTGCAAATAGAACAAAAGTTCTGTCTAATAACGTTGTGTTAGATTCGCCCGGACGCCGTAGCCAAACGGGGCGGAATGGGTTAAACTACACGGCTGTCGGTTTATTTGAATGAGGTTAAGATGACCAATTCTAGAAACGGGGCGCGCCAAGACCGGGTATCCGATTTTCAGTCGGAGCGCCGGCGCTTTCTGCTGAAAATGATCGGGCTGGGGGCGGCCGGGCTGGCCG
>Ga0163153_10005228_pt1 | contig 15499 bp, 10 predicted proteins | sample OliLakLV19MP6IB1_FD_148629 | JGI IMG/M metagenome (GOLD analysis project Ga0163153, IMG submission 148629) | Freshwater microbial mat bacterial communities from Lake Vanda, McMurdo Dry Valleys, Antarctica - Oligotrophic Lake LV.19.MP6.IB-1 | ecosystem: Environmental > Aquatic > Freshwater >... | reverse complement strand
CCCGCCAGGTGCCCCTGGCTGTCGTTGATTTTCTTGAAGTGGTCGATATCGAACAGCCCGAGCGAAAAGTTCAGCCCGTAGCGGTTCTTCATCGCCACCATGGAATTGAGCGTGTCGTCCATCGCACGACGGTTGCAGACGCCCGTCAGCGGGTCGGTGCGGACTTCGGTGAACGACATCAGGTGGTTCGTCTGCTGGCGAATCTGGTCGTACGAGTGGGCGATCTGCGTCGCCAAGTGCATGGTGGGGGCGAGGATTTGCTCGGCCTCGTCGCACAGAGCTTTCCAGTCGGCGTCGGTTTGTTTCTCACCCAGGGCGCTGACGCGGTCTTTGAACCGGTCGAGGCTGGCTCGGTGCCGGGCCAGGTCTTTGCGGATGGCCTTGGCGATGGTCTCGAGGTTGCGGGCCACGGATTGGGCCCGGAGGATTTCGCGTCGAGCGTGGGCGTCGGACTCGGTCGGCGGTTTCTTGCCGATGCGTCCGACGATGTAACCCAACAGGGCGACGATGGCCAACCCGGCCGGGGCCGGGAGTCCGTCGCGAAGCAGGTCGTAAGCGGCTAGCAGTACCGTCAAAGAATTCCCAGTCGATCAAGCGGAAGGCCGCAACGGCGGCCGGGCACGTGAGGGGGAGGTTCGCGGGTCAATTTAATAGTTATGACGCGAGCCGTACCCCCGCATGCAAAGCAGTCCGAAGGCGACGGCCGCGACGAGGACGTACGTCCACTCGTGCATATTGAGTGAGACGAACCAGCGCATGACGTCGTTGAAGATTTCGCGCATCGCGAGCCTCGATACGGGCGAACTCGAACTCCGCGCCAAGGGTGCGCGGTTCATCGCAAATTTAGTTCACGCTCGGCCGCCGGGTCGGCGAAAGAGTACGGTTTGTACGGTCGGGGGGCGCGATGCATGCGGAAGGTGCAGGTCGTGCCGGATATGCCGGGAGCAGCAGCCGGCCGGCGGTAGCCGGTAGCCGGTCGGGAGGGAGCCGAGCGCCCTGGCGTGAGCCCGTCGGGTCCGTCCCGCCTGCCACGGTCGGTAGCTCGCAAAACGGCCTGCCGCGGAGTGAGGAAACGCCCTTCGTTCGGACCTTGCGAGCGGGCAGTTGAGAGCTATAATCTAGGACTTTCGCCTTCCGAGGGGACGTAGCTCAATTGGTTAGAGTACCGGACTGTCGATCCGGTGGTTGCGGGTTCGAGTCCCGTCGTCCTCGCTTTGGCGTGTCGCCGCACTAAGTCGCACGCCTTCGCCTAAGCCCGCACGTTGCAAGACGTTGCGGGTTTTTTTATGCGCCGAAGTCGGATCGGCCGCTTCGTTCGGCTCGGCACCGTTCGGCAATGAATCGCGTCGTGCGCGCAGCGCCTGGCGCTGCGCGTCGATCGGCAGGATTCGGGCGTCGCCGTACGTTCCCGTCGCTCGTTGCCCGGTAGGCTCGGGCTCAGCATGGCGTGCAGCCGTGCCGCTCCGTCGGCCTCTTGGCCGGGGAACAGGTGGCCGTGGGGTTCCATCGTCAGGGTGATCGAGCCGTGCCGCATGAATAGTCTGCACGAGCTGAGGCGTGACGCTCGGCGGGGCCGGCCACGCACCGCCGGCATGCCGCAGGAGTGGAAGTCGAATTGCTCCGCCTTGGCTGAAATGCCGGCAGCACGAACGCTGCGGCCGGCCAGACGAAGAACGCGGATCGTCTGGCGAGGCCTTTGTTTTGCCCTATTGCGCAAGCCGATTAGAATCAACGCGTTCGCCAAACGCCGTCCCATCGGGGTTCAATTATCGTTAGGCCTACAAAGCGGTGTCACATGAAAGACGGCAGCGGTTGGAGCATTGCAACCGGCGAGGACAACGGGAAGCCGCTGATCTTTCGAATCCGCAATCAACCGCCGCCGTTTGTCAGCCAGTCTGAGTTTCCCTCACCTACTTGCAATCTCGTGGTCGTTTGATGCAGCCAAGAATGGCATGCCTGAACCAGAAGATACTGCACGCATGGCAGAACTGGAGGAATTACTTGACGTAGGCCTCGAAGGCGAGAGAGTCGCTTTTCTATCAGTCGCGGTAACGGGTAACAGGGTTCGCGAGTGGCAATGGTACGCAAGTGATCCCAACTCCGGTCGGCCAGTACGAACCGTGTGCGGTTTGCTTCGAGGTGCGAAGGCGGGCAAAGCGGGCGACCCGTCGGCTGGCGAGAATGGGAAAGCGGGAGCCTCCGGGGTGGGCGACCCGTGTTTGTCCTAAATTCGAAGACTGCGAGCAATTCAGGCCGTGCGGCATCGATTGTGCGGGTTCTCCCTACAGTCAAACAGGGAAGGGGGAGCACGATGGACCGTTATGTGACCCAGAGCGAGCCGTTGGTCATCCTTCTGCGAGAAAAGGAGATTCGGGACCGAGCACGGGAGAATAGTAAGCGGATCGAAAAGGAAACGATCCGGCTTCTGCGCGCTCGAAGGCCTCGATAGCTAATCCCGGCTGACGCAGGGGCCACGGGTGGGTGCTTGCGATGGCGCAAGAGAGCGGCCGCCGAGAAACCAATCCGACCGTCAGCGACCGAACAGGCAGAAGTTCGCAACCTGTCCATCACACGCCCAAAAGTCGGTCCGATGGCCAAAGACTTCAGTTGGCGCTCGGCAAGTAGTTGACCCGCGGCGTATAATTCAGCAATGAACGAAGCCGCGTCTAACCCCAAGAAATGGAGGTGATCAATTGAGTAGTACGATTGCTTGCAAGTCACCGTGCGATGCTTCGATTGGTCTCTCAGTCGGGCAATGTTCGTAGTGCGATCCACGCGATTCTTCTACGCCACGGCTTAGACTTCGCAATCAGATATCGGAAGGCCTCTCGGGACGTCACCGAGGGGCCTTCCTTTTTTGTAAATGCCGGATCTGCGACGCTCGATCGCTACGTATTCATGGCGGGTGCGAGTCCCGTCGTGCCCGCATTGTTCCGCCGCCCGGCCTCGACTCCGGGCTGCATGCTCTCGGTGCTCAGGCCCGCTCGTCCTCAGAAGTTGCGGGCTTTTTCTTGCGCCGGGCGGTCCCCGACCGCCGCTCCCCGGGATCCTTCGAATTCGTGACAGGGGGCCCGTAAGGGGGCATACTACGGACCTCGTAATTTCCCGGTCCCGTCGAGGGTCGCGATCATGCGGAGGCTGCTTTTTGTTCTCGTGTCGGCCGTAGCGGGCATTGCGGCCCTTTCGGCCGGCGCCGGTGTCGCTGCTGCGGCCGAACCGGCCGCAGCGCCGGCGGTCTATCTGGGCGAAGCCGGCGGTAGCGCCGTGTACGGCAACGGTTCGACCCGGACCGGTATGCTCCTACGCGAAATCGCCAGACAAACGCTTTGGGTGACCGCACGCGAAGACTGCGGGCTTAAGCTGCGCGACGCGTGGCTCGAAGACGGGCCGAGTGAAGCCGAGGCGGCCGCGATCGCCCAGGGACGCGTGCTCGACCTGGCAATCAGTCCCGGGAACGAGAATCTCGTCGAACTGATCGACGGCTTGGCCCCGCAGGCGGCGGTGTTCGATACGGGCAAGTTCACCTTGCCGCCGAAAGTCGCGTTCGACTACGTCGTTTATCTCAATGCAATGAACGACCTGGCCCGGAAGCAATGGGTGCGGGCGCTCGCCCGGCAATACGGCGGCCGGGCCCGCGTCGCCGCACCGGCCGACGCGGCCGCCGAAGCGAAAGCAGCCGCCGCCGCCGCGGCGCTCGAACCGCACCTGGCGAAGCTGACGTATGCCGAGCAGTACCTGGCCATTCGCAAATCGCACCAGGCAATCGCCGAATACGGCGAAACATCGCCGCTGCTCGGGGCGCTCGTGCGGGGTTACGCCAATTTGGGAATGCTTACCGATACGCACTTCAACCCGGCCCACAAGGTTTTCCATGCTCGGGCGCTGGTTTACGCCGAACGACTCGTGTGGCGTGAGACGGCGACTCCTTGGAGTTTGGCCCACCGAGCCTACACGACGGCGCTGGCCGGACTGGAGAAGAACTCGCTCGCCGACCTGGCGGCCGTCGACAGAGCCGCCGAAAACGAGTCCGGCGCCGGGCGGTCGCTCCCGGCTTGGGTCGCGGTGATCGACGACTATTGTCATTACCGAATCGCGGCGCTTGGGGCCGTCGCCGAAGATAAGCCGGAGTTTCAACTAAGCCGGGCGCTCCGCTACGTGGCGATCACGCATACGGGCGATACGCCGCGGATGGTCGAAGCGGCGCTGGAGACGTCCGAGACGCTGCCGGAGTTGTACTTCGTGGCCGACGGTTTTTTGGAATTGATCGAGCACTCGTTCACTTTCGAGAACAAGGAAATTGATTGGCGCGAGCCGTACGGAGATCTCGACGACGCACGCAACGATTCGCTCGGGACGCGCTTGTATGCGAGCATCGCCGCGCTGGAAGGTCTGCCGGAGGGAACGGCTCAAGTGTTGGCGCCCGCCAATCTGCAGGGGCTCAAGCCGCAAACCGAGGCCGAATACGCGCTCCGGGGGCGATTGATCGCCGCGCTCACGGCCGTCAACGACGATTCGCCGCTCCCGTGGTCGGTGTTGGGACGCATCGTTCGCGAAGCGAGCTTTCGGCAGGCGTTCTATCCGCACGAAGACGGTCGCTACGGCATCGTCAGGAGTTTCGACCCCAAGTGGGAGCCGCTGGTCGCCGCCCATCCGTATCGTCCGTTTTTCGATACTCGCGACGATTCCGCCGCCCCTCGCCCGGATTCCCTCGATCAACTTTCGCGGGCCATTCGCTTCGGCGGAATCGAGCGTGCGGCGCACCGGGTGGGGAGCGCATTCTGGCTCTCCGGGTCCAGCGGGCAAACTTCGGCGGCCCGGGCGGCGGCCAATCGATTCGGCAACGCCACGCTGGCGAACACCGACCACATCACGCGCGAACGACTGTCCGACGTCGCTTATCGGTTCACCGAGGACAGCGGGCGGCTCTTGGAGATCAATCCGAATTTGCCGCGGGCCGTGCAGATGGCGTTGATGTTCAAGCCGGATAAGTACGTCGACCGGCTCGAGGCGTGGAAAGGCCTGGCCGACGATCATCCGGCAATCGCCGCGCTGCTGGAGAAGCAGGCGGCCAAGAGCAAGAGTCCGGAAGAGCAGGAGAAGCTTCTCCTGGCGGCGTTCGCCAAGAACCCCGACCCGGAGATCACCAAGACCCTGATGCAGTTGCAGTGGAACCGCAAAGATCTCGACGCCTGGGAGACCACCATGCGGACGTTCATCGAGCGTTCGGCCCGCACGCAAGACGCGCTTGACGCTTGCTGCGGCGCGGCCCGGTCGCTCATCCGACTGCGGATGTTCGAGCGGGCCAAACCGTTCGCCGAGGCCGCGGTCGAGTACAAGGACGCCGACGGCCGACTCGTTTCGGGCCTCGTCAATGAAGGCTTGCAAGATTGGCCCGCCGCCGAAAAAGAGTACCAGGAATACTCGGCGACGCATTCGAAACGCCGATGCGAGTGGTACTTTTTTTCTCGCCGCACCGGACAGGGAGACCGGGCCAAGGCGCTCGAGCAGGCCCGTGAGCAAATGCGCTTCCACGAGAACCCGCGGCTCTTGGACGCCGTTCCTCACGACACGGGCGACGTGCTTACGGTTCAAGACAATCCGATTCCGGCGCTGTACTACCTGCTCGATCACGACGCCGAGCGAGCGCTCCCCCGATTGCGAGAAAACTTCATTCACAACGACGATCCCCAATGGGGAATCTATGCGGCGCTGGCGGCCGACCGGCTCGGCAACAAGGCCGAGTGTTCCACGCTGCTGAAGGTCGCGGCCGATCGGGGGTTGAACTACCGGGTCGGTCAGATCAGGGCCGGCCGGCAGCGCACCGGGCTGGTCGGACTGGCCAAGCTGCTGCACGCCGACTACTCCGCCGGCGCCAAGGGGTTGGATGCGGCGGCCGTCGACAAGTTGCGGGGCGAAACGCACTCCAACGACCTGACGGAATTCGACGCGATTCTGGGCCTCTACTACGAGCAGCGCGAGAACGAGGCCGCGGCCATCGAGGCGTGGCTGCGGGTCATGGCGTCGCCGCAAATGGCCGCGTTCGGGCGGACCCTGTCGGGGGCTCGCCTGTGGGAACGGAACATTACGCCCTCCCGCTATCGCGACGCCCTTGCCGGCCGAACGACGGAGGGGAAATAACATGACGTACTCCTCGCAATTCCGTCGCCCGGTTCGCATCGGAAGCCTCATGGCGATTCTCGCCGCGTCGGCGTTTGCGGCATCGACGCTGGTGCAATCGGGCGGTTGGGCTCGTCCGGCCGTCGGAGCCGAGCCTGCCGTGGCCGCCGCCGTGGAACCTCGCTCGGCCTTGGCAGGCCCAATGCTCGGGAAGTCGTTCGACGACGAAGCGCCTCCCGACAAGATCCTCACCGGCCTGCAACTGGCGCTGAAGTTCAGCACGCGCAAAGGGCTTTCGTGCGTTGCGGCGGTACGGCCGAGCTACGACGGCAATTTCGGCGGATGGAGCTACGAAGGCCGACAATATCGGGCCGACGAAGAGACGCTGGTCCACGTCGAGGCCCGACCCGGGTACGCCGTCGGCGCGATCGAGGCCCAAGCCGACAAGTCGCTGTACGGCTTGCGGGTGGTTTTCATGCGCCGAGAGGGAGACCGACTGAACACGAAGGATCGTTACTCCAGCCGCTGGATCGGCGGCCGCAACACCAAGGGAGAAATCCGTCTCGGCGGCGACGGCCGGCCGGCGCTCGGCGTGTTCGGCAACGGAGATCAGCACGTCGAAGGCCTCGGCCTGACGTTCGTCCGCCGCGGCGATCTGCCCGAAACGCCGATCCCCGCCCGCACTTCCGAAGAGATCGCCGAGATCGTGGAGCGTGCCGGCGGGCGGGTCGTGCGCGACGACTCCCGGCCTGATCGGCCGATCGTCGAAGTCGACTTCAGCGAGACGACGTCGCTCACCGACGTCGAGTTGGAGGCGATCGCCGGCGCGCCCGAACTCAAGGTGTTCAAGCTGCACGTCGCGGCGGCCCCCGACGTCGTCGACGGCTGGCGGTATCTGGCGCGGATGCGAAACCTGGAAACGTTCGTCGCCAACAACAACTCCAGCGTTAATGACGCAGTCGTCGCGCACCTGGCGGATCTGCCGAAGCTCACGTCGGTCGACGTCGAAACTTCGGGCGTCACCGATCTCGGCGTTGCGTCGCTGGCCAAGATCCCGAATCTCGAGCACCTCGAACTCTCCGGCCGACGGGTGACCGACGCCTGCGCGGACGATCTGGCGCGTCTGACGAAGTTGCGACGATTGAAGCTGAACGGAACGGGGATAACCGATACCGGAACGACGGGCCTCGCGCGGATGTCGAACTTGCGCGAACTGGCCCTTTACAGCGCCGCGATGGGCGAGGTGACGGTCAAGCGCGCGGCGGGGCTCGCCGAACTCGAATCTCTGGAACTGGGGGGGCTTCACTTTAATTCCGGGTTGCCGCACCTGGCGAAGCTCGGCAAGCTCCGACGCTTGCTCCTCTACGGCTCGGCCTTCAACGACGAGGGGGCGGTGGCGCTGCGCGATTTGAAGGGACTGCGCGAGCTGCTTGTTCGATCGGCCGTGATTACCGACGACGGGCTGGCGGCGGTCGAAGCGATGCCCCACCTGGAATCGATTTCGATCGTGCAGATGCCGATCGTCTGCGACTTCCTCCGCTACATTCCCGACTCGGCGCCGCTCAAAAAGGTGTTTCTCTACCTGACGAGCGTCGACGATAAGAGTCTCGAGCACCTGAAGCGGTTCAAAAGCTTAAAGTCGATCGAGTTGACCGGCGCGCGGATCAGTTCCGTAGGGCTGGAGTCGCTGCGTGATTTGACGGGCCTGACCTCGGCCATCTTCCGCCAGACGCGGGTTGACGATCGGGCGTTGGACGTCGTCGCCGGTTGGAAAGACTTGGAAACGCTCATGCTCGACGATTCCGACGTCACGGCGGCCGGCCTGGGCCGCCTCGACGGCTTGAACAAGCTGACGACCTTGCATGTGACGGAAGCCTCGATCGGCGACGACGGTCTTGCGCCGATCGTCGCACGGACGTCGCTGCGCACGCTCGATCTGCACGGCACCTCGATCACCGACGCCGGGCTGCGGCAAATCGTGACGATGCCGGAGCTGCGCGTGCTGAACCTGGCATCAACGCGCGTCGGCGACGACGGCGCCGCCGTGTTGGCCGCCGCTGCGAAGCTCGAAAAGCTCGATCTCTCGGCGACGGCGGTCACCGATAAGGCCGTCGAGCACCTCCTCGCGGCCCAATCGCTCCACACGCTGTCGCTCAACGGCACGCTCATTACCGGGGGCTGCTTGCCGTCGCTGGCGGCCATGCCGAGCCTGCGGCACGTTCACTTCGTGCAATCGAAGATGGACTACGTGAAGATGAAACGTTGGCATCAGCCGCTCCGCTCGTTGGAAGTTCATTTCTTCGGCCGCTCTCTCGTCCCCGATTCGCGCGAAAAGCCCCGCTAGTCTCGCCCTCCGACGCGGTCGAGGCGGTTTACGTCGGTGCAGCCCTTCTTTCGTTCGAACGCCGCCTACGCGAACTCTTGGCGGCGGGTTCGCGCACGTCGTCCCGGCAAGCGCGCGAAACGATCCGTGCCGCACGCCTGCGTGACGAATCCGCACACCATTTCGACGCCGACCTTCGCGTGCACGGCGTCGTCGGAGCGGAAAAAGTCCGGTGTACGGCCGCTCGATGACGGTTTCCCGTCGGTTATCGCCGCGCGGCACTCGTTTTGCTTAACGAGACGGCGAACTCGGTTGCGTTTTCCTCGCCTGGTTGGCGCCTTGGAAAAAGGAGTAGGCATTGAAGCCTTCGGCTTGGTTGGTCTTCGCGATTGTCGTCGCCGCCGGCGGCGGATGCGCTCGCGAGGAAACGCCCGTCTATCAGGCGAGCAAGGAAGTGCGGGCCTTACCCGCCCAGTTGCAAACCATCATCGACGAGCAATTGGAAAAGTACTGCGGCACGCCGCTCCGGCCCAGGTCGTTGGGCGACGCGAAGGTCGGCGCCGAGCATTTGGCGCACGGCGCCGAAGTGTACCGGCTACGCTGTGCCGCCTGCCACGGCGTGACGGGCGACGGCGACGGGCCGGCGGCTCGCGTCATGCATCCGCTGCCGCGCGATTATCGAAAGGGGATCTTCAAGTTCACGTCGACCCTCAACGGCCAGAAGCCGTTGCGTGAAGATCTGCTCCGCTTCATTCGCCGCGGTGCTCGCGGCACGTCGATGCCGCCGTTCAACCTGTTGCCCGAGGCCGATCTGGAAGCCGTGGTCGATTACGTCTTGGTGCTGACCCACCGCGGCGAACTCGAGTCGTTGCTGGCGGAAGAGGCGGAATCGGAAGATGAAATCGATCCGGACAACGTCAAGGGCTACGTCGAATCGATCGTCGGCAAGTGGCGGGCGGCCGCCTCCAACAAGATTTATCCCAAAACCGCCGAGCCGCCTTACGACTGGGCGAGCGTCGAGCTCGGTCGCCAGGCCTTCACGGGCGCGAAAGCCAGTTGTTTCAAGTGCCACGACAAGGACGGCACGGCTCGCATCGTCGACGACCTCGGCAAAGACCCCTGGGGCCGGCCGGCCCGCGCCGCCGACGTCACCAGCAGCATGTTTCACGGCGGTGCGACGTCCGACGATCTGTATCGCCGCATCTACGGGGGCGTCACCCCGATGCCCTCGTTCGCCCTGCCGTATGCCGACGAGCCGGAGACGCTATGGCATTTGGTGCACTACGTGCAATACATCTCCGGGGCGCGGCGGCGCGAAGTGATCGCCGGTCAGGCTCAAATCCATAAGAAGCCGGCCCCGACCGCCGCAGGAGCCGCGCCATGAGCGGCGAAGGGGCCGAAAACGCCGAGTGCGCTCGGAAGCGTCGGGAGCTCGCCGAGCTGAAGCGGCGCGTCGAAGCGCTCGAGGCGGAACTGTCGGCGACCGTGCCGCCTCCCAGCGGGCGCTTCGGCGGCTATTACACCGCCTACTATGCCACGACCGGGTTCCTCTTGGGCATGTTCGGCGCCTTGACGAGCCTCCTGTTCAACGTCGTCGGGTCGTTGCTGTTCTTCCAAGAAGGCGACGGGCACCCGCTGAAGCTGATCCAGGTTTATCTGACGTTTCCGCTCGGCCGACAGGCGCTCGAGATGGAAAGCGGCCTGGCGTTGGCCGTCGGCTGCTGCCTGTACGTGGCGACCGGGATGCTGTTGGGGATGCTGTTTCAGCTCTTCCTCACGCGCTACATGCCCGACGCCTCGTTCGTGCGTCGGCTGGCGGCCGCAAGTTGTCTGTCGCTCCTGGTCTGGATTGTGAACTTCTACGGCATTTTGTTCTGGTTGCAGCCGCTCCTGTTCGGCGGGCGGTGGATCGTCGACCTGATTCCGCCTTGGGTCGCCGCGGCGACGCATCTGATTTTCGGCTGGACGATGGCCGCGGTCTATCCCTGGGGTTTGTACGTGCCGTATCGAACGGCCTCGGAGCAGGAATGAGCGCAGCGGAAGCCAATGCGGAGGATTCGGCCGGGGAGCCGGCGGTCGACATCGAGCGGCTGGTCGAGCGGCGGCTGGTGTTGTGGTATTACTATGCCGCGCTGACCTATATGTCGGTGTCGATGCTCGGCGGGTTGCTCATGGCCCTGCAGTTGATCGGCCACAACAGCCTGCAGGGGATCGAACTGCTCTCTCCGGGCCGCTGGCGAATGGTGCACACCAACGCCATCGCGTACGGGTTTCTGGCCAACGCTTTCCTCGGCTCGCTACACTGGGCCATCCCGCGGCTGACGCTGCGCCCCGTGCTGAACCGAGGGTTGTCATATTTCATCTTCGCCGCCTGGCAGGTGGTGGTTGTGGCGACGGCCGTCGGTATCTTGCTCGGCCAGGCGCAGGGGCTCGAGTGGGGTGAAACGCCGGTCTGGATCGATCCGCTCGCCCAAGCCGGACTGCTCCTGGTGGCGATCAACTTCATGGGCCCGATCGCCAAGGCGAAAGGTCCGATGTACGTCTCGCTGTGGTACTTCATGGCGGCGTTCGTCTGGACGTTCCTCACCTACGCCATGGGGAACTTCATTCCGCAATACGTCGTCTGCGGCACGAACGCCGGGGCGATCGGCGGGCTGTTTATTCACGACCTGGTCGGGCTGTTCGTCACGCCGCTCGGCTGGGGGCTGATGTACTACTTCGTGCCGATCCTGCTGAAAAAGCCGATCTGGAGTCACGGCTTGTCGCTGGTCGGTTTTTGGGGCCTGGCGTTTTTTTATCCGCTGCAGGGAATCCACCATTTTCTCTACACGCCCATCCCGATGTTCCTGCAGTACGGGGCCGTCATTTCGACCATCGCGGTCGAGTTCGTCGTCGCGACGGTGATCGTCAATTTCTTCGGCACTCTTTACGGCTCGGGTCGCCTGGTCGTCACGGACCTGCCGATCCGTTGGTTCTACACCGGCATGGTGCTGTACTTCGTCACCTGCTTTCAGTGTGCGCTGCAGGTGACGCTGACGTTTCAGCAGTTGATTCACTTCACGGATTGGGTCGTCGGCCACGCGCACCTGGTGATGTTCGGCGTGTTCAGCCAATGGCTGCTGGGGATCATGACCTACCTGATTCCGCGGCTCACGGGCCGCCCGTGGTACAGCCGCAAGCTGTGCGAGTGGCATTACTGGCTGTCGGCCGTCGGCATCGTGGTGATGTTTCTGGACCTGACGATGGCCGGGCTGTTTCAGGGCTGGTCGTGGTCGTCCATGCAGTACTGGGACCATTCGACCGAGATTTCCAAACCGTTCTGGATCGTGCGGGTATTCGCCGGCCTGTCGATGTTCGGCGGCCAACTCGTGTTCATCTATCACATCTTTCTTACGCTCGGCCGCGCACCGACGCCGGTTTCCCGGGTCGCCGGTCCGGCCGACGCCGGTCAAGCCGGAGCCGGTTCGGCGATCGTCGGTTGAGTTAGGCGTCGTGTTCCGTCGGAAAGTAACCGAAGAAGTGTCATATGTTCGAGAGTAAAGCGGGCGTTTTGTTCATCGGCGGCATCGGGTTCTTCGTGTTGGCTTTCTTGGCCAACGCCGCGGTGCCCATGCTGATGTATCGCGACATGCCGGAGCAGACCGCGCTGGAGACCGTCAACGCCAATGCGGTCTACCAGTTTGAAGATTTGCAGCGCCGTTTTCCCGAGTCGTTCAAGAAGCACGTCGGCGATGCCGCCGGCGAGAAGTGGAACGATGCGAAGCAACGCGAAAAGTGCGCCGAGTTGCTGAAGGAAGGACGCGACATTTACGTCGGCGAAGGGTGTTGGCACTGTCACAGCCAGTTCGTGCGACCCGTTTCGAACGAATCGCTACGCTACGGCCCGGTCGCCAAGACGGAGGAGTATCAGAACGAGTTGCAACGGCCCGTGATGTTCGGGACGCGCCGCGTGGGTCCCGACCTCTCCCGCGAAGGGGGCCGCCGCTCGAGCGATTGGCATGCCGTGCACTTCCATAACCCGCCGCTTCTTTCGCCCCATTCGCCGATGCCCCGCTACACGTGGTTCTTCGACGACGACGATCCCGCCAAGCCGAACCGCCGCGGGCTGGCGATTCTGACCTACGTCCAGTGGCTCGGCTCGTGGCTGGAGAGCTATCCCTACTACGAAGATTACCGGCCGGTCGACGAGTTGCCGCCGCGCCCCGTCTCGCCCGGCCCTTAGGAGCGAAACCGTGCCCCCGACCGTTACCAAACAAAATCGCCTCTGGGCCTTCGTCGCCGTGACGTTTTTTCTCGGACCGGCGATGTTCGGCTTCGGAACGAAGTTCTACGAGCTGGTCCGCGTTTTTCAAGGGGACGCTTCCGGCGCGTTCGCCGTCACGCCGATCGTGAACTACCTGCTGGCCGGCAGCGGCTTCGTCCTGCTGTTCGCTTGGGCCGCCCGCAACGGCATGCTCCGCGACATCGAAAGCCCCAAGTTCCACATGCTCGACAACGAACGGGCGCTCGATGCCGCGGAACGGCCCCAAGTCTGACGAACGGATCGGGCCGAGGGACATTCAGGGCCGACCGAGCACGGTGCGCCACAAAATTGGAAAACATCGAATGACGCCGACCCCTCCCGATCCGCACTCGCCGCAGGCCGAGAATCGGAACCATGCCTACGTGACGAACCGCATTCCGTGGTACGTCCGCACGGTCTGGATCGGGTTCTGGATCTTCGCCGTGTATTACACGGTCCGCTACGTGTTCCCGGCGTTGCAGGCCGAACTGGTCATTCCGCCCACCCCCTAACGTCGCCCGCGGGGCGAACGGACGAGAGTGCGATGATTTGCTGCGCTCACTGCGGCTTGCCCGTCCCCGGCGCGCCGGCGGATGCGACGGCCGACCCCGACGATCCGGAATACTGCTGCTTCGGCTGCAAGATCGCCGCCGACGCGGCCTGCGAAGCGTCGACCGAAGGAGAGATCGGCAAGACCTGCCTCCGGCTCGGCTTGTCGATCTTCCTGTCGCTCAACGTAATGATCTTCACGATGTGGCTCTGGACGCACGACGTCTACGGCCCGACCGACCCGGGGGATGAGCGGGCCGCCGGCGTGCTGTGGAGCGTCTGCCGCTACGCCTGCCTCGTGTTCTCGCTCCCCGTACTCCTGATGCTCGGAATGCCTTTGGCCGCGGGGGCCTGGCGATCGGCGCGCCGCGGCGCGCCGACCACCGATTTGTTGTTGATCGCCGGCACCGCCGCGGCCTACGCCTATTCGATCGTCTCGACGGTTCGCGGTTCGGGAGCGGTGTACTTCGAGGTAGGCTGCGCGGTGCTGGTGCTGGTGACGCTGGGGCGCTGGCTGGAAGCTCGCGGCAAGCAGCGGGCGTCCGCGGCCCTGGAGTCGATGGAGAAGCTGCTGCCGGCCGAAGTTCGACGCTACGAAGGCGCCGAACTGCGGATGGCGCCGCTCGATGAGGTTCGCGTCGGAGATCGATTGCGTGTGTGCGCCGGAGAACGGATTCCGGTCGACGGTCGAATCGTGCGGGGGACCGCCTCGATCGATACACAGATTCTCACCGGCGAAAGCCGGCCGACCGTGTACGAAGCGGGCGACGCCGTGATCGGCGGCACGCTCAATCTGGACGGCGACCTGACGATCGAGGCGACCGAGGGCCCGCGCGGCGGCACGTTTCGGCGGCTGCTCGATTGCCTCCGCGCCGCGCGCCTCGCGAAGGGCCGCTACCAGCGGCTGGCGGACCGGGCGGCCGCCTGTTTCTTGCCTCTGGTGGCCGTCGTCGCCGGGGCGACGCTCGCGTATCACGGCCTGACCGCGGGGCTCGACCGGGGCCTGCTCGCGGCGCTGGCCGTCGTGCTCGTCGCCTGCCCGTGCGCCCTGGGTCTGGCGACGCCGCTGGCCGTGTGGGCCGCGCTCGGCACGGCGGCCCGCGCGCAGGTGCTGTTTCGCCACGGCGAAGCGCTCGAACGATTGGCCGGCGTTCGGGCCGTGGCTTTCGACAAAACCGGCACGCTCTCCGACGGTCGACCGGTCGTCGAGCTTTTCGAGATCGCGCCCGGCGATTCCCCGACGGACGTGACGGCCCGCACGGCGGCCATCGTCGCCGGGTCGACGCACGATCTTTCGCGCGCGATCGGCGAGCACTTGCGAGCGCGGATTGTCGGGACTACGCCCGAGGTCGCGGTTCGCACGCTGGCCGGCCGCGGCGTGGAGGCGACGTTCGTCGACGGGCGCCCGGTAGCCTACTTGGGAAGCGCCCGCCTGATGCGCGAACGGGGGCTGACGTTTCCCTTCGCCTTGGCCGACGCCGTCGACCGCTCGGCCGCCGACGGCATGCCCTTGGCCTGCGTCGGTTGGGAGGGGCGCGTGCGCGGCGTGTTCGCCTTTCGCGAGCATTTTCGTCCGGCGGCCGAATCGGCCGTGCGAGCCGCCGAAGCGGCCGGACTGACCGTCGAGGTTCTCACCGGAGATCACGCCCGTCGCGGCGTGGAGACGGCCCGTCGACTGGGGGTCGTCGTCCGCGCGGAATTGCTGCCGGAAGACAAGGTCGCGGCCATCGGCGAACTGCGCCGCACGGTCGGGCCGACGCTGATGGTCGGCGACGGAATCAACGACGCCCCGGCGCTGGCCGCCGCCGACGTCGGTATGGCGCTCGGCTGCGGAGCCGACGTCTCGCGGCAGTCGGCCGACGTCTGCCTGCCGGCCGACGACCTGGCCCGCGTCGTCTGGTCCGTCGAACTGGCGAGGCGAACCGTGAGCGTGATCCGGCAGAACCTGTTTTGGTCGTTCGTCTACAACGTGGCGGGCATCGCGCTGGCTGCGACCGGCAGGCTGAACCCGGTGTGGGCCGCCGCGGCGATGGCGGCGGGCGGAATTTGCGTCGTGGGCAATTCGCTGCGATTGACCCACTTTCCCTTGCCCTCGGAACCCGAGCCGCCGGCGATTACGGCCGGGACCGACCGCCGCGCCAAGCGGGTCGAACCTCTCTCGGAGTCGGCCCCGTGATCGAGTGGCCGTTGCTGATCGTCGGCGGTTTGCTCGGTTCCGCCCATTGCGC
>Ga0163153_10005225_pt1 | contig 15507 bp, 18 predicted proteins | sample OliLakLV19MP6IB1_FD_148629 | JGI IMG/M metagenome (GOLD analysis project Ga0163153, IMG submission 148629) | Freshwater microbial mat bacterial communities from Lake Vanda, McMurdo Dry Valleys, Antarctica - Oligotrophic Lake LV.19.MP6.IB-1 | ecosystem: Environmental > Aquatic > Freshwater >... | reverse complement strand
ACTTGGGCCGCGGCGCAGCAGCGCGCCCAGCTCGCCGCGGCCCAAGTGGTCGGCGGCCTCGACGATCCGCAGTTTCTCCGCCGCGCTGAAGGACCGGCGATGGGCTTTGGCCACGACTTCGGTGCTGACCGCAGCGGTCAGCACCGAAGTCGTGGGAGGAAGATGGTCTGATTGGGGCATCCGAATATGTCCATATTGGCGCCTGCGCCCTTGGCTAAACTATTCGCTCGGATTGTCTCACTCATAGTGACACAGAGGGATCTCCGACTGGAAGCGCAGATGACAATGGGGAAAGGTAGGCAACGACGGATGGTCGGTTTATTGGGCGAACCACTTGACCACCTGTGCGTGATACTCTGGTTCAGGGGTTGTGTAAGACGCACACACGCGAGGAGATTGAGCGACTAAACGAACGCGATAGCCCGCCCTGACCCACCGCTCGAATTGGCGATCTGTATGGGCAAAAGACGAAGTAAGCGCCGCGCGCCGGAAGTTTGTCCAGGATAGTCAACCCTGCGATGTAGCGAACACCTCAGGATAGCCCCGCTATGTGCGCGGGTATCGGGTCGTGCGCTGCCCCGATGCTAGGCGCATCGATACCGAGACAGCGAATGCCTCGCTCTAGCAAATACTCGATCAGTGGTGCCGAGGGTGCAGGCCAGCCCGAAAAATTTCGGTGCAGGACAGGCCGTTCCAGACACTTCATGCCTTCTTCGCCCTGCACATAGTAGCGATCCCAACCTGTGCTCAGCAGCACAATTCCGCCAGGAGCCAATGCGCCGTTCAACACCTCCCATTGCTTCACGTGATCAGCCGTTACCACCGGGCTGACCCCGCCGACTTTTTGCTCCAGGCGCCGCACATCGATCACTGCGGCACTGCCCTGGAGATCTTGCAGCAGAACCTGCTCACCCGTTTGGGTACCAATAGCATTGTGCGGTAACAAGCCCGAGTCGGGTGGTGGGATAAAGTGGGCCGGTGCATCAAACTGAGTTGCGATATGCTCATCGATCACGAGATAATGGGTGCGGTAAGGGCCGCTGCTTCTGGTGATCGCCCCATCTGCGGTCCTGACTGTCGCATACCAATTCCAGAGAATATGCTGATAACTCATGTGCCCGGGTCAGGTGGTCGGCAGAACCTCCGAGATCGGCAGGGATAAGTCGATCAGCTGCCGGGAGGCCGGCCAGCTGGCGATGTCGCTCTGCGTCGGCGTTACTTCGGCCATCCTAAACCTTTCCTCCCATGAATATCAAGCTGCCTGCCACCCCTTACCCATTGGGTATTCGTATCGATCAAGGCTTTCGGGTTTGATTGTGATGCTGGAGCCCGGCTGCCATGGCGGCATGTAGCGCCCATTCCTGATCACCACCGGGTCAATGAAATGTTCGTGCAGATGATCGACATATTCCAGAATGCGATTATCCAAGGAGGCGCTCACGCAGATGTAATCAAACAGGCTGATGTGCTGGGCATACTCACATAGCCCGACACCTCCGGCATGCGGGCAGACCGGAATTCCGAACTTGGCCGCCATCAGCAGCACGGCCAGGATCTCGTTGATCCCACCCAGGCGACAGGTATCAGGCTGGCAGAACTGGATCGCGCGTGCCTGGAAGAACTGTTTGAACATGACCTGGTTCTGGCAGTGTTCACCGCTAGCGACCTTGATGGGCGCGATGGCCTCGGCGATTGCCCGATGCCCCAGCACATCGTCAGGGCTGGTGGGCTCCTCGACCCACCAGGGGCGAAAGTCTCCCAACCGCCGTATGTTCTGAACCGCCTCCTCAACCTCCCAGATCTGGTTGGCGTCGATCATCAATACGCGGTCATAACCGATTTCTGAACGGAAAATCGCCAGCCGGCGGTAATCATCTTCGACGTTGGCGCCCACTTTGGCCTTAAACGCCGTCCAACCTTCTGCTAACGCCTCCCGGCACAGGCGGCGGATTTTCTCGTCGGAATATCCCAGCCAGCCCGCTGAAGTTGTATAAGCTGGGAAGCCTTCAGCGAGCATTTGGGCTTCACGCTTCGCGCGGGTAGCCTGATGGCGGCTTAGAATTTCCAGGGCTTCATCTGGGCGGATGACATCCGCGATGTACCGAAAATCGATACAGCGGATCAATTCCTCTGGTGACATATCGGCTAGCAACTTCCACAGCGGTTTGCCCGCCGATTTCGCATACAAATCCCAAAGGGCATTCACAATCGCGGCGGTAGCCAGATGTATCACCCCTTTTTCAGGTCCCAGCCAGCGCAATTGACCATCCGATGTCAAAGCGCGCCAGCCTCCCGCCATGTCCTCGATATACGACTCAAGCGTCTTGCCGACAATCAACGGCGCCAACGACTCGACGGCGTGGACGCACAGCTCATTGCCACGCCCAAGCGTAAAGGTCAGGCCGTGCCCGACCAGCCCATCAATATTTGTGTGAAGTGTGACATAAGCGGCTGAATAATCAGGCGCAGCGTGCATCGCGTCAGAGCCGTCGAGCGTTCGGGATGTAGGAAACCGAATATCACGGACAACCACTTTCGTTATCACGGTTGGCATAGGAATTCACCTTTCATATCTATTCACGGGAGGGCGGGCTGAAGGCAGTGCATGATCGGCCGGCCCATCAACGAAACCAGTTTCTGGAACAGGTTCAGGCCAGCGCGCTTGGCCGGCACGTTCGACCGCCGTGAATTCGCCACGGGTGCTCAGCGACACACCGAGCACGCGCGAAGCAGCCAGCACCCTCAGCAAGCGCTCAAAGCCCATGTGATGCGCCTACTGCAGATAGGTGATCAGGGCTTCCAAGTGCGGGCCAAAGGCGCACCCAGCTTCCAGCCTCGGTGGCAGGCCGCGCACTTGACGCAACTGACACGCCGGGCAGCGCACTTCATGCTGCTGGGTCTCGATCACTACCGGCTTCAGGATGGCAGTTCGGTCACCTGCCGGCGAACCCCGTGTTCGGGCGTAATGTTTTGCAGATTCGCGCCGCACTCGCGACAGTTCGTGACTCGCGCTTCAATGATGGCCTCGGGCTGCGCGACCAGCGGTCGCTCGGCTTTGGCATGGCCAGGCTGAGCACCAGGCTTCTTCTTCCGCCGCCGCTTGCCTGGCAGCCCATCGGCCCTCCAATCGCGCGCAGGCGGTTGCGAATAATTCTGCGACGAGGTCGGCGGATACTTCAGGCGCTCGCCATCTGCCTGCCGGCGCTCGGCCGTTTCGGTCAGTTGCCGGACTTGCTCCGTCAACAGGACGATTTACTCTGCCTCTTGCCCGAGCGACGCGATCAATTCTTCGCGTCCTAAGTGCCGTGCAGTTGATCAACCCTTGGAAGAGGCACCTGTTGATGAATAGACTCTATCGGAAATAAAGTTGCGGCACACTGGAAATCACATGATTTGCGGCATTGTTGACGTTCTGCCAGCTATTCTCGATAGAGTCTAATCTACCGCGCTTGGACAGAGATTGAATCAGCCGCAGCGCGGCCCTCAGTCACCAGCAGGGCGACCCCGCCAGACAAGAAGGGGCTTTCACCGTCCAGGACGCTGAAGAGCTCTTTTCCATGCACGAAGGCGGTGAGGCGATTGCCTTTGACCTCCAGCGCCAGAGCTACGGGCTGGCCAAACTCCCAGGCCAGCTGTGCTTGCCCAAGCACACGGGTCTGGTCATACAGAACCTTGACCAGGCGAGCCTGGCCGCCCTGCCCAAGGACCAGGGCGTAGTAGCGCAACAGCCCCTGGACACGGGCCGCCAGGCCAAATTCAACAACCATATGAGGGGTCAGGACGCTCTCGACGCGGTAATCCTGCCAATCATCCGTGCCCTGGATGAGCAGCCCTGTGCCTTCATCCTGAATGACGCGGAAGGCCTCGCCCATAGAAGAAAAGTCACTGGCGGCGTTGATCCAAGAAATGCGCCAGGCCTTTGACGGCCCAGCCGGGCAGGAGAAGGTGGTGTCCGGCGCGCCCGACCAGCGCAGGCTGTCGAGGTAGACGGTGCCGGGACGGCCGAGGGACGAGTCGACTTCCAGCCCAATCTCGGCGATGGGATAGCTGCCCGTCTCGGGGATCTGCCAGCTGACTTCGGCACGTTCGGCGGGGTGCAGGCTGATTTTGGGGCCATACACGCGTTGCAGCGTGTCATTGGCGGAGAAGTGCCGCAGGTAGAGGGCCACATCAGCAGCGACGGTGTTTAGGGCATCCGCTTCGAGTTGGGCGGTGATGGTCTGGCCGGGGCAGAGGGTGGGGCAGGCCATCAGCCCGTAGTGGGGCATGTTGATGGAGGTCGTATCGGCGAAGGTCTGGGTGGCGACGCGGGCCGGCTGTCCGGGGGCGGTGTGGGCGTAATAGATTCCCAGGCTGCGCGTCCCTTCCCGGCTGTGACCTTCGGCGTTGTAGACCTGGGCAGGGCTGCGCCCACCCACAAGCGGTTCAGCCTGGAAACCCTGGACTGAGCCGGGCAGCTCGAAGTGGAAGCGCGCCCCGCCCTTGGGGGCCAAGGGGGGCAGCCCCTCCAAGGCCCGCCCGATGTTGGCGATGGCGTAGCTCTGGATCAGCGCGTCGCTGATCGCCCGCCCGCCGGCGGCGGTCGCCAAATATAGCCGGTCGGCGACCGGGCCGCGCCAATCCGGACCCAGGTCGAAGTTTGCTAGGCCGTTGCGGATCCCGAGCAGGCAGCCGATATTGCCCGAGTTGCAGTCGGTGTCCCAGCCGGCGGTGTTGGTGATCATCAGGCTTTTCTGGAAGTCGCCCGCGCCGTAGAGCAGGCCAAGGATGATCAGGGCGTGGTTGGGGACCATGTGGCAATTGCCGCCGTACTTGTCGTAACCGTAGTTGGCCCTGATCTGATCGAAGGCCTGGTGCCAGTCGGGATATTCGGCATGCCATTCGCGCACGTCGGAGATCAAACGGTAGATAACCGACTCCTTGGGAATGAAGGAGACGCCGCAGTCGAGCAGCTTGTCGATGTCCTGTTCGACAAAGGCCTGCGCTTCCATCGCCGCCAGGACCATTGCGCCGTAGAGTGCTTCGCCGTCGTGGCTGACCGAGCCGGCCTTGCGGGCCAGGTCGGCTGCCAGGGCCGGGTCGCCGGGGGCGACCATGGCCCAGCCGTCGACGAAGATCTGGGCGCCGATCTGTTCGGCGACGACCTTGCCGTTGGTGGCGATCGCGCCGGAGAGCGGGGCAGGGATGCCCTTCTTGAGGCGAAGATAGGCGGTGTGCTCGGTGGAGTTGCCCAGCCCGCCCCACCACAGGACGGTGCGTTTTTCGATCAGGTAATTCAGCCAGGTCTGGCCGATCTGTTTGGCGCTCAGGTCCTTGTGATTGCCAAAGTCGGGCAGGGCGCGCAAGAAGGTGAAGGTGCCGGAGATGTCATCGTCGGTGACGATCAAGGGCATACCGCATTTCTCATGGACGTAGTAATTGATTTCGCCCAACCTGGCCATGATATCCTCGTAAAGCGCGCCTTCGAAGGGACGGCCAAGATAGACGCCGATGATTTTGCCGAGTACGCCGGCATAGACTTTTTCCAAATAGAGCGGTGGCAGGGTCATGGTTGAGGCTCCTTAAGATTGATTGGAAGGGGTTGAAGCGTCTGGATCTGGCGCACACGGTGCGCCTGGTCAGCCGCACGCTGCTGGCTGACCGCCACCAGCATGGCAGCCAGGGCGCTCTGGTCGCGGCGGCTGTTGGCGCGAATCTTTGCGATCCATTCGGCAGGCAAGGCCGGGGCGCCGTGCGGCGCGCCAGACAAGGCGCCCGCCATGCTGGCGATCGTATCGGCATCGCGGCCGAAGTTCGCCCCCAGAATGATGGTCTGGCGCGGGTCACCCTCCGCCAGGTAGACTAGGGCCAGGGCAACCGGGACGGTTTCGCGCGCATCGAGCATGGCGCTGCCGGGCAAGATACGCTCGGCGTAGAAACGCTGGCGGAAGGCGGCATAATCGCCGGTTTCGCGGGCCAGCGCGAGGGTGTTCTGGATGAAATCGTGTATCACCTTAGCGCTGACCAGTGGAAGATGGTCGTGGGCGGCTGTGAGGATCGAATCGACCGACGCGTCCGGGTTGAAGGCTTCGGCCACCGCGGCTGCCATACTGCAGGCTGCATCGCGAGAGAAGTTGTGATGGAGCAGGCCAGCCAGCTCATAGGTCTCCAGAGCGGCCTGGCGCGGGTTGCAGGCGTTGATGATGCCCATGGGTGAGATGCACATGGCCGAGTTGCTGGAGGTCATGTTGGCCAGACCGGCTTCACGCGGCGAGATGCCTTCGCCGCTAACCCGCCAGAAGCTATTCATAACCGGGATCCAGAACCAGCCTTTGAAAAACATCTCCTTCTGAGCCATCTAGGCGTCCGCCCAGACATCAGCCGTTGGGTAACCCTGGGCGGCTTGAATTGCGTCGCAAAGGATGTGCTTGAGCGCCGTGTCGTCGGTACCGCTGCCAGAAAAATCGCTGATCTCACCAAATCGGGCGATGATCTCTTGGTAGGTCTTGGTCTCGGCCGGCGCGCCCATTGCGTCGCCGATTTAAGCCGCCATCAGACAGCCCAAAACTTTGTCGGAAAGGAGGGATAGCGTCATATTGCGCCTTTTAACCTCGCAAACGGATAAACTCGGGTTGGGCCACCTGCATGGCTTGCGGTATGCGGCCGCTGCAGATAGCCTCGATATCATCCGCCACCAGATGGCCGACATTCAGGATCGCTTCTCCGCTGGCCCCGGCGCGGTGCGAGGAGAGGACGGCGAATTTGGCTTTGCGAAGCGGGTGGTCGACGGGGAGCGGCTCCTGCGGGAAGACATCGATGCCGGCGCGGAAGCGTCCTTCTAGCAGCAGGTCTGTCAGTGCACTGAAATCCACCACGTGCGACCGGCTGAGCAGGACGAAGACCGCGTCACGGCGGATCAACCTCAGTTTGTCGCGGTCCAGCAGGGCCTGGTTGGAGGCGCTCGGCACCGCCAGGACGAAGATCACCTGCGAAGTAGACAGCAAAGCATCCAGGCCGACCGGGGTGACCTTCTGAGTACGCAAATACGTATCCGTCAACCAGGGATCAAAAACCTGGATTGGGCAGCCAAACGGATCCAAGAGCGGTTTGAGAGAGCGCGCCAGACCACCGAAGCCGATAAATCCCACTTGTTTGCCATACAGGGTGAAAGGGGTTCCGATTTCGGTCTCGAACTCGGTGTGGCTCCAATTGGGATCGCTCCCGCGAAAGGCCTGGTCGGTCCAGGCGATCTGGCGGGCGCTGGCAAGTGCCAACCCCAGGCCCATCTCGGCCACGGCCGGTCCAAAGGCCGGGGCACAGCTAAGCACGCGGATGCCGCGTGAAAAGCAGTTCGCGTAATCAAGGTCTTTGGGGGAGGGGAAACCGCCGCCCACTTCCATGATTGCGCGCAGTTTGGAGAAGTGACTCACCTCTCCGTGGCGCCAGCTGCCGCAGATGATCGCAATGACTTCACCGCGCACTTTGGCAATTTCTGCTTCGGGCATGTGTTCATCTTTGCCCCAGAGCACGTCGGCGGCGGTATGAATTCGGCCAAGATCTTCCGGCGCTAAGATATTCGCCATACGGCGGAAGGCCGGATCCAGAATGATTTTTGGTTTCACGGATTACTTGCTAATGGGATGGTCAAGAAAAACACCAAAGCTATTGCCTGATCATGAGGTATCATCCTTTTCCCGGTATCGACCCAATTGAGTTTGTTGGATCAGTTCGCGCTGCCTTAGGAACGTGTGCGGATTATGACGGTGCGTTGCGCCGTCATAATCCCAGCCTGGTCTAGCCTTTTAATCCACCCTGGGTTAGCCCTTCGATAAACCTGCGCTGAAGAAAGAGAAACAGGATTAAGAGCGGCGCGATCATTATTACCGCGCCTGCACTGGTCAGGCCCCAATCCCGGCCACTGTAGGCGGACGAGAAGCTGTAATAGCTGGTTACTACGGTAAAGAGCTCCTGTTTGGTTAGAAACACAGACGCAAGCAGGAACTCATTCCAAACATTCAAACTGACCACCAATCCAACAGTCAAAAAGGCTGGCCAGGAGAGCGGCACCACAACATGAGAAAAAACCCCCCATTCACCGGCGCCATCCACTCGGGCTGCGTCTTCAAAATCATTGGGGATCTGAACCATATATGCACGCAGCAAAAAGATCGCGAAAGGAGCGTTCGTCGCGACATAGATGATGATCAACCCAAAAAGGTTATTGACCAGGTCAAGCTTGCGCCACATGAAAAAGAGCGGTACTAGAAAAAGCTGGACTGGCAGGCTTGATGAGACCAGCATATACATTGTCAACAGCCCGGCTCCCGGCATTTTTAACTTGGCAATGCTGTAGGCTGCCATCCCGCCTAAGCTGAGCGTACCCGCTACTGTGCCTCCCATCAGAATCAAAGAATTAGGGACGGTCGTTCCAAAAAGACCAATAGTCCAGGCCCGCGGAAAGTTCGACCAGACAATTTCGCGTGGAAAGCCCAACAGGTTTTGGCCTGCATCCGACGGACTTTTGACAGAGTTGAACAATAGGATGATCAACGGTCCAATGGCAAACACCACCAGCAGCATGACAATCACATAGTTTGGAAGCAGGCTGTTGGTACGCCTGGATGAAATCTTGTGCCTCATATTTCCCACCCGCGTTTCCTAAGGATTTGGAAAATGCTGATAATGATGGCAGCGAAAAAGCTCATGGTCAGGCCGATCGCCGCGGCATATCCGGCTTCGAAACGCTGGAAGGCATGCTTAAAGACCAGCACGCTCAATAGTTCAGATGAACCGGCTGGGCCGCCCTGCGTCAAAATCCAGACATAATCAAAAGCCAGGAAGGACCATATGCCGGTCATCAACAGCATAAAGACCAGCGTAGGGCTGATCCCAGGTAGGGTGACGTGCAAAAATTCATTCCAGCGGTTGGCTCCATCGATTCTGGCTGCATCATATAACTCCGTTGGCACGCTCTGCATCGCAGTCAGGAAGAGCACCATTAAGAAACCCCACCAATGCCAATTGTCGACAAACGCTGCGGAAAGCAGCGAGGTTTGTAAGTTTCCAAAATAGGCGATGTTTAGCCCCGGCAGCCCCATTTTGGCGGCTAACGCCCCCAGTCCGGTATCAATTTGTAGCAAATCCTTCCAGATGCTGGCTGTAATGACACTCGGTAGAATGAAAGGGATGAATAAAAGCGCCCGGAAGAAAAGCCCGCCTTTTCGCATGGGGGCAATCATACTAGCAGCCAGCAAAGCCAGTGCAATCGGAATGGTCAAGAAGAATAACAACCAGGTTAGATTGTTCTGGAAAGCATGGAAATACTGCTTATCTGTCAAAATCGCTTGGAAGTTTGCCAGGCCGATAAACTTGGCCAAGCCGATCCCGTTCCACTCGGTCAATGAGAAATAGATTGAGCCGATCGACGGGCCGAGCACGACGGTCACGTTGACCAACAATATAGGCAGCACAAAGAGAATAGGGACGACTTTTCGATTAAAAAACCATCTGCGGGATAGGGCTGCCTGCGAAGGCTGTGAAACTTCAGTTGTTGCTGCTCTCATAAAATGCTCCACTCATATCTGGATAGCGCTCAGTTACACCCGCTCAGTTACGCAAGGGGTGTCGCGAATTTAGCGGGAGCGCGTTCGATCCCGCCCACGAGTAAACCAGGCACGGAGAGACATCGGGCAACGGTTGGGCAATCAGTTCCTCCTGGGCAAATGGGGCATGGTTGGCGTCGCGGCGGCTGGTCAGCGCCATGGTTTGGTGGGTCTGACGCGCAGCCAAGATGGTGGCGGCTTGGCCCGAGTGGACCTGGTTGGTGGTGAGCATGCCCAAGCTGGTCAGCGGGTGCAGGTTGTTGTACCAGGCGTAGAAGCCGGTGATGTAGCTGACCGTGACAGCCGACACCGAAACGGCTTGTTCGGGAGCGTTTTCCAGGCTCAGTGCCAGCTCGCCACAGCTCTGGTCGGCATGCGCCGGCGAACAGATAACGCTCACAACCGCGGCCGCTTCGTCCCGGGTCAGGGCGTCGGTGGGGCATGGCCGCGGCGCGGGCGCAGTCTTCGGTCGGTCGGTCGGGTTGGCGCCAGTGCTGCAGGCTGCCCGGACTGACCCGCAACACCTGACTGGCGCGCGCTTCGGGCAAGCCCCGCGCTTCAGCCTTGTCGACCAGTTCCAGCATACCTGCCCAGAATCGGGTGCTGGGTCAACGGGCGTGCCTGAGCCGTGACCGGCCGGCCGGGTGCGCGCGCTGGGACTCCTCGCGCTCTTTTTTTCTAGCACGGTAAAGGCCGCGCTCAACTCGGCTAGGGCGGCGCTCTTGATGGTCTGCTCGATCTGCCGCCGGGCGTCCAGGTGCAGACCGTGTTGGCGCACGCTTCGCGTCTCACCCAGCGGCGCCTCGGCCGATCGAGTCGCGAGGTAGAGCTCCAGCCTGCGACCGGCCCCCGGTTCCGCACGGGGGTGGGCGGTCAAGCGTTGGGTGGGTTTCGTTTTCGTCGTCACACTGGTGTCCTTGGCGATCCTGAACCAGGTTTGTGGCGTGCCCGTTCCACGACGGGTATATGAGTCGGTTTTCTGATTCAGAATAGCACCTCAAATTGCGACACACTTCAGTATGACTGGCCGATGGGTGGTAGAGAGGCAGATGCCATCTCTACCACCCACTCACAAAACAGGCTCGATTCCAGGGTGCTTTGCTAGTTCCGCGGCGGGATAGGCGGGATGTCGCCCGCTTTGAGTTCTTCCTGGAACAGCGTGTCTAGCCCCTTCAAGTAATCCTGAGAGGTGGTCTGCCCGGCCCAAACTTTCTCGATTTCGTCATAGATGTAGGCGTTTGATTTGGGCGGCCAGAAAGTCCAGGTTGTATAGCCGTAATTGCCGGCGCCGGCGGCTTTGCTGAGTTCTTCAATCAATCGAGCACGGCGAGGATCCACATTCTTCAATTGGTCGGCCGCGAGTGTGATCGGCGCGGGAGCAAGACCGCAGTCCGAGATACTGACGGACTGAGCTTCGGGCGAGAACCAATAGGTCAGGAATTGGGCTGCTTCTTTGGGGTATTTCGTCGCGGCATTGATCGAGTAGGTTGAGCCAATGCCGAGAGTGAAGAGTGGAGTGCCATCGCTGGTCGGGAAGGATACCCAGTCCCAATCATTCGTGTTTCCAGCTTTATCGCCGAAGTATTGACTAATGCCGCCCATCCACCAGGAGCCGGAAGGCATCATCGCGACTTTACCGGCGCCAAAGGCAGCCAGAAAGTCGGCACTCATCGTAGTATAGTAGCGGTCCAGGCCGCCCATGAAGTCGCCATTGATGAAGAGTTGGTTCATCGTGTCAACGGCTTTCAAAATGTCTGGGTCTGTCCAGGGGGTCTTCCCAGTCAACGCATCATAGACTTTCTGCGGGCCAGCCATGTGGTTGACGAAGATGGTAAAGTAATGCTCATCGTTGGGCTTCCATTCCGCATTGCCGCCTCCGTTGGGGATCAGCCCGGCCGCTTTGATATCGGCGCTCAGCTTTAGGTATTCCGCAATGGTCTTGGGTGGTTGCCAACCGTGAGCAGCGAAGACGGTTTTGTTATAGTAGAGCACCATGGTCTCAATCTCGTGGGGGATGCTGTAGAGCTTCCCATCCACTTTTCCGAGTTCAAGCGCCCAGGGAAGGAACTGCTTGTCCCAACCCATGTCCTGAGCAAAGCCGTCTAATGCCAGGAGTTGCCCGGCCTTTGCCATCAGATAGGCGAACGATGGACCGGGGGTACCGACAATGTCAGGTCCACCACCTCCAGTAACGGCAACTCGAGTAGCATCCCAGGAGTTCGCCAGCGCCTGTGCTTCTACAGTGAAGGTATTGCCCTTGGCATTAAAATTGCCGACCAGTTGATCGATCATGCACGCCATCGTAGTGGCGTCTCCACCCGAATCAAACCACATGGTCAGAGTTGGCTTATTGCCCGCAGGGGCTGCGGTAGGATTCGCATCGGTCGGTTTGACCTGCGTGGCGACCGGGGCCGACGTGGCCGTGGCGGCCGGAGCACAGGATGCCAGCAGCCACGATCCGAGAACGAGAAAAACGAATATCCGGTTTACTGCTTTCATGGTTCCTCCTGAAAGAAAGTTGACTTGGACGACGGTAGGAAAGCCTGTCCACAATATGGTTGGGCGTATGCCCAATTAAGAGATATCTAATTGGTCGGCCACCTCCTTTTCACGCTGATTGACGGATAATCAACTGGTAAGGCATTTCAATGGCGCGCATTTCTTGCGGAGCGCTGCCGTTAATCCTTTCCAGAAGTGTTTCCGTGGCCCGTCTGCCGATCTGGTCCTGAAACTGGTTGACCGTGGTGAGCGGCGGATTGACCATTTTTGCGGCGGGGATGTCGTCAAATCCGACGATGGCCATATCGGCGGGGATGCGCAGTCCGGCTTCGCGGACCGCGATCATCGCATCCATCGCCATCAAGTCGTTCGCGGCGAACACGGCACGGGGCCTGGGGGACAGTTTGAGCAGTTCCTTCATGCCCTGATATCCAACAGCCTCGTTATGTTTACCCAGGCGGATTAGGTTTTCCTGAAGCGGGATGTGATGCTCAGCAAGGGCCTGTTTGTAACCCAGGATGCGGCTATGCCATGGCGGGGTATCTTCGACCTCGGCGATCAGGCCGATGCAGTCGAAACCGCGTTCGATGAGGTAACTCACGATAGAGCGGGCCGCCCCAACATTGTCGATATAGATAACATCGATCGGAGTCGGCTCAACAGGCTTGAGCTGAAAATTGACCGCAGGTATCTCCAGTCCGGCCAAATCGACGGCAGACAGGTGGAACAGGGCGGCGATGACCCCATCGACCTGGTTCCGGCGGATGGAAAGCAGGCTTCTTTTTTCTCTTTCCAATTCGCCGTCGGTGTTGTAGACGACCAGGTCAAAACCGTTTCTTTCAGCGGTATCCTGAATACCGCGCACAAAGGTCGGGTAATACGGGTTGGTGATGTCAGGGATAATGGTGGCCAGCGTATTCGTTTTTAAGGTGCGCAAGACGCGCGCGGCATTATTGGGTAGATAGCTCAACGAGCGAATCGCTGCCTGGACCTTATCGCGCGTTTCCTGCGGGACGGAAGGCGTTTCGGGGTTGTTCAAAACCAACGAAACGGTGGTTTGCGAGACGCCCGCCAGGTGTGCGACATCAAATTGGGTCGGCTTTTTACGCTTCAAGGATTAATAGCTCATTTGATAGGGAAAAAGGAAGGAGTTGACAATACGTATCACTAATACCTAGTATAAATACGTATTATAAGAGCAAGCTTCGCAGAGTCAAGCGCCAATTGCTTCTGTCAACGCATTGCTACCTTGACAATGTTAGATGGGTGCATCTCTGAAACTGTGAGCACAGATGTGCGGATTGCCGGATCGGACAAAAGCACAACCTCCGTGCAAAGTGAGAATCCACCACAGATTCCACTCAACATGGAGGCTTCTCATGGAAGTGTGCCACTGGGATTGGGAAACGCAAAGCCCGACGATCCAGCAGTGTAGTTCGTCACCCCTGCCTGCGCCAGCGTGCCGGTGACCGTGCTGCTGGCGAAGGGCGCGTCCGACACAAAGACATAGAAATTGCTCAGCCGCGTGCCGCAGCAGTCCGTGCGGTTCCACAGTTCGATGGCCTGGATCGGCACGCTGCTGCCCAGGTCCAACTGCCACCACGGCTGCAGCTCGGCGTTCGTGTGCGTGACCGAAGCGTTGGCAAAGTTGCCGTCGGTATTGCCATCGACGGCCTTTTCCGCAATTGGGTTGGCCACATTGGAGTAGGTACTCGACTGGGTCACGGGTCGGCCGGCGGCGATGTTGGTCAGCAGCCCGCCCTGCGCTTGCACGGTCGTGGTGGTTTGCGTGCTGGCGGCCGGCCCATTGCCGCTATTTGTCAGAGATGGCCTCTGAAACTTGCCAGGCTATCGCATTGAGCCTACGAAAGCCGCGACAATCAGGAAGATAGTGAACGCTGCTGTGATAAGGAAGCCGATCGTGTTGATTATCCGAAGGTCTCGGATCGCGCGGCAGTGTTGGAACCAACGCACAAAATACCCCCGTAAAGGATACCACGTAGGAAGTTGCTGTTGCCTCGAGAGCAATTCCTGGCGCAGATTAACTGAATCAAACCAGGAACGATAGGCCCAGTAGGCCGCAATCGCGGTCACGACGATTGCGAATACCAACGCTAGCAATGGTGGAGCGACTATCTCGTACATGTGTATCTCCCTTACGGTCCCCACCCTGCGGCGGGCCGCGCGGGCGGCTGCCAAGCGCGAGGCGCTGGCGGCGAAGCGGGCGGAAGCCGAAGCTCGGATGGGCCGGCCGCGCAAGACACGCGCGGACGCAGGCACAAAGCGAGGACCGCACAAGGCCGAGTAACGGGCGGTTGAGCCGCCGAACATCTGAGGCACGGGCGACGCTGGTTCACACGGGCCGGGCGTGCCGCGGCATTGGGGGGAGCGTCGTTCAATCACCGCGACGCTACAATTCCCGCACACACCCCCAAGAAGGCGAGACGGGCCGCGTCTTCCGGTTCGGCCTCGTCTTTCTTTGTTGTTGCTGATACATGCCTATGGCGCCAAAGGCGTTAGCGTCGGCACACGGAGTAATTCATAACTGGGTGTGAAGTTCGGGAAAAGGAACGCCATAACCACTATTACGACTACAGACATCAATATCATCAACACCAGAATGGCGAGAGTAATCGGCACCCAACTTGGCAGTTGCTTGTTTGGTTCCATGCTCCTATCTCCTTCGCGAGCCAGTCCCGCGCGGTGGAGAGGTGGGCGGTGAGTAACGTGCATCATGGCCACCCGGGACAAAGCACGTACTGCCGTAGCAACCAGAGAGCGCCTGATATGAAACTACCAGGGCTCTCGCGATAGCGCCACCGAAACCATCCACAATGTAATCTCCAAGTCCGACTTTTGTGGGAGCACCTACGGAGTTGCTAACGCTCTCGTAGTCATCTGGCTCCAAGGCCGAAATCAGCGCTACGGGCGAACCTTCGCGTGGTGACAATCCCATGTTGGCCAAGAGTTGTGCCTGGGTATCATAGGCTGACTTCTCCGACCAGGCAGTGCCGTTATTCACACGATCATCGCGAAGTAGGTGAACCAACTCGTGCCCGAACAGAGCACTTTGTTCCCCCAGGCTAGCATAATCCTGTTCGAGCCCAATACCAATATCGAGGCGTATCTTCTGCTCTACTAGGTTGGTGTATCCCCATGGCCCGCCTAGGCCTGCAAACTCGAAAAGCACTGACCATTCGGCATCTAAAGTCCTGAATTGTTCGACTAGCAACTGGCCCTCTGCGCCACCATTCAGATAGAGGAAGTCGAGCCAGTTGTTGATAACGCCATAACACGTCTGGCTGCCCCAGTTTTCGTTCTGCCCCGAGCACACATAGTGCCCTGTAGGATCAGTATACTTAAGGGGGTTCGATAGAGAATAGCTATAGCGGTTCAGAGCCTGCGGATTGGCTGCCCCCGGCACAAT
>Ga0163153_10005222_pt1 | contig 15508 bp, 13 predicted proteins | sample OliLakLV19MP6IB1_FD_148629 | JGI IMG/M metagenome (GOLD analysis project Ga0163153, IMG submission 148629) | Freshwater microbial mat bacterial communities from Lake Vanda, McMurdo Dry Valleys, Antarctica - Oligotrophic Lake LV.19.MP6.IB-1 | ecosystem: Environmental > Aquatic > Freshwater >... | reverse complement strand
GGTGGTCACGTCGCAGGCGGCCTCGTACCGGCTGGTGAAGCGCTACACGCACGAGACGCTGGGCTACGGCGAGATCACGCTGCCGGCGCGCCAGTTTCAGACCACCGGCTACTGGCTGTGGCTGCCGCCCGCCACGGTGCGCGCCCTGGCCGAGGACGGCATCCTGGTCGGCCCCAACAACTACGGCCCCAACTGGGAGACGCAGCGCAACGCCGCCCGCGCGCGTGACCGCTTCCGCTGCGTGCAGTGCGGCACGGCCGAGTCCGCCGCCGAGTCGGCCGCCGAACGCCGCCAGCACGACGTGCATCATGTGGTGCCCTTCCGCACCTTCGGCTATATTCCGGGGCTGAACGAGAACTACCGCCTGGCGAACGAGCTAGAGAACTTGCAGACGCTGTGCCGGGCCTGTCACACGCGGGCCGAGGCCGGGCGCGGCACGCAGACGGCGTTGAGCGGGCTGGCCTACGCGCTCGGCAACCTGGCCCCGCTGTACCTGATGTGCGACCCGCGCGACCTGGGGGTGCTGAGCGAAAACCGCGCGCGCGAGACGAAGGCGCCGACCATCACGCTCTACGACCGGGTGCCGGAGGGGCTGGGCTTCGCCGAGCGCCTGTACGAGCTGCACCTGGAGCTGCTGGCCGGGGCGCACGATCTGGTGCGCGACTGCGGCTGCCGCGACGGCTGCCCGGCCTGCGTCGGCCCGGTGGGCCTCGAGGCCACCGAGACCAAGGCGCTGACGCAGCGGCTGGCGGCGCGGCTGTTGGGAAGGTAGGCGCACGCATCACCAAAGACACCGGCGTCGTGCTGGCCTGGAACGACTGAGACGCGGTACATTTCAGCGTAAGTCCTGCTCGACATGACCCGGTTGCCACTGTCATTCCGAACCCCCGCTCGCGGCCTTGTCGCAACATGGCGTAATTGGCGGGGTGAGGAATCTCACCGGCTGACCATCCAGACGCCGCTTGTCTGATTGACGACGTCTGACGCTGCGGGGGACTCAAGGTGAGATTTCCCCTAAAGGGTGCTTCGCGATCACCCGCCCCAGGGCAGCGTGAGGACCAACGACCTGAGGCGGGTTCGAAATGACAAAGAAAGCAATGAAAGCGAGGAAGTCAACGCATGGATGCCACACCGCAGAATCTTAAACCGCTCGGCCGGATCGTGCGGCTGCAAATTCAACGCTCGGCGCTCAAGCTGGGCGAGAAGGGCAACCGCGTGTACGACCCGGCCCCGCTGCTGGCGGTGGACGCGCTGACGCTCACGCGCGACGGCGCGCTGGCCCGCACCGCCGACGGCGGCACGCTGCTCGACGTGCATCACGCCCAGCACCCGCTCACTCGCAACACCGACGGCGTCAACGACCTGTCGGTGGGCTTCACCGGCCACTATGACCAGATGCGCGCCCGCTACGGCGCTCACCTGATTGACGGCTGCGCGGGCGAGAACATCCTGGTGGCGGCCGAGGGAGAGGTGCCGTTTACGGCGGTGGCCGGCGGGCTGGTGGTGCGCCGGGCCGCCACGGGCGCGCTGGTGGCGCTGGGGCAGGTGCGGGTTGATCTGCCGTGCGTCGAGTTCAGCCGCTACGCCGCGCGCTCGACCGCCGCCGCAGACGTGAAGGCCGCGCTGCAATTTCTCGATCACGGGCTGCGCGGCTACTACTGCACTTACGAGGCCGAGCCGGTGACGATTGACGTGGGCGACGAGCTGCTGGCGGTTGGCTAGAAGCCGTCTGATATAATTCGGACACGCATTGACCTCTGTGTAGGCCCAGCCCCAGGAGCCGCCCATGAATTCGCTCATCAGCACCAAGTTGGCCGACGCCATCAATCAACAAATCGCCAACGAACTCGGCGCCAACCTGCAATACATCTCCATTGCCGGGCACTTTCACAACGCCAAGCTGACCCTGCTGGAGAAGCTGTTCTTCGCGCAGGCCGCCGAAGAGAACGTCCACGCGCTCAAGTTTGTCCACTACCTGCTCGACACCCAGGCCGGGCTGGTCATCCCGGCCATCGCCGCGCCCAAGGCCGCCTTCGCCTCGGCCGAGGAAGCCGCCGCCGCCGCGCTCAAGTGGGAGCGCGAAGTGACCGCGCAGATCACCGCCCTCATGAACATCGCCGTGGCCGACAACGACTACCTGTCGCAAGATTTCTTGCAGTGGTACATCAACGAGCAACTCGAAGAGATCAACAAGATGGAGCGCATCCTCGACGTCATCCGCCGCGCCGGCGACCGGAATTTGCTGATGGTGGAGGCGTATCTGGCGCATTTGGAAGTGTAGGGCGGGGGGAGCGCGAAGTCAGCCCACTTGGTTGGCTAACTTGCTAAAACCAACACCGCCGCTCTCATGGGAGCGGCGGTGTTTTTGGTTGGCGTGCCGAGGCCGGTGCGGCGGCCGTCAGGCCCCTGCCGCCACCTGCAAGCGGCACCAGGCGTACAGCGCGTCGTACACTTCAAACTGGTGGCTCAGGTTCTCTTCATCGTCGGGATAGCGCAGGCTAAAGCCGGTCGCAATCGCTTCCAGGCCGCGCGCGATGGGGTCGGTGTCAATGTCCTCGGCCACATCGGCGGCATGGACGATCTTCGCCAGCCGCACCAGTCCGGGGTCCGTCAGGCCATACTTGAGCAGGATGGACTCGAACGAGCAGCGCCCAGCGTGATGCCCAAGCTCGACGCCGGGCGCGTCGAATGGGATGGCCCCGGTCTCGGCCGCGACCGAGTCCACCTGGCGCTTGGGCACAAATAGAAACTCGGCCTCATTGTCAACGAAGCGCAAGATCAGCCACGGGCAGGCCACGCGGTCTACATGCACATGCGAGCGAGTCAGCCATTTCATCGGTGCGCTCCCTTCGCCAGGCGTCGAACGGGCGGCTTACGACCCCAGCCGGATCGCCACCATCTGAATGTTGGTCATGTCTTCCATGGCGTAGCGCACGCCCTCGCGCCCCAGGCCGCTGCGGCGGTTGCCGCCGTAGGGCATGTGGTCGGCGCGGAAGTTGGGCGTGTCGTTGATGATGACGCCGCCGAAGTTCAGCCGGCGCACCGCCTGAAACACCCGGTCAATGTCGCGGGTGAACACGCCCACCTGCAGGCCGAACTCGCTGTCGTTGGCCTGGCGCAGCGCGTCATCGAAGTCGTCATACGGCAGCACCGAGGCCACCGGGGCAAAGACTTCATCGGCCACGACCTTCATGTCGGCCGTCACGCCGGACAGCACCGTGGGCCAATAGACCGCGCCCTCGCGCCGCCCGCCGGTCAGCACCTGCGCCCCGCCGCGCTGCGCCTCCTGCACCCATTGCTCGATGCGCTCGGCCTCTTTCAGGTCAATCATCGGCCCCACGTCCACGCGCTCGTCCAGCGGGTCGCCCACGATCATGGCCTCGCTGGCGCGCACAAACTTCTCGGTGAAGGGGGCCACGATGCTCTGCTGGCCGTAGATGCGCTGGACCGAGATGCACACCTGGCCGGAGTTGTAGAACGCGCCCAGGGCCGCGCGCTTCGCCACCAGATCGAGGTCAGCGTCGGGCGCGATGATGACGGGCGAGGTGTTGCCCAGTTCCAGCGTGACCTTCTTGATGCCGGCCACCGCCAGGATGTGCTCGCCGACGGGCGGGCTGCCGGTGAAGGTGACCTTGTTCACGCGCTTGTCGGTGACCAGCCACTCGCCCACCGTGCCGCCCGAGCCGACCACCAGGTTGAAGGCTCCGGCCGGCAGCCCGGCCGCCATGAGAATCTCGCCCAGCTTGACGGCCACCAGCGGCGTAGTGCTGGCCGGCTTGAGCACCAGGCTGTTGCCCGCCGCCAGGGCCGGGGCCACCTTGTGCGCCACCAGGTTGAGCGGAAAGTTGAAGGGCGCGATGGCGGCGATGACGCCCACCGGCCGGCGGGTGGTGAAGCCAAAGTAGCCCTCGCCGTTGGGCACCGCGTCGAGCGGGATGGTCTCGCCGTGCAGGCGTTTGGCTTCTTCGGAGGCGATGGTGAAGGTGCCGGCGGCCCGGTCTACTTCCACGCGCGCGAACTTGATCGCTTTGCCGGCCTCGGCCGCGATGGTCTGGGCCAGGTCTTCGCGGCGCTCGACCAGCAGCGCGGCGGTGCGGGCCAAGATGGCGCTGCGCTGGTGGGCGGGCATGTCGGCCATCACCGGCGCGGCGCGCTCGGCGGCGGCCAGGGCGGCGTCTACGTCCTGGCGGCGGGCGGTCGGCACGGTGCCGATGACCGCGCCGGTGTACTTGTTGCGCACTTCCAGCGCCGCGCCGCCCGCGACCCACTGGCCGTCAATCAACAGTTTGTATTCCATCGCTCGCCTCCGGAGGGGGTATATTTGCTGCCAGCATTGTAGTACGAATAGGGAGCGGAGAGAAAGAGATGAGAATTTGCTGCGAAATGGCGCATGGGCGGCAGGGGCGTGATAAGATTAGGCTATGTTGAACACCCCCACGCACCGCCGCACGCTCCCGGCCGTGATGGCCATGCTGCTGCTGAGTTCGGCCTGCAACCTGGCATCGCCCAGCGGCGTGGCCACCGAAGCGCCGACCAGCCAGGGCGTGACCGAGACGCAGCCAGTTCCCATATCGGCCACCCCAACAGGACTGGGGCAGGCGCTCACCGCCGCGCCCGCGCCGACGCAGACGCCGGCCGCTACGGTGGAGCCGGCCACCACGCCAGAGCCGACCAGCCCGCCGCCGGGTGCGCCGCTGCCGGCCCTGGTCGCCGGGCAGCCGGTGACGCTGACGGTCGTGAAATTGGTGGATGAGACGAGCGGCTGGGCCATCGGCTACGGCACGGGCGACGCCGCCTACGATCACCTGCTGGTGACGGCCGACGGCGGGCAGACCTGGCGCGATGTGTCGCCGCCGGAGGCGCGGGCCGCCGAGCCGGCCGGGCGCGCGGCGGTGGCCTACTTTCAGGACACGCAGACGGCGTGGGCCAGCTACTTTGGCCGCGACATCGCCCCTGACAGCGCGGCGCTGGTGTGGCGCACGCACGACGGCGGCGCGACCTGGCTGCCCAGCGCCCCGCTCGATTTGAGCGACGTGGAGTTCTTCGCCACCTCTGACTTGCACTTCGCCGACGCCGACCACGGCTGGCTGTTGACGCACGTGGGCGCGGGCATGAACCACGACTACGTGGTGATGTTCGGCACTGCGGACGGCGGGCAGACCTGGACGCGCGTGGCGGACCCGTTCGACTCGCGCGAAGACAACTTGCAGATGTCGTGCCTCAAGACCGGGCTGGGCTTTCTCGACGCGCAGACCGGCTGGGTGACGGGCGACTGCCAGGGCGTGGCCCCCGGCGTGTTCCTCCAGCACAGCGCCGACGGCGGGCATGCCTGGGCGTCCGTGACGCTGCCCGCGCCCGCCGCGCTGCCCGACGCCTTTGAGCGGCAGGATGGCGGCTGCGGCACCTATCACCTGGTGACGTTTGCGCCGCAAACGGTGCTGGTGGCCGTCAGTTGCGCCGTCTACACCGACACGCTGACGGTTCACAACTTCCTGTATACATCGACCGATGGCGGCGCACACTGGACTAGCCAGCCGCTGCCGGCCCGCGACCACGCCTGGCTCGACCCGCTCACCGGCTGGACGATTGACCCGGCCGACCCCAACGACCCGATTGCGCCGCGCCGCTTGTATCAAACGGCCGACGGCGGCGCGACGTGGGCGCAGGTGAACACCGTCGCGTGGACCGCCAAACTGAATTTCGTCAGCCCGGTGCAGGGGTGGGCGGTGGCCCAGGCCGGCATGGCGCTGGCGCTGGTACACACGACTACCGGCGGGCAAAGTTGGTCGCTGCTCGCGCCGGTGGCCGGACCGTAAGGGAGACCTCATCCCCCGGCCCCTTCCCCGGCGCGGGGAAGGGGTGCCTCGTGGCCGAGCCAACAATTACATGGTTTGTTGGGTGCGGCCTCGTGCCTACCTTTTTCTTTGCTCTGCACTTGCGGCGCCGCTTGACCACTCGTGTTACAATAATCCGCATGAACTGCGCAACGTGGGACTCAGACGAAATGGCGATGTGCTGCCTGCCGTCGCGGTCGGGGAGCCGAGGCTCCGCTGCCGCACGGACCGGTTGCGCACGCTAACCCGGCGCAGTCACGGTCCCGGCCTACAACCGCCAGCCTCGGCTGGCGGTTTTTGTTGTCACCCGGCCCGGTGGGGCGGGTTGCCTGGAGGTCGCCATGCCTGAACACATCCTGGTCGCTGTCGCCTGGCCGTACGCCAACGCCGACATTCACGTGGGCAATTTGGTCGGCGCGTACCTGCCGGCCGACATCTTCGCCCGCTATCACCGCCTGGCCGGCAACCATGTGCTGATGGTCTCCGGGTCGGACAGCCACGGCACGCCGGTGACGGTGCGGGCCGACGCCGAGGGCGTGACCTCGCAGGCCGTGTACGAGCGCTATCACACGCGCTTCCTCGACCTGTTCCAGCAGGCCGGGCTGACCTACGACCTGTTCACCAGCACGCATACCGAAAACCACTTCCGGGTGTCGCAGGATATTTTCCTGAAGCTCCTGGCCGACGGGTTCCTGTTCCGCCAGACCGAGCCGCAGTGGTACTCGCCGGCCGAGAGCCGCTTCTTGCCTGACCGCTATGTGGAGGGCGAGTGCTACATCTGTCACTATGCCAACGCGCGCGGCGACCAGTGCGACAACTGCGGCAACCTACTCGACGCCAACCTGCTAATCAAGCCGCACGCCAAGGCCAGCGGCGTGGCGCTGGAACTGCGCGACACCGAGCACTTCTATCTCGACCTGGCGAAGCTCGCGCCGGGGCTGACCAAGTGGCTGAACGACGACAAGAGCCACTGGCGCGCGCAGGTCATCAATCCCTCGCGGCGGCAGGCCGAGAGCGGCGAGCTGCGCGGGCGGGCCATCACGCGCGACCTGGAGTGGGGCATCCCCGTGCCGGTGGCGGGCTGGGACAGCAAGCGGCTGTACGTGTGGTTCGAGGCCGTCATCGGCTACTTCTCGGCCTCGATCGAATGGGCGGCCCAGCGCACGAGCGACCCGCTGGCCTGGAAGCGCTGGTGGTACGACCCGGCCGCCAAGACCTATTACTTCATCGGCAAGGACAACATTCCGTTCCATGCCGTCATCTGGCCGGCCGAGTTGCTGGGCGTGGATCGGTTGTACGAGGACGATCCGGCCCGGCATCTGAACCTGCCGTACGACGTGCCGGCCAACGAGTTCCTCAACCTGGAGGGCCAGAAGATTTCCGGCAGCCGCAACTGGGCGGTGTGGGCGCTGGACTTCCTCAGCCGCTACGACCCCGACCCGCTGCGCTATTACCTGACGGCGGTGATGCCCGAGACGCGCGACGCCGAGTGGGAGTGGGCGGGCTTCGTGGCCCACAACAACAATGAACTGGTCGCCACCTGGGGCAACCTGGCGAACCGCGTGCTGACCTTTGCCTACAAGCATTGGGACGGCCACGTGCCCACGCCCGACACGCTCCGGCCGCAGGACGAGGGGCTGCTGGCGCTGATCGAGGGCGGCTTCAAGACGGTGGGCGACCTGATCGCGGCGGTGAAGTTGCGCGCGGCGCTGGGCGAGGCGCTGGCCCTGGCGACCGAGGCCAACAAGTACCTCGACGCGCAGGGGCCGTGGTTCGAGGTCAAAAAGGACAAGGCCGAGGCAGCCCGCACGGTATACACGGCGCTCAAGGCGATTGACTCGTTGAAAATGTTGTTCGCGCCGTTCCTGCCGTTCACGTCGGAGAAGCTGCACCAGTACCTGGGCTACGACGGCCCGCTGTTCGGCACGCAAAAGGTCGAGACCTACACCGACGGCCTGGGTGAACACACGGCCTTGACCTACGACGCGACCGGCACGACCGGCCGCTGGGTGCCGAGCACGCTCGCGCCCGGCCAGGCATTACGAACGCCGGGGCCACTGTTCAAGAAGCTCGACGATGCGGTGGTGGTAGAAGCGGAGAAGGCGCGGCTGGGGCAGGGCAGCTAACGCGCAGAGAAAAGAGAAAGAGACGCTGCGCTAAGAAAGAGCTAGGGCCGAGGCCGCGTTGTGGTCTCGGCCCTAGCTCTTTCTGTGCCGCTATAATCGGGTCATGCTTGCTGCTAATCCCTCCGCCCAGGCGCAGCGCCTCACGCTCTGGATAATCCTCGCGGCCTATCTGGTGATCGGCGCGCTCTACGCGGTCGGGACGCCGGCGTGGCAGGTGCCGGACGAGCCCGCGCATTACAACTACATCCGCACCCTGGTCGAGACGGGGGCGCTGCCGGTGCTGCTGCCAGGCGACTACGACGCCGATTATCTGGAACAACTGAAATCCGCGCGCTTCCCGCCGGAGCTGCCAGTGACGGACGTGCGCTACGAAAGCTGGCAGCCGCCGCTGTACTACCTGCTGGCCGCGCCGGTCTACGCCGTCTGGAACGGCGCGTTGCTGGCGGTGCGGCTGTTCACGCTGCTGCTCGGCGCGGCCGTCATCGGGCTGACCTGGCGGCTGGCGCGGGCGCTGCTGCCGGGCGAGCCGGGGCTGGCGCTGACGGCGGCCGGCTTTGTGGCGGCCCTGCCGCAGCACGTCGCCATGATGGCGGCGGCCAACAACGACGCCCTGGCCGAGGGGCTGATGGCGCTGGGGTTGTGGCTGTGCGTGCGGCAGGTGCTGACTAGCGTGGCGAGCGCGGCGCGGCCCCGGCGAACGTGGCCGCTGGGCGTGGTGCTGGGGCTGGCGTTTGTCACCAAACTCTCGGCTTATCCGCTGGCGGGACTGGTGGCGCTGACGCTGCTGCTGGTGGCGCGGCGCGAGCGCTGGCCGCTGGCGCGCCTCGTGAAGAACGGCGCGGCGCTGTTCGGGCCGGCGCTGGTGCTGGGCGGGCTGTGGTGGGGGCGCAACCTGGCCGTCTACGGCGGGCTGGACTTCCTGGGCTTGCAGCGCCACGACGCGGTGGTGGTGGGCCAACTGCGCACCAGCGAGGCGCTGGCGCTGTGGGGGGTGAACGATTACGCGCAGCGCTTCATCCAGACGACGTTCCAGAGCTTTTGGGGCCAGTTCGGGTGGATGGGCGTGGTGATGGATCAGCGCGTCTACCTGGCGCTGCTGGTCTTTACCGTGGCAATTGGCGTGGGCCTGGTGGGGGCGCTCATCAGTTGGCGGCGGGCGCGGACGCCGCTGGACGCGGCTGGGCGCGACGCGCTGACGCTGGTGAGCGTGGCGCTGCTGCTGGCGGTGGCGGTCTACCTCTATTACAACCTGACGTTTGTGCAGTTCCAGGGGCGCTATCTGTATCCGGCGCTGCCGCTGCTGGCGCTGGGGGTGGCGGTGGCGCTGCGCCAGTGGACGATGTGGGCGCTGGCGCTGGTGCGCGTGGGCAGCGAGGCATGGCGCGCGGCGGCGGCCTGGCTGCTGCCGTTTACCCCCATCGTCATGCTGGCGGCGCTGGCGGTGTTCGCGCTGTATCGTTTTATCATTCCGCAGTTGGCGCTGCCGTAGGCCGAAGGCAATTCAACGTCGGCGGGCTGCCTCACCGCAACAAGCGCGCGTGAGATAGGCCGAACCGACCGACGGCATTCGCAAACGGCTGCGATAGGCGTAAAGTGGGCGAGTGAGGTCTAGCGAAGTGACCGCAACGAAGAGAAGTGCTCTACGCTTTGCGCGGACCGTTGGTGGGGTTGCCGGCGATGTGCCAGAGACTGCTGAGGGGGGTGTAGACCAGCTCGTAGATTTGGTCGCCGGTGGTCATAAGCAGGAAGTGAAAGCCGTCTTCGCTGCCCCACTGGCGGCCGTGGTCGAGCACCGGCCGCTTGCGCCCGCGCCAGGTGAAGCTCAAGACCATGATGTGCCCGTCCTCGCCGAAGCGGGCCTCGACTTCAATGGGTTCGGTCATGGCGGGGTGGGGCGGGCGCGCCGGTAGGCGTTCAGGTAGGCGTGCACCAGCGCCAGCGCCGCCTCGGCCGACTGGGCCTTGTTGGCCTCGCGGTCGCCGGCCCACACATAGCGCTCGGCCGTCTCGGCGTCGGGTGCGGCCAGTGCAATATAGGTCAGACCCACGGGCTTGCCGGGTTGCGCGCCGCCCGGCCCGGCGATGCCGGTGATGGCGATCCCAATGTCCGCGTGTAGCGCGCGGCGCACGCCCTGCGCCATCTGCCGCGCCACAGCCTCGCTGACCGCGCCCTGGCCGTAGAGCGTGGCGTGATCCACCCCCAACACTTGCTCTTTCACGTCATAAGCGTAGGCCACCACGCCGCCGAGAAAGTAGGCCGACGAGCCGGGCACGTTGGTGAGGCGGTGGCTGACCAGCCCGCCGGTACACGACTCGGCCGCCGCCAGCGTCAGGCGGTGGGTGGTAAGTGTTTGGCCGATCAGCACTTCGAGCGCGAGGTTGGGGGCAGGCAGCATGGTGCCATTATAAAGGCAACGAGCATCGCTTCGCCCTAGAAACGAAACCAAGCCGCCGAACTCACTCCAATTGCGGGGTTGCTGGCAGCGCGCAAGCCGGGAGCAACCCACAGCGTTCTGGGCCACTCCCCGCTTGCATTTCACTCGGCGTGACCACTGGCCGGCGTCGAACCGACGCCGCCGCATCACCGACCGGGGCGCGACCTGGGCAGGCGCTTACTGTCCCGGTGGACGATAGCTATGCGATTGCTTGACGGCTTGGTCCACCTCTTCCGGCGTGATCAAGACGGTCGTTTTGATTGCCACCGTGCCACTGGCGGCCACGGTCAGCGCCAGGGACGCCGCGGTGGTGTTGTCGGGCAGGTCCACAATCACGTAAGCGTCCGTTTCCCCGAAGGCATAGTAGAAGGCCTCCACGGTGCCGCCGACCGATTGGGCCGCCTTCTCAACGACGACCCGGCGGCTCGTGCCGCCCTCCTTGATGAGCCCCTTCACCCCCTCGCCGACATAATTGGCATGAAACAGATATTTGGGCATGAGATTCTCCTGGCAGGTGTGGTGGCGCTCCCGTGGAGGCACCCGAGCAGATGGGAATAGCAATTAAATTATAGCCTTCGGACCGATGAAGTCAAGACGGCCATCTTGCCCCGACAATTCACCTATTTCCCCTGGAACAGATGCGCTATAATGGCCGCTTATGTTCCGCGAAGACTACATCGTGCGCATGATCGCGCAGGCCGCCACCGCCATTACCTATATCCTGGGGCTGACCCAGCGCGAGCGCTACCCCGAGGCGCTGGCCGAGGTGGAGCGGGCGTTGCAATTTCACCTGGGCCTGAGCCTGGGCCTGGTGACGGCGCTGCCCGCCAATGAACTGGTGGACATGGCGCGCCAGGGCGAGATGCTCGAAATCGGCAAGCTGGTGGTGCTGGCCGACCTGCTGCAAGCCGAGGGCGACGTTTACGTGGCGCAGGGCCGGGCGGGCGAGGCCAACTACCGCTATGGCAAGGCGCTGGAGCTGTACCTGGAAGTGGCCGCCTCGGGCGAGAACAGCCGCCAGGCGCTGGCCGAGCGGCTGGAGGCGCTGGCCGGCAAGCTGCCCCCGGCCGCCGTCGCGCCCGACGTGCAGGCGTGGTGGGACTTCATCAAGTCGGGCGAGCCGCTGGCCGCGCCCGACAACGCTAACGACGCTGCGGACCCCGTTTTATAGCCGGTCATGACCCCGACCGATCTGCTGCACCAAAAACTCGATACGCTGCCCACCAAGCCGGGCTGCTACCTCTTCAAGGACAGCACCGGCAAGATTATTTACGTGGGCAAGGCCATCAACCTGCGCAGCCGCGTGCGCTCGTACTTCCACGAGACAGTTGCCTCCCCCAAGACCGCGCAACTGGTGACGATGATCGCCGACCTGGAGACGATCATTGTCGGCTCGGAACTCGAGGCGCTGATCCTCGAGATGAACCTGATCAAGAAGCACCGGCCGAAGTACAACGTCCGCCTGAAAGACGACAAGCGCTACCCGTACATCAAAGTCCACTACGCCGACCCGTTCCCGACCGTGACGGTGACGCGCCGCATGGACGACGACGGCAGCCGCTACTTCGGCCCGTACACCAGCGTGTGGGCGGTGCACCAAACGCTCGATGTGCTGCGCAAGATTTTTCCGTACCTGACCTGTGACCGCGTGATCACCGGCACCGACCCGCGCGCCTGCCTGTATTGGGACATCAAGCTGTGCCTGGCCCCGTGCATCGGCGCTTCGAGTCAGGCGCAGTATCGCACCATGATTGACGACCTGTGCCGCTTTCTGCGCGGGCACACCGAGGGCGTGGTGGCGCGGCTGCGCGACGAGATGAAACGCGCCTCGGAAAACCTGGAGTTTGAAAAGGCCGGCGTGGTGCGCGACCAGTTGATCGCGATTGAGCGCGTGGTGGAGAAGCAGAAGGTGATCTCGACCGAGCAGGTGGACTCGGACGTGATCGCGTTTGCGCGCTCGAACGGCGAGGCCTGCGTGCAAATCTTCTTCATTCGGGCCGGCAAGCTGATCGGGCGCGAGTACTTCGTGCTGGAGGGCACGGCCGAGGAGACCGACAACAGCATCGTGGAGCAGTTCGTCAAGCAGTTCTACGACGAGGCGGCCTACATTCCGCCGGAGGTGCTGCTGCCGGAGGAGATTGAAGAAGCACGCATCATCAACGAGTGGCTGACCAGCAAGCGCGGCGGCGAGCGGGTGACGCTGACGGTGCCGCGCCGGGGCGCGAAGCGCGGCTTGATCGAGATGGCGACCGAGAACGCGACCGAGACGCTGGCCGCGCTCAAGGCGCAGTGGGAGGCCGACACCAACAAGCACGTGCTGGCGCTGGGCGAGGTGCAAGCCGCGTTGGCGCTGCCGGCCCCGCCCAACCGGATCGAGTGCTTCGATATCTCGAACACGCAGGGCACGGCCGCCACGGCCTCGATGGTGGTGTTTGAGCAGGGCGCGCCCAAGAAGGCCCACTACCGCAGCTTCAGCATCAAGTCGGTCGAGGGGCCGAACGACTTCGCCTCGATGCAGGAGGCGCTCACCCGCCGCTTCCGCCGCTGGCACGACGCGCAGGCGGGGGTGGTCGCAGGTGTTGTGAGGGCAGAGGCGTTGGAGGGGTCTGAAGGGTCTAATGGGCCTAAGGGGTCTAAAGGGGACGGGCAGACTCCGGTGATGCCGGAGGCCGCAGTTTCGATTGAGCTGCCGGTGATTAGCGCGGCGTCCGATTTAAACACGCCCCTTATACCCTTTATTCCCCTTAGTCCCCTTAGCTCCCCAACCGCCCTTAGCGCCCCGGCCCCGCGCGCCCCCGGCCAGAAGGCGGACGAGAGCTTTGCGCGGCTGCCGGATTTGCTGATCATTGACGGCGGCAAGGGGCAGTTGGGCGTGGCGGTGGAGGTGCTCAAGCAGTTTGGCCTGTTCGGGCGCGTGCCGGTGTGCGGGCTGGCGAAGCAGCAGGAGGAGATTTTCCTGCCCGGCCAGCCGACGCCGATCTTGCTGCCGCGCCGGTCGCAGGCGCTGTACCTGGTGCAGCGCGTGCGCGACGAAGCCCACCGCTTTGCGCTCTCGCGCCACCGCGTGCGACGCGGCAAGATCGGGCTGGCCTCGCAGTTGGACGCCATCCCCGGCATCGGCCCGGCCCGCCGCAAGGCGCTGCTGCGGCGCTTCGGCTCGCTTGACGGCATCCGCGAGGCCACGCTCGATGAACTCTCCAACGTGCGCGGCATGACCCGCGCCGCCGCCGAAGCGCTCAAGGCTAATCTCTAGCATGCCAGACGACAATCCAAACACACGCCCCACGCCGGGCCGGTCGCGCGAGGCGCAGTTGTTGGTCGGCCTGATCCTGTTGATTGTGGCGGGCGTCCTGGTCTCGACCGCGACGGTGCTGATCAAGCCGCCTTTACCCACGCCTTATCCCACCAGCGCATCGCTGGCCGCGCTGCCGGACTGTGATGTGCCTAACCTCACCTGGACGGTGCCGGGCTGGCTGCTGCGCGGGGGCGCGCCGACGGCCGAGGCGCTGGCCTGCCTGGCACAGAGTGGCGTGGACGTGGTAGTGGACCAGCGCCTGCCGGCGGAAGACACGCTGGGCGAGGCGGCGCTGGCGGAGCAGGCCGGGTTGGTGTACGTCAACCTGGGGGTGCCGGTGAACACCGCGCCCGACCCAGACATCTTGGCCGAATGGATCACCACGGTCGAGGGACATTTGGACGCGGACCGGGTGGTGCTGGTGCACGACGGCGGCGACGGCGGGCGGGTGGGCTTTTGGGACGCGGTGTACCAGATGCGCCACCGGCTGTCCGGCGCGGAGGCGGTGGACGAGTTTTACGTGGGCATGGCGCTGCCGTTTGACGGGGCCGCTATCGGCTGTGACGCGGGCGGCCACGGCCAGGTGCAGGCGCTGGCCGAGATGACTGGGCACCTCTCCGGCACGCGCTACACGCCGGCCGTGGACGAATATGGCACGGCCTGGGCGGATTGCCCGCTGCCGGCGTACATGGCCGAGTGGCAGTATCCCTTCTCGGCCGTGACGCCGGACGAGAACTAGGGCGGACGGCACGGCCAATAGTCAACGTCGGCAGGCCACGTCATCGCAGCGTGCGCGCGTGAGATTGGTCGAACCGACCGCAGCGACAACGTGCTCATCGGTGGCCCGGTTCAACCAGTAGCGGTTCTGATGCGGCTTAAGCTCCCCCTTTTTAGCAGCCGACTGGCGTGGCGTGGGGAGAGGTGGGTCAGAATGCCGCGTTTGACGATCTCGTCAGCGATTTCGCGCCCGGTCCAGTGGCTGATGGGACGCTGGGAGTCACCGGGCGCTTCGCAGGCCAGGGCCACAATCTGGCACACCTGCTCCGCCGTGATCTGGATCGGCCGGCCGGGGCGCGCCCGATCGGCGAGCCGCTCGGACAGGCTCAGGTCCTGCGCGATCCCCTCCAGACTCAGTCAGCGCGCGCGCCAGTGGCGCGCTTGGTCCAAGCCAATCCGTAACGCGCGGGCGATCTGACCATTGTTACCCCCATCGGCAGCCGCCAAAATGATCCGCGCCCGCGTCGCGATCTGCTGTGACACGCTCCGGCGGCGCACCAGCGCCTCTAAGCCGACACGTTCTATGTCCCCCCAATTGATCGTCGTCGGTTTAGGTCCACGCCTGGCAGCTTCCTCCAGGATCGTCGTTCAAGTGAGGCGGCCATTATACATTGGGGCCATTTAGGCCAGCCTGCACTAGGGACTGCGTCGCTTGGCAGCAACACGGCTTAGATAGGGCCATCTGAACTCGCTACGGCGCAAATACCCGATGGTGCTCGCTCACACCCGGCCGCATCCGCTACACCCGAAGGGGCTACAACATCCGCTGCCACCGATTCCGCTAGTATTTCCGCCCAATCGGGCTATAATCTCCCCGCGCGGCCGGCACGTCTGAGGCCCCGTTGGTCAAAGGAGACCACGATGGCGAACGCCCCTTCCAAACACACCCGGTTTGGCAACGGCAACGGCCGTGTGCCAGGGCTAGACGTCGCCCTGCCCAGCCCGACCCCGGCCCCCGAGGCCGCGCCGGTGGAGCAGCCCCCGCTGGTGGACCTCAACGCCGCCGACGTGGACGCCCTGCGCCAACTGCGCGGCATCGGGG
>Ga0163153_10005220_pt1 | contig 15517 bp, 13 predicted proteins | sample OliLakLV19MP6IB1_FD_148629 | JGI IMG/M metagenome (GOLD analysis project Ga0163153, IMG submission 148629) | Freshwater microbial mat bacterial communities from Lake Vanda, McMurdo Dry Valleys, Antarctica - Oligotrophic Lake LV.19.MP6.IB-1 | ecosystem: Environmental > Aquatic > Freshwater >... | reverse complement strand
AGCGCAAATTGCGTCTATAAGAATTCTCTTACTATTTTTGTGGCGCTATCGTCTAATTGGTCAGGACACGGCCCTCTCAAGGCCGGTGTACGGGTTCGATTCCCGTTAGCGCTACCATTTCCTGGACCTAAAACTGTGAAGTCACAGACAAACTGACATAAGGGGCGGGATCGGCCTTCACTTTCATATCAGAGCGGTAATAATCAAATTGCCTAAAAACAGTGTAACCGGCATCGGCATCGATCGAAATAGCGGGGGTGACATTATATTTTACGCCCACACCCGTCCGGGCCTCGATATAGTCGAGCATGGCGTTATTCAGGCTGGCATCATTATTCTGGGTGCCGTTATTTGGCCCAGTGCGGAAGGTGCCCCCGAGTAAGCTACCGCCGAGGTAAAGGTCCACTTGTTTATTGAGAGAATAACTCAGGCGTGGATTTGGGAGCATCAGGTTTAAATTCCAGTTATCTTCAAATTGCCAGCGGAATCCAACGGCCGGGAAGATGGGGATTTGGCGAAACATTCCTAAGCCCACTCCGAACATCCATTGGAAATTCTCATTCATCAGGTAACTAGCCCCGACAATCATTTCCATCGAGATATCGTCTGTGGTCACATCAGTAAAATCACTATAAACCCCGGGCATAGCCTCGACACGGACGATCCAGTCATTACCGATGATCGTGTCGAAACCGATTTTCATGTAAACAGATTGCAAAGTGTCGGGTAAGGGAACTGATCCATCCTTAAACAAGGAAAAACGGCCCCAACCGACACCGGTACGGAGAATAAAATTATTACTGATTTTCGGCGCAATGGTCACGTCGAGGGAGTCATTGAGCACGGAAAGCTTCTGGCCATTTTGGTTCGGCTGTTTGGTGGAAGATGAAAAACCGTATCCATTCGCACTATTGACCTCATAGGAGATATTCATCTTCTTGGCCGGAACAATCGGATTCACATCTTCGAGCAGGGAACTATCCGAGGATTGGGCAAAAAGGATTCCTTGCGGGCAGAGAAGCCCGAAAGCGATAAGGAAAAGGATGTATCTGATTTTCATAAGGGTAATTAAAGTTTGGTCGCGAATGATTCCTGGCGTCCGGACTCGATGTCGCGTTTGAACTCTCCGATGGATTGTTTAATGCTTTTGATCATCAAGGCTCCCGCGGCAAATTGCTGCACACCCTTGAGATATTCAAAGAGGGGCGCGGATACAAAATCACTCCTCCAGACAAAAGTGCATTCCTTCCCGTTGATCGTGACCGGATAAAGCTCATAAAGGGTCAGTGTCGTGAAGTAGGAGTTACTCACATAAATCTGGCTGTCGGCTATCTGGATGGTTTTGCCCACTTGCTTGCTATTGACCACGCCTAATACACAAGTGGCGATTTTATCGGCCTTGATCACCTGCCAATAATAGGAGGTGGCGGGGCTGGGGACTTTTCCCGCAGGTAAAATAATCGATGTGATCAAGAGCTCTTTGAACCGGGTATAAATCTGAGGATATTCCGACAGGAGGCTTTTGAGTTCACCCTCCACGATCAATTCCGTGTCCCCTAATTGATAACCGGGAATCGCGGAAAGTCCTTTTTGGCGGTAGGATGTATATTTTTCCTGAAGCAAGGCTGCCCAGAATTGACTCACGATTTTTTTTGCCTCGGGTGAATCTGACTTTGCACCGGGAGGAAGGCTTTGAAGTGTTTTCTTTAAATTTTCTAGGTCCGTCTTGCTCAACTGCATCGTCGGTGTCTTATTCCGAGCATCCAAGGTTTGTTGAACCAAGGAATTGATCGGTTTGCTCGGGAGGTTTAAATCGAACTGGTTAAAATCGGCATTTTCGTCCGATGTAAAAATATGGCTGGCGAGGATAATTGAATCCTCCTTAATGGGGGGATTCCAGAAGGCAAGCCCTTTGGCTGTTAATTCTACGGGTTGATTAATGACATAGGCAAACTCGACGGTTAAACCTCGGGAAAAGTTATTAAATTCACCACGTTCAGAGAGGATTTCGCCCTTCTCCAGTTTTGCCTGATCAAGACTTTTAAAAATGGAATAATGAGTAATATCGGGAAATGCGGACTGGGCATTCAGTGATAAGGCTGAAAGCAGGAATAATCCAAAAATAGACTTTATACGGTTAAACATAGAAAAATACCATTGTGAACTCCTGTTACTAAACAATTAAAAAACAAAAAAACAAGCAGGAAAAATCTATTCTTCCGTGCGACGATCCTTGCTTACAGTTGAGAAAAAGAAAATCAATATAACTCCTAGGATCAGAAGAATATAGGCACTTGGTTCCGGGACAGGCACTAACTGATAGAGCCCTGGCCCCATTAAATAGCTATAAACAGTGCCGACCCCGATCAATGTACTGCCGTTATCGGAGTAAAAGAACATTTGATAATTGATCACTCCTTGGTCAGAAGTGACATAAAACCTATCCAGATTATTGGTTTCTCCCAAAGTACCCGTCCAATTATACACTGAAAAGAAATCTGATCCGAAATTTAGGTTACTGACGGTGATGGTCGATCCCCCGGAATTCGTGCCAAAATCAATGACCGCGCCAGAATTCGAAATATTCAATGTACTGAAGATTTCATCGTGCCCGTTAAGTTCGAGTTTCCCGGTCGAAAAAATATTTACCGAGGAAGAATTATTGATCTGTTCGTCCGCATCAAGCCTGACTGTCCCGTTTGATATGAACAGGTTCCCGGCAATCGCATTTGTCCCAGCGGATTTTCCCAGCACAAGGGTGCCACTCTCCACAATCGTATTCCCGGTATAAGTATTCCCATTACTCCCGCGATAATACACGGCGGCCGATGAATTAACCGTAACTGTAGAGGTAATAGTCCCGGATATCCCGTTTGAATAAATAATATCACTCGTGCCCCCGACAATCATGGAGTTATTCGTCAGTCCGACAGTCCCGTTTAGGTTTAATGTGCCGGTGCCATTATTAGATACATAAAATTTATTTCCAGAGGCGAGCTGGCTATAAACCTCTATATTGGCATCGATTTGATGATTGGCACCCCCGGAACGCACAATAATCAGAGGGTCATTGGTCGCAGAGGAACGGAAATTCAGCGTGAGGTTATTGCTGAGTGTGTAGGCTTGGTTACCTTCAAAATTCAGGCGGTTGACAATATTCGTTCCGGCTGCCGAAGAAGATGATATGACCCTCGCGGAAGTAATATTCGTGCCGAAGAGGACATTGGCCCCGTCGGAATTTGGGGCATAGCCCGCGTTCCAATTTGTCCCTGTTTCCCAAAAACCATTGGTATTCGGTAGCCAAATGAATTCCCCATCCGTGTGGGCGACAATTTCCCCGGTAGAGCCGCGGACGGCGGCATAGGTGCCGGTCAGGCCGTTGGGATTGATGAATTTGATTTTCCCCAACTGTTCATCAGTAATATTATTTCCGGCTGTCCCGACAAATAACCGGTCCATAAAAGATGATCGGTTATAATCATAAATGTAGATGGCAGAACTCAACGACCAGCTAAGGTTCGTGCTATTGGCGAAGGTGAGGACATTAGTAAAACTCCCGGTGCCATACATGATTTTGGAGATCACAGTAAATCCTTGTGAATCTAATGTACCCATTGTTTCGTTAAAATTATTCAGGTCAAGAGTCCCCCCTTGGAGTGTCAGGTTCACCCCGTCGGCCACGAGGTTACTTGCCCCCAGCCGTACCGTCGTCCCTGAGTGAATGAATATGTTTCCTGAGGCGATAGCATTTGTGCCTGTGGGTTTATTCAGGAAAAGTGTCCCGTTACTCACGACTGTATTTCCTGTGTAGGTATTAGCATTGGTCCCTCCATATTCCGCCGTACCCGTACCGTCTTTAATGATTCCACCGGCACCGGAAATAACATTCGATCCGATAAAGGAAATATTACCTGCCCCAAAGAGGGTTAGATTGCTTGCGACATTATTCAGATTATTAGCAATCTGGAGAAGGCCGGAGGAAGACTGGATGGATGCCGTATTCGAGACAACAATGAGTCCTCGCAGGGTATTGGTCCCCGAGATATTATTAATCGCGCCCTGACCGTTAAACCCTAAGGCGGTATTGGCTCCTGTCAGTCCCAGAACAAGAACCTCCTGCACATTTGTCAGCCCCCCTTGGATCTGTAGGGTGCCCGTATTGTAGATAGCCGTGTCATTGGAGACGAGCGTGGTTCCAAATTGACCGAGTGCGTTGTCATTTTGAATATTGAGTACTCCTCCGCGGATATAAGTGCGAGAGAGGTAGGTATTACTCCCGGATAAAATCTGGGTGCCCGTATCTGAACGCACCAGACGACTTCCACTTTCGGAGTCAACACTGCCGATACTTCCCCCCAAGATGGTGCCTGAGAAATTCGAACCCGATAGGCTGCCGACGAACTCAACCATCTGACCAACCGGTGAATTTAATTCTATTTGGCCATTACCCGAAGCGGATAAAATGCGTAAAAGCCGGTTATTGCCCTGAAAAAGTCTTCCATCATTCGTGATCACATAATTTAATGCATTGCCAGCTCCGATCCCTGCATTGATGCTAAAGATTGCAGAATTGGCGGCTCCTACTCCATCGCCGATTTGAACCACTGTTCCTACGCTCACAGCTCCCGCATTATTGATTTGGAGTGTTCCATTATTGATTTGGAATACTGGGGCATTAGTCACCTGCCCCGCCGTACCGAGGGTCAAGGTATTGCCCGTATTCACATCGACGATGATATTACTTGTTCCCCCGATCAATTGGCGTCCGGCATTTAGGGTGAAGCTCCCCCCGACATTCAAGACCCCTCCATTAAAAACCACATCATTGGCGGTGTTGCCCAGATTATTGTCAGCACTCATCTGGATAATGCCGGAGTTATTTGTGAGGTTACCGGTAAATGTGTTTGCCCCGGAAAGAATCAATCGGTTGGCACCACCTTTTTGAATACCGGCGTTACCTACGACAATACCCGAAAGGGTCAGGTTTGATACTCCCGCCACCGAGAGCAAATTGCCGCCGTTGGTAATATTACCGCTAAAGACCATGGCTCCATTTGATGCATTCATGGTTACCGAGGTTCCTAGGGTAAATGCCTGCTGGAGAGTCTGTAAATTCGTCGAAAGATTCAAGAGAGTATTAGTGACTGAAAAGGTATTCCCGGTAATGACAAATGCCCCGGCCGAGTTCGTAAATGTGATGCCGTTGAAGACAAAAGAAGTGGCGAGGTTATTTGTATTGGAGAGTCTGGTGGTCCCACTAAAAACAAGTGCAGCCCCCGTCACAGGTGATGTGTCTGCGGTCCAATTTGTCGAAGTATTCCAATTTCCGTTTGCGCCGCCACCGTCCCACACTGATTGTCCCCAAACCACAGGCGTCAGCAGTCCATACAGGCATGCCCTTATCATCATTCGATAGAAAATGGATAAACTCATCAAGAATTGTTAAAATAATTGCATACGAGAATACTGATTAACTAATAGGACAGATATTATCCTAATACATTATCTTAGGGAGACATTTTCTACCAACGGCGGTAAAAAATCGCTAAACGGATAAATATCAATTATTTATATACTAATTTACCTTGCAAGAGAAAATTTGCTTAATCTCCTGTGTGTGTGTTAGATTAATCTATTCTTATGGAGGAAAATACACCTAAAAAGGCTCCAGACTCTTACTTAAAAGACCTTGTGCGTATGTATGAGTCACGGGAAGAGGGGGTATATATTTTCGACTGGGATAATTTCCGCCTTCTTGCAGCCAATAGCTCCGCCTTTAAGCTCCATGAATGCCATTTGGTCAATGATTTGGAAAATGCTTTCTGCTCACTGCCCTCACCCTTCTCCAAAAAAGAAGCGCACCACTGGCTCTTACGGGCTAAAGAGTCAGGCGCCCAACGTTTTGAATGGAAAATCAAGAATCCCGGCGGCAAAATCATCCATTACCGCGTCTTAATCGATAAATTAGAATTATCCGGGCGCCCCCTTTTACTCGCCATGACAGATTCAACCGTTGATGAACTCTTGACTGCCGAGGAGGAGCTGCTCTCTGCCGTGCAAATCTCCCAAAACACTTCTGAATTCTCATCCATGCTTTTCAGCCAGCTGGGCGACCAAAAATCTTTTTTCCGGGTGTTAAAGGCCGAATGCCAAAGGGTGGGAGAACTTTTTTTAGCGGACCATGTCTATTTTAATATTATCGGTGAGGACAACACCAGTTCCTATTTTTCGATCCAATGGCCTGACGACAAGTGTGTATTAGGGGAGATGTTTTTCTTCGATGAGAACACCTCCTATATCTGGAAACAGCTACAGCTTGCGATTCCCTTTTGTTTTGAATCACCGGAACTACTCCCGTATGAGGCCACAGCGGAAAAGGATTTTTTCCTGGAATCAGGGATCAAATCCGCCGGCTATGTCCCTGTTATATTCAATAATAAATTCCGTGCGGTTTTAGCGATTGAATTCACATCCCGCAACCATCTCTGGAAACAAATAGAAATAGCCGACTTGAGGATCCTCGGGAATATCCTCTCTGCGGCTTTCAGCGCATTAGAGACAGATATTGAAATCAGGCGCAATGAACTCAAATACGAATCCATCATCGAGTCCATGAGTGAAGGGGTTATTGTTTATTCCCCAGAGCTTGAAATCGTCATGTGTAATACCAGCGCGGCAGCAATTTTAAGGACGACTGTCGAGGGGCTCAAAAAAACAAATTGGAAAGATTGGGAAAACCGACTGATTCACCCAGAGGGCAAACACCTGACCCTCGAAGAGCATCCCGCCCATCTCACCGTCTTAACCGGGAAACCCTATGTAAATGTCAAAATAGGTATCCTCGGCCATGATGGACTCCCCTATTGCTGGGTAGCGATGAATTCCAGTCCTCTCATTGATGATACCACCGGGAAATCAACCGGGGCCGTACTGACATTTACTAATGCCACACAGGAAATTGAAGCAATCAAAAAACAGCGGACCCTTGATTCTTTTGTCCAGCATATCAATAGCGGCGTACTGATTACAAAGGCGGATAGTAACCATCCCACGATTCTTTATGCGAACCAAACCATGGCCGATCTGACAGGTTACACTGTGAATGAACTCATCGGCCAAACACCCAAAATCTTCCAGGGTCCAAAAACCGACCTTGAAAACCTCAAGAAAATCCGGGAGGCCCTCGACAAGAACCAATCCATCCGCACACAAGTCATTAATTACACAAAAGAAGGTTTCGAATATTGGACGGACATCGATATTTTTCCGATCCCCGGCATTAATGGAAAACCCGAACAATTTGCAGCCATCCAGAGGGATATCACCAAAGAAATAAGGACAAGGGAAGAGCTCGCTCAAGCCAACGAACTCCTCCACCTGACAATCGAAGGGGCACATGTCGGCACATGGGTATATGATATCCAGACAGGCAAAACATCCTATAATCCCGAATGGGCAAAAATGCTGGGTATGCCCCCGGATAAGGTCCTCCCTGACGTAGCCACCTGGATAAGCCGCATCCACCCCGAAGATCGAGACCGTATTTCAGGCATTCAGGATGAGTATCTCACCGGAAAAAGGGAGCACCAGGAATTCGAGCACAGGCTCCGCCATGAAGACGGGCATTGGGTATGGGTTCTCAGCCGGGGCCGGATCATTAAATATTCTCCTACCGGTACTCCTCTGGTCCTGGCGGGAACACACTTAGATATCACTGAAATCAAGGAGTCCGAACGAAAAATCCGCCAAAGCGAGGAACAACTATCATTAGCCACTGAAGCTGCGCGCATTGGCATCTGGGATTGGAATATCAGTACCGATGAATGTTATTTTTCTGGACAACTCAAAGCACTGATCGGACACAGTGAAGGGGAATTCCCCCACAGTATGGAATATTTTTATGAACAAATCCATCCTGCCGACCGGTTGGTTTTAGCCCAGCATCTGGAGGAGAATTTTGCCAAGAAAAAGCCCTTCCGCGTGGAAGTCCGTATCAAAGATAAAAAGGGTGAGTATGAATGGTTTGTTTTAAGGGGTGAAGCCCAAAGGGATCCCCATGGCATACCGGTGAGAATGATTGGAACGTGCATCAATATCTCCCAAAGGAAAAAAGCGGAAGACATTCTGGCACGAGAAGCACAACTCACCTCCCTCCGGTATCAAATCAATCCTCATTTTTTATTCAATACACTGAATTCCATCCGCGCTTTTATTCCCAACGACAATAAAGAAGCCCGGTCGATGATTTCCAACCTCTCGGAATACCTCCGTTACTCTCTGCGGGACGGCAACCAGCCTTTTGTAAAACTCAAACAAGAGATTACCGCACTGACCAAATACCTCGAGATTGAAAAAATCAGGTTTAGTGACGACCTGTCCGTGGAAATGAATATCCAGCCGGAAACATTGGATTATCCCATCGCCCCGCTTCTCGTGCAACCACTGGTTGAAAATGCCGTCAAATACGGAAAAAAAACAAATCCTAACCAACTAACTGTAAAAATCTTTGCGTGGATGGAAGGGGAATTTTTAAATATTGAAGTCAGTAACACCGGCAAATGGGTGGATTCTTCGGAAACCATCGAATCAACCCATATCGGCATCTCCAATATTAGTGACCGCCTGATTTTCCTTTATGGAGATGATGCAAATATTAATATATATGAGGAGGGCGGCCAAGTCCGGGTCATCATGAAAATTCCTGTTTCGAAAAATATTCCACTTGTGCATAATGATCCCCATCCCAAATAACCCCATGAATACAAGCTTACGCGCATTTCTAGTCGATGATGAAATCCTCGCCAACAGGGAACTCCGTAATCTCCTCTCCGATATACCGGAAGTCGAGGTCGTGGGTGAAGCTCGCTCCGTGGGTGAAGCGGCAGAAAAAATCCCGCTCGCCAAGCCTGATGTGATCTTTCTCGATATCGAGCTGCGTGACGGCCTTGGATTTGACCTGATCCCCAAAATCGACGCGGATATCGAAGTCATCTTTGTGACCGCCTATGAGCAATACGCCCTGCGCGCATTCGCCATTAATGCCCTTGATTACCTGACTAAGCCCATCGATTTCGACAGGCTCCACCAATCCATCGAAAGGCTCCTGTCATCCCCTAAAAAAAGGCCACCCTCTAACCCCCTTGCCCTTGAAAATGATGACCGCATGCTCCTCAGGATCGGCAATAAGAATTTATTCTGCCCCGTCAATGACATTATCCTGATCCATGCACTCGGGGATTATACCGAGGTAACCACATTGACCCATGGCAAAGGCCTGATATTAAAATCCATGCAAGAATGGGAAAATACATTGCCCAAAAATCTATTTTTCCGAACCCACCGGGCATCCATTATCAACATTCAAGACTTCAAGGAAATGAGTCAAACCGAAGAGGGGGAAGTGAGTGTCCTCCTGAACCATTCCTCAGACATGATTCCTGTCAGCCGGCGTAATCTTGCCGCCTTGAGGAAAATTCTCAAAAAGATTTAATCCAACTCCGGGTCCTTCTCTCATTCCTCCTAGATAAAACTTTTCTCTACTTAGCTACATCCATTTTTTACTTTTCATGAACCATCACCTTGGCAATTTTCCAATCCTTCGACTCACGGTCTTTCTGCCATTCCATCCGGATGTTTGCACCTTCAGGAATCCGGAATAAATCCCCATCCACAAAGATAACAACCTTTAATTCCATCGAAGCACGGCCATTTTCCTCGTCCAAAACCAATTGTCTATCCTCGACATTTATTTCGATTTTTTTGGCCCCGCTACGCACCTCATAAATGCCTCCTTTGAATTCATCAGCACCGACCGAAACCATTTCCCCTAAAAAATCAATCGCTACGGGATTCATAAATGTCCCGGAAACCACAGCCGTTTTAGTAAGTTGATCGATATCCGCCTCAACCCCCGTTTTTGCAAATTGCGCGATCATCATATCAAAACGTTTATTGATCCTCCGCATGTCCCTTGTCATATACCAATAAGTCCCACCGGCTATAATGACCACCAAGGTAACTATTGTGATCATTAAACGGTATCGGCACATCATACAGGGATTCCTAGAAGGGGGTGTTCTTGAGATAAAAAAGCGGGGCTTAAAGCCCCGCTTTTGATTTAATTACCTTATCCAAAGAACCGTTGGGGATTCCTCGACAAAAACTGCAGTCAGGATTTAGCCGGCTTATCCTTGGAATCACCGCTGTCTTTGGGTGTCTCTTTATCTTTGGAGCCACTACACCCGCCGCAAGTGCCTGCAGAGAGAGTGGATGTTGTAAAACTGACGGTTACCGCAACCGCCATGAGTGCCATGAATATATTTTTCATTAATGAAAAATATATCAAGATGTCAATTTCGCAAGCAAGAGAATTATTTTTTCGGGCACGGCTTGCAATATATTCTGATTCACAACATCTTATGCCTTTATGAATCTTATTGTTCGATTAGAAAAACGTTTCGGGAAACTGGCTATTCCCGGAATCATCCGGTATGTAATCTTGGTCCAGGCTGCTTTTTTTGTCCTTGTGATGGCGATGCCCGGCCTACAGGCCCGTTTAATCCTCGACCCGGCAGCTGTGCTCTCGGGTGAACTCTGGCGTTTGATTACCTATGTCTTTATCCCGCCTGATTCTTTTAAGGGCGGATGGGTGATTTTTATTTTGTTTTATTTCCTCTTTTTCTGGTCGATCGGCGACAGCTTGGAGGCTGCATGGGGCACTTTTAAACTTAACCTCTACCTTCTTTGCGGCATGTTTTTTATGACCATTGTCGCTTTTTTTGTCGTGCGCGGGCAAGTCGATAATGTATTCCTGATGTTGTCATTGCTATTTGCTTACGCCACAGTATTCCCCGACGAAATCATCCATTTTTTTATGATCATCCCCTTAAAGGTCAAGTGGCTCGGGATTATTTCCGCTGCCATGCTTCTCCCTGCGATACTTTTTGGCAGTTTCGCCCAAAAAGCGGCGATCCTCGTTTCTTTCGGTAATTACTTCCTTTTCTTCTGGGCTTTCTACCTCGAAATCTACCGGAACCGGAAAGTCATTTCACAACAAAAGATCCGACTTAAAGAATTCCAAAAGCCAATCAATGACAACGGACAAAGTTCTTTCCACGAGTGTATGGTCTGCCACCGCACGGACGTCTCAAACCCTGACTTGGAATTCCGGATCTCCGGCTCGGATGGGGAAGAGTATTGCCAAGACCACATCAGCCAGGCGCCCTACAAAAACGCCGGCTTATAGAGCCTTCCCTCGGCAGGAGCTAAATCAAATTAGCAGGTTTTTTTGACAAATAAGCACCATAATCCCGCTTTTTGGATAAAACAATCTTTTGATCATCAGTAAATGTCACTTGAAAAAAAATCAATCGAGTCCATTCTATATATCTATGACAAATACCCTTAAAACATTCTTTGCACTTGTCTGTATCAGCACATTGGGAATGGTGAGTGCCCTTGCAGTAGCCCAGGTCGGACAACCCGCACCTTCATTTACGTTGAAAGATACATCAGGAAAATCAGAAAGCCTGGCGGATTTTAAAGGAAAATATGTCGTGCTCGAATGGCTCAACCATGGATGCCCGTTTGTCGTGGGCCAGTACAAACCGGGCCTGATGCAGGCAACCCAAACCAAAGCAACCGGGATGGGAGCCGTCTGGTTGTCGGTTAATTCGACAAATCCCGGCCATCAGGATTTTAATACCCCCGAAAAAGAGTCTGTAAAAGCCAAAGAAACAGGTTCAAAAGCCACGGCCATCCTGCTTGATCCGGATGGTAAGGTCGGAAAAGAATACGGGGCCAAAACCACTCCCCACGTTTTTGTGGTTAATCCAGAGGGAGTTATCATTTATGCCGGAGCTATCGATAACAGGCAAGAAGGTGATAAAATAATTAACTACGTGATCCAAGCCCTCACCGAGGCCCAGTCTGGAAAACCTGTTTCCACGCCTGAAACTAAACCTTACGGCTGTGGTGTGAAATACCAGAATTGAATTCCTGAAGAAAAAAAATTACCCTGACGCAAAACGTCCCTTGAAAAATGTACAGGGGACGTTTTTTATTCTTCAATCAAGAAGCTGATTTGCATCCCCGTTTTTTCAAAGACAACGGCCATGTCGCTGGGAAACATGTATCCAGACTTCACTGGCCCGAAAAAAACTTCTCCTACTTCCACTTTTGATCTATTGAGACCACGGAACGAAAATTTTACCCCGCCTGAATCCATGGCCGAGTCTAATGCAATCTTATATGCTTGGGCCAGCATAAAAAAGGGTTGCATGGCCATCGGAGTCTTTTCATCCAGCACACCCTCCCACTTTCCTTCATTAGCTCCCCAAACCACTATTTTCCCGTTATTCCCGCTGACTTCCACTTTCATATTCAGGTCGACACCTGCCAGGATCAAACGGAATTCCCCCCTCGCCATCGCGACATAACCCTGAGTCAAACTCTGTTTTGTCGACTCATCGACCGTTGAAATCCTTAGATACGTCCACGAGTCATCTGGCTCCCTAAATACAGGCTTTTTATCAGTGGAAGTATCTTCATTTTTAGCTGTTGCCGTTTTCGTTTTTTCAGATGCATCAGACTTACTACCTCCCTTCGAGGTGCCAGCTTTAGCTGCACCTGAGGCATTCTTGGCGTCCGTTTGTTCCCCAGGAGTTTGGCAACCTATTGAAAAAATGAGGGTCAATATTAAGAAAAGTATTCCTGAATATTTAAGCGGATAGAGTGACATTATCATAAGAATTTTGTTATAATCTGACAGGAAAATACTGAAACAAAATTTAAACTAGTTTCAATTAACATAAATAGAAACAAAAAAATCGACATTATGGAAATTCTAAATATTATTAATGGATGTGGAAGTTTATCATTATATTGTTTCTTTTGGCAGGGGGATTAAGCATGACTCCGCTCTGCAAAGATAAACGAAAAGCCCAAATGGAGCTCGAGAAAAAAGAGATTTCCTTTACCGTTGATAACTTTGTGGAATATGCCGGAAAAGGTGATTTGAGTGTGACGGATGCTTTTATCAAGGGTGGCATTAAAGTAAACGGCAAGAACGAAAAAGATGTTACAGCCCTTGAGGCAGCGATCAGAAAAGGATTTAAAAACACTGTCTCCCGCTTGCTTGAAGCCAAAGCCGATCCTCGTAACACAGACAAGGACGGGGTTCCTCTTGTATATATAGCCGCAGAGAAAGGATTTGGGGACATTGCGGTTAATCTTGTCTCCAAAGGGGCTGATATTAATTCGCGAACCCCCTCGGGAGGAACACCCTTGATGGCTGCAGCCAGTAATGGCCAAGTGACCACCTGTATGATCCTGCTCAAAAAAGGGGCTGATATTAATGCCTTAGATAACAGCGGCAATACCGCGCTCATTTATGCGGCAATCAAGGATCAAGCCACATTGATCGATCTGCTCGCCGGTGCAAAGGCAGATGTGAATATTACCACACGGGACGGCATTCCCCTTATCGTCTTAGTCGGCCGCCAGGGTCTCATTAAAGTCATCGAGGCGCTTGTTAATAACAAAGTAAATATGGATGCCATTGATTCAGGGGGAAGAACCGCCCTCATGATGGCTGCGGATAATGGCCATGACGAAACTGTTCTTTACCTCATTGCTAAAGGGGCTGATGTCACCATGAAAGATAAAAACGGGATGACTGCCTTGCAATATGCCCTCCGAGCTAATCGCGCAAAATCTGCAGAACTCCTCCGTCAAGGTGGCGCAAAGGAATAAACCCTTCGTTGGTTGAAGGGTTTATGCAGACTTGGTAGGGGAGTGGTCTCTCGCACGATGATCTTTAATGTGTGACGAAAAAACAATTCACACCCTATTCTGCTGTATACATAAATTCCACTTCCCCTCTACCACACGGGGGATTATACTGTGTGGTGATGTATCATTTTTCAAAGGCCGTCTTGGTAGGGGTTCTTTATCTCATTTTCTTTCATGCCCCTGGATATGCAGTAGAGAAAAATGACATTATTATTTACCTGGCCTTGGATGGGGACGCAAAAAATAGTGCACGTGAGGAGTACCAAGGCAAGGGATACGCACTCGAATTCACCACCGACCGTTTCGGTAATGCCGGTAAAGCCCTGTGGCTGAATAACGCCAAGTCATTTATCGAAATTGATAAAAGCAATGAACTGTATCTGCAGAATACTCCTTTTACGATTATTGCATGGATGAAGTTTAACTTAGATAACCCTGATAATGCTGCGATCTCAAAACATCAGGCCGGATCATTTAATGGTTATGGTATCGGGATCACACAGAATAAATTTGTCTTTTATCTCAACCAAGATCCGCGCCTTATGAGCCAAAAGGCGTACAATGACGATCAGTGGCACATGGTTGCAGCGGTCTATGACAAAGAAACCATGCGTCTTTATGTCGATGGTATTCAAGACTGCCAACAAGCGGTCAAGTATACTAATATCAACTCTTCCCCCCTCTATATTGGCACATGTGACTCCAGTATCAATAGGGTTAATGCTGTATTCAAAGGATGTCTTGATGACATCTTTATTATTGGAAATGCCCTCAGTCCTGAGCAAGTTCTCAGTTTTTATAATGCTTCCAAACCGTAGACAGGATTTTTTTCCTAAAATCCTCGAGTAACAGGGCTTACAGTATTACATGCCCAGAGTATCACATTGCAATTGAGTCTTGTTGTCATAAGGATAATTTGTTAGTACGGAACCCCGTGAATCCCCTCGTCCCTCGAAAAACCGTTTACCGGCTTTCCGTCTATTTCCGTTGCCTACAAAGGCTTTTGGAGAATGCCGTAGAAACAGTCTCTTCTCAAACACTCTCAAAAATCGCTGGTGTAACCCCCTCGCAACTCAGAAAAGATCTCGCCCATTTTGGTAACTTCGGGCTCAAAGGAGTCGGTTATAACGTCCCGGATATGGTGAAGCAAATTGCGCTTTTACTGGGCACAAACAAACTCAAGCCGGTCGTACTTGTCGGGGTCGGTGACTTGGGTTCGGCTCTTCTTTCTTATAGGGGTTTCCAAAAGGAGGGCTTTGAAATTATTGCAGGCTTCGACGTGGATCTGAAAAGGAAACGCTCAAAAAAATTCGATATCCCGATCCTCCCGATGACTGGGTTAAAAAATTTTGTGCAGGAAAACCATATTAAAATGGCAATCATTACTGTTCCCCCTTTTTCGGCCCAGGAAGCTTGTAATCATCTGGTAGAATGTGGAATCGATGGAATACTGAATTTCGTCCCGATTAGGCTTGCGGTCCCTGACCGCGTAGTGGTCAACAGTGTCAATCTGGCTATGGAACTGGAAAATCTTTCCTATTTTATCAAATAAATAGTTGATTTTTTATTAATGAAGCCTGTTGACAAGGGGCTACTTGATGCCCTAGTATATAAGAGTACGCGTTTTATCAGTCGGACATGGTGGCGGTCAGTCGCGGGTAGTCAAAAGAATGCCTGGTGATCGTTGAAACTCGGTGGTCGGGAACGGACGGTTGAGGACGCTAAT
>Ga0163153_10005219_pt1 | contig 15518 bp, 18 predicted proteins | sample OliLakLV19MP6IB1_FD_148629 | JGI IMG/M metagenome (GOLD analysis project Ga0163153, IMG submission 148629) | Freshwater microbial mat bacterial communities from Lake Vanda, McMurdo Dry Valleys, Antarctica - Oligotrophic Lake LV.19.MP6.IB-1 | ecosystem: Environmental > Aquatic > Freshwater >... | reverse complement strand
TGACCAGGTGGAGTATATTTCTTTATTTTCTTACAAGATTTCCAGCGGGCATTATTCGCGAAAATTTGTAAGGGAATCGGACAGCTCGGGGGACGGGCGGGCGGAATTGCAAGGGCAACACTTCATTGAGAGTTGCGAACGGGGTAGCCATTTGCATGGAATTCTACAGGCCCGAATTATTATGCTTCGACACCGACAGAAACAGAGCGGCGCGGAACTGGCAAGAACGTCTACTTACATTGTTCTATGGCGTCATCGAGCTTCCGTTGCTGTGTTTTGAGAGATAGGTATTGATATCTATAAGCCGTTGCTTGAGGTCCTCCGGAACATGAACATCATTGGTCATAACGAGAACTCCATTCGCTTCCTGGAGACCTCGAGCTAGGGTGACTGTTGTCGGCAGTTTTGTTCTGTTCAGTCCACTCATTGACCCATGTCTTCACGTCCGCTATCCGATCCCCATAGCCCACCTGAAAGCGCTCCTGAATGTTCCCCCCAATCATGTCTCGACGACACTCGAGAAACATCAACACGTCGTCTGTGAAGGTGCCCCGTTTCCTGGTGGGTTCGCTATTGATTTGTTCCCCTGTGTCGTGCAATTGATCCTCCATGAGGACCTCTCTGAACGGAGTGGCTGTGGTGGAATCGGAACAGTCTTTGATGCGACAGGCCAAAGTCGACGTTGGAACACCGGTGACTGCCACGACGCTCAAACAGACTCCACCTATGATGGTTCGAGTGATATGTTTCACAGGAGGCTCAGGATTTGTTCATTAGGACAACGTGAGAAGGAGGTTCCAGCACATTCGTTGCTGTCATGAGATTGTTGCAATCCTCTCTTGATCTTCTCGAGGTCGTCGCCCGTTAGCTTTTCACATTCCTACTTGAGATCATCTTTGAATTCAGTCCAGATTTAAAAGACTATCGTTCACGGCGCTCCTCAACGTCTTTATCTGTTTTGACTCTTTACACTTATGGTGGTGTTATACCTGACCCTGGGAGAGTATGGGGCTAGGTTGTTCCCTAGTGTACTAACGGCAATCCAATCTTCATTTCGGCAGTCTTTCGTGTAGGAATATGATGGCACCAGCCTCACGGGAGGAACCGGCTGCTTCGAAAGACCAGCTACTCGTGGAGCGATCCGTCACAATCGAGGCGAGGGCCTCTGACTTATATGAATCAGAACGATACCAGGTGAGAGTCGGCAGATGGTCCGAGGCAGAATCATCCTGCCAACTCTCGCTGAGAAATTACCTGCTACCATCCAGGTTAAGCGTCCTTGCTGATTACAGAAAAACGTCAGTGGGAGACAGGTGCGTCCGTAAAAAACGAAACTGCGTGACCCTTAGCATCCACTTTCGCAAGAACATGTTCTCCAACTTTTGGAATTAAACTTGATCTCTTTTCAGTACTAGCATCAACATGCATGCGCACCTCAGCCCCAGATGCTTCTCTGACGACATAGTTTTCACCATCGATCTTCAATATTTCTCCCTTGACATCCTTGCCGGGTACAAACCTTTCTTTATCATCCACTGTAAATATCATTCCCCCCGATTGGCCAGTGTTGAGCTTGTCTGCAGACGACGCGAAGGCCGACAGACCCAGGCTCAGTAAGAAACTACACAACAGGACGCCGACGGCTTTTGGAATCGATTCCATGGAAACCTCCTCGGTTAGATGTATAGCGCACCTATCTCGCACGATACACGCTCCAGAGTCTTGTACGCTGAGCAATATTGAACAAATCGCGAAAATTTTTAGTTGTGGGGGCCTTGCGAGGCCTGAAACGAGACGGGAAGGTGCGTTCGAATTTAGTTGGAGTCTTTGGGAACGGAGGATTGTGTGCTTGAGGTAACCGGCGCCACATCGACTTCTCGGTCCTGCGGCTTGAGTTGGGCACGAAGTTGGGCGATTCGCTGCTGAATCTTATTGAGAATGGGCCGCTCGTTGACAGAGGTACCAGGCGCTTGCTCAAGAACATCTTGCCACACCTGCAGCGCATCGTGTCCTAGCCCCTGTTGCTCCAACACGAGGCCTACGTGATAGGCGGCATAGGAGGAAGACGACGGACAGGCCGCGGCACGCCTAAGGACCTGCTTCGCTTCATCCACTTGACCTTGTGCCTGCAGAACCATGCTCAACCCGAAGGACGCGCTCACCAAACAGGCATCTTGCCGAATGGCCGCTCGATACATTTCCGCCGCGCCCAGGGGGTCTCGTAGACGAGACCTGAGTTCGCCCATATTCTTTAAGAGCACGGGATCGCTCGGTGTTAGGGCGAAGGCCCTCTCGTACGTCACTCGTGCCCGGTCCGTCTCTCCCCTCGCCGCGAATGCGAGTCCGAGATTCCGCAATACGTCAGGCCGTTCCGATTCGAGTTGTAGGGCCGACTCATACTGTTGAATGGCGAGATCTAGGAGATCGCGATCCTGATGCAGGACCGCCGCCATCAGATGAAGGAGGTGCGCGGTCGTGAGGAATGCACGAATTGGGAGTTCTTTTTCGAGTAAGGTGAACGGCACCTCACGCGGCTGCTTTGCCGAAATGGGAATGCGGTTCTGCTGTAACCAGTCGCGCAACCGTGACGCAGGGATGGAATAACTAAGGCCGGCTCGCATCATAGCCGTGCCAAGCCGCTCGCCTTGAGCGTTCTTAACCTGCTCCAAATACGGCACGGTGTGGACGACCAGGCCCGCGATCTCGCCCGTCTCGCTGTGCACCAGCGGCCCTCCACTACTCCCGGCGTTCAACATCCCCACGGTTTGCACGAAGGGAATCGGCAGCCCAGCCGTTCTGGACCGTCCCATCGCCGCACCGGTAACCGTCATCGGAACGACCGACGCATGCAGGGTCAATCCCATTTGTAAGACATCGGGTACACGCGGATAGCCGACAGCGATCGTCGGAGTGCCTTCGTCCGGACTCTCCGCCGCCAACGGAAGGAATGGAACCGGGTAGTCCGTTTGGATACGGAGCACGGCGAGATCGAGATCGGGGTCGATCGCGACTACCGTCGCCGCAGGATCAATGGCTTGATTACGGATATAGACAAACAGTCTGGTGGAATCTTCCACCACGTGGGCATTGGTCAGGACCAGGCCCTGCTCCGAGATAAACACACCGCTGCCGAACGAAAGGGCTTGGGATTCCTCGTTAATGCCCACGATCAGCACGGTCGCCGCCTTGGCCTGGCGATATAGATCGCCCTGGGTAAAAGACAACGCCTTGTCGGGAAATGAGACCAGAAGCAGAAGTGAAACCAAGAAAAACACTAAGGGTTGGGAAGCAATGGCAACGCGAGGGAACGACATGCTCTTACGAGGAAGAGGGTCCGCAGTGTGCGCTGTCAGAATCAAGAGCGCCATTACTGGTGCACAGTATCAAAACACCATAAAAGTATCCATTGCTTTCAAGTATTGAACCTCGCCATTTCGAGTCAACAAGTTGTCCGCTTAACCGAAGACGGTGGGCTCACCTAATGGGTAAACTCGCCATGTTGATGAAATACCGGCTGCCCGTGAAGGTCAATATCGTGAAACATACTGTGCGGGGCATGATTGCGCGGGAGCAGATTGCGTGCAGGGGAAATCCCCGGTACGGCGTCCAGTCGCTACCAATTGGCTTTGAGGCTGTTGCCAAAGCTTGGAGATGGCTGGCGATGCCGCAACAATCCAACGCTGGTGGACGCGGATTACGTGAAGCATTCAACCATCCTGGTCCGTCGGTCGTTCAAGCTGTTGTTGATCTAACCCGCATTATTAACGACAGTCCATCGCGAAATCGTGCCGTCCCCAAACGAGCCGTACCCGATGAACGACCCGCTCCGGTCCATGTGAATCGGGAGGGCATGTCCTATTGGATTCACGGGCTCGACCTGTCGGATTATCCCGCCTCACACGGCTGGATCCCCCTACGATAAGTCGATGCAGATTGAACGATGCCTGGAAACTCTTCGTGTGGGTGTGAGGGGGTGAGATCGACGATGACTGTGTGATTCCCCTCTCAAACGGCCCCCGTGTCCACATCGTCGTCAAGGCTCTGGGAAATTAGCCGTTCAAAATTATTGCGGTGCCAAGACGGGGTTTGATTTGGGTCCACTGGTTCTTGTCACCGTCCTCTCTCCCGGGGCCTTATGCGCTTCGACCTTGAATGACACGCACCAGAACAACCACAACCGCGATGACCAAGAGGGCATGAATGAATCCGCCCATGGTATACGAGCTAACAAGACCCAGAATCCAGAGGACGACCAAGATGATGGCAATGGTCTCGAGCATGGTGCTTCTCCTTTTGCGCTACCTTGACGAATCGTAGTGCTAGCGGCCCACTGCTGCCGCACTCATCACTCTGCTGGGGACACACGAACAGCCTAGCGAGGTGCCGAACACCAGAGGTTCTTGCTCTCCGTTCCGAAACGGAGAGCATCAGGAAAGCTCTGCCTAGTGGTCAGCGTAGGCCTGTCTTCCGTGAGGCCCTTCCTCCCTCGATCACCGCACACAGTCGAACCTCCGAAGAGATTCACCCACGCCCGGCCTCGATCCGAGAGGTTCCCAACAGAGAACGCCCATCAGGAGGAAAGACCTCCCGAGGGCCAGGCAATCTACTGACGCGACTGCGAGAACTTATGGCGCGGGAGCAGGAGCTGCCGGAGCGGTTTTTGCCGCATCTTTGTGCGTCTTCGTCTTCTCCTTGTGTTCCGTCTTCTTGCCCTTCATGGGCTCATTCGGCCTGACCGGCTCACGTTTATTACCTAATACAGAAGGTTCTTGAGATAGCTTACCTGTCGGCGCCGTTTGATCACCATATCGAGTCCCTTCGCCAGAATACGTACGTGGCGGAACCTTCTCGTTCTTCATGGCATCGTCAGGGACCGGCTCACGTTTCATGGCATCGTCAGCCCGGACCGGCTCACGTTTATTACCTAATACAGAGGGTTCTTGAGATAGCTTACCTGTCGGCGCCGTTTGATCACCATATCGAGTCCCTTCGTCAGCCAGGGCCAGCGAGCTGGTCCCCATCAGGCACAAGACCGCAGACACGGCAACGGTTAATCTACGCATAAGACACCTCCTCAATGAATATTATTAAATGAATAATATGTAGAACCTACTCCGCGAACCTACCCCGCATGCGATGCAAGAAACGTTCGATGCCCGGACGCTGGCCTAGTAGACCCTGGAGCCACTGCGGCGGAGCGCCGGCCAGTAAACTCCGACATCATACTCAACGTCGGCCTGTCTTCCGTGACGCCCGTCCTCCCTCAATCACTGCACACACACACTAGGTCACCGTGATCTCGATGGCTGTCGGCTTCGCTTTCTGGGATTTCGGGAGATGCACCTGGAGCATCCCGTCTGCGTAGTCCGCCGACACCCTACTCCCATCTGCATCTTCGGGAAGCGAGAAGCGGCGCACGAAGCTCCCGTACGCGCGTTCAATCCGATGATATTTTCGCCCTTGTTCTTCCTTCTCGAATGTCCGTTCGCCCGAAATCGCCAGAATCGCGTTCTCTACCGTGAGGCGCACATCCTCTTTCTTACTGCCCGGCAACTCGGCCTTGATGAGGTACTCCTTGTCATCCTCTGTAATGTCCACCAGCGGCGACCACTGGGCTAACGTCAGGACTTCCTTCCCTCCATGACCGGTCGGCTCCTGAGTTCCCAACATCGCCGCCAACCGGCGTTCAAAGTCCTCCAGCTCTTTCAAAGGATTCCGAGTTCTGAAGAGGCCATCGCGCGCCAGTGTGTTCATGGCAGTTCTTCTTTAGTAACGGAAGCCGACGTGCACGACCCTCATGACCCGTGTCACACGTAATGCACTGCTCCACCCAGCTCCCGTTCCGCCTTCAACCAATCCTCCGAGTCACGACCGTCTTGCCGGCCCCGTTGCTCATACAGTTCGTAGGCACGTTGGGCAATGTCGGCATGATCAGCCGCAGCTCGTTTGAATGCCTGGGCCATCTGGCCCGTCTGTTCACTGGCTGAACTGGTGCGGGGGGTCGCCACCGCTCGTTGCGTGGTGGTTCGACTGAGATTCGTGTCACTCATCGTGCTCCTCCATATTATTATTGAGACTCTGTGCTCCGTCGGCCACGACACCACTCTGGTCGGTGCTCGACGGACGGAACGCCTGTGTATTGGCGCGTGAGACCCCTAGGACTTTTCTTTCACCGTGAGATCGTTCTTCACCGCCTTCACGCCGGGGACCTGCCAAGCCGTCCAGGACGCTTGGGCACTCGTCATGAGGTTCAGCACCTCGCCCGTGAGCGAAACGACCCCCGCATTGGTCTGCACATCAATATCGGCGTTCTTCAGATGGGTGTCTTTCGCGAAGTATGCCTTCACGCGTCCTGTAATGGCCTCATCCTTCTCCTCCACCGCGTCGCGTGTAGACGGGGCGACCACTTGCAATTCGTTTTTCACCGTCTTAACGCCATCAAGCCCTGCGGTGATCCCCTCCGCCGCACGCTTCGCCTCGTCGGAATCGACCTTCCCGCGGAGTACTACCCGGCCCTCTGTCGTCTCAACCTCGATCTGTCTCCCTTTGACCCGGGAATCGGCCGCGAGGGCGATCTTGGCTTTCGCCGTCAGCCACGAGTCGTTGACCAGCACTTTTTCCTTGGATATGTCCACGGCGGTGGCTGGTGTCGCGATGAACGCCGCGCCGACAACCAGAGCGATGCAGAGCGTGACCGAATAGGGTGTCTTCATAATCTTCCTCGTAACTACAATATGAAAATCTTCAGTGATCCATCTCTCTCTTTTTGGTTGCTTCCCGTCAGCGCGGCTTTTCCCCCACGGCGTCCGCCGTTGCCTTCTGATGCCACTGGTCCGCCCACTTCATGAGCTCATCCTTCGGTAAACTTGCCATACTGCTTTTTCAGCTCGCCTTTGAACTGCATCCATTTTCCCTTGAGTTGATCCGCGTTCATGACGGCTCCTCCCGTGTTCGGTACGATGTCTCCGTTATCTATCGATCTGGCCTGGTCATCCCCCTCTCGCTCGTGCTCAGCAAATGGCGAGCAGCCCACCAGCCGTCTGGTCAGAATTACTCCGTGTAAATGTTTAGTTACCGTTTACCGAAAAAACAGCGTGCCGTCTGATCACAATTGCTCACCGTGGAACATATTTTTTTCGGCAGACCGCAGGACGCTGTCCCTGCGCGATGATTCAACCATACGATGAATGCCAGCCGTGGCTGACGACATCGTAGAGGGAACGGTGCACGTGCTACCCGCCGTTGTCGTAGAGAAGGAAGCCCATCGTTCGGAACCTCCTCATGAAGAAACTGACCCGGGCGCGCGTGGTGCCGATCATCTCGGCGAGCGTTTCCTGGCTGAGCTTCGGAAGGGAGGCCTCCGTACGGCCGTCTTTCTCGCAGTGGGCCAGTAACAGCAGCACCCGCGCCAGCCGCTTCTCACTGGAATTGAAGAGATGATCCACCACGTCCTCTTGGATGCGCATTTTGCCAGACAGGAGATGGGTTAGGAACAGCTCGGAGAAGGCGGGCTCTTCATGAAGTAGACGGATCATGACCTCTTTGTCGATGCGCACAAGACGGGAGTCTTCCACGGTGGTCGCGGTTGCGGGACGAACTGTTTGTCCGGCGAGGCAGGATTCCCCCAAAAAGGCCCCACCTTCCAGCATCGCGACGACGGCTTCTTTGCCCTGCGGCGAAACCACAGTCAGCTTGGCCTGGCCCTCCTGGATATAGAACACGGCATCCGCCGCCTCCCCTTGCGAAAAGAGAATCTGCTTCTTGCGAGATTTCAGCACGGTTCTCCCAATGCCTGAGTCCCATGTCCAGCAGCCTGTGTGGCAGACCGCGAGGCTCTCAGAACACATCGACCGTTCCCCGAGTGTGCCCTTCGCCTTGTCTGAGTCGTGCCTCCGCGTTCGACACGATCGATCGATCGTGTCTTGGAGATGATGTACCGTCGACATACCCACTCCTTCGTGTGAGAGATCCCTGTGAACTCTGCAAGGGAGCCCTGTATCCAGGCTTACTCCGACTGCACTCCTCTAACAGGAGGCCAATTATGCACATGGGATGCCACCTGACAAAGATATACATGGGAGGAATCAATTCTGCCGAAACCGCGAAAGATCTACTCGCAAACATGGACCACTCCCAAAAAGGCTGTGGCCAGATTCCCCAGGACCAAACGGAGGCCTGTCCCTTAATACATCAGTCTACGTGCAGAGCACCACAGGGCGACTGATGTCGTCCCCGTCATGACTCTCCAACTGAGCAATTCTGACCAGACTCGCGCCACCCAGAGGCTTAGCATAAGAAAAGAATATGCGTCGTGAGATCCAGAACGTTTTTCTCGCATGCGCAGAGGAAACGGTGTGACCGTCAGGAAGAACCGCCATGGAAGCTCAGCGGCTCGAACCACCGGTGAGTTCCGAATCGAGGGTTTCATCACTCCGTTCAAGAATGACATCTTCATGGATTATGCGGTTACCAACCAGGAGGACATCATGATGTGTGAACGTTGCGGAGGACTAAAAATATTGGAGCATTTTTACAGCACCTCGACTGATGTATCGGCGTGGATGTATGACGGCTTGCGGTGCATAAACTGTGGTTCGATCACAGCGCTCAAGATGGGAGAGAAAAATATGCACTACATGTAGCCCCCGTCATCTCGCATCAGGAGTTCGAGCAGGAGCTCGTCGCTGAGTCACCGCGAGTACCCTGGCCTGAAGGGTGGGAGTCATGAGTTCGGAGCCGGCGAACAACACCACAGCCTGTCAATGACGTGGGATGTGGCGGTCTAGACTGGGGAGAACATGAAAGAGCTACTGCACGCCATCACGGCTCTCGGTCACGGCATCCGATCCCGCGGGCGATGTCCAGACAGGACTCGCCGGCATAGTTGGTAACGGCTTCCGCAAGATTCGACCGGCGCCTGATGGAGAGGAAAGAGCCATGTTCACGCTAAACATCAATGGGAAAGATTGTGAAGCCAACGTGCCGGAGGACATGCCTTTGCTCTGGGTCCTTCGTGACGTTCTCGGTATGACCGGCACGAAGTTCGGCTGCGGCATTGCCCAGTGTGGCGTCTGCACAGTGCATGTCGACGGTCAGCCAATACGATCCTGTGTCATGCCTGTGGTGGCGGTCAGGGGGAAGAAGATCATGACGATCGAGGCGGTCGGCCAGACGCCGACCGGTGCGAATGTGCAGAAAGCCTGGCTAGACCTGGAAGTGGTGCAGTGCGGTTATTGCCAGTCAGGCCAGATCATGTGCGCGGTGGCACTGCTGGCTGCCACGCCACAACCGAACGATGCCGACATCGATGCTGCCATGGCCGGCACGATCTGCCGCTGCGGCACGTATACACGAATTCGCGCCGCGATCAAGCGAGCAGCACAGCCTCTTAAATAATTGCGCGCACTGCAAAGAGACTTGCCATGGATCTCGACCAACGACTGAATGTGACAAAGATCGATACAGGAGCCGTGTCCGAGAACAGTCTTTCCCGCAGGACCTTCCTGAAGGTTAGCGCGGCAGCCGGCGGAGGCCTGCTGTTGAGCTTCATCCTCCCTAGGACGATCTTGAGCAGGGAAACGGCTGACGCGACGACTGTGGAGGTGTTCGCTCCCAACGCATTCATCCGCATCGGTCGTGACGGTTGGGTCACACTCATCATGCCCTATGTAGAAATGGGACAGGGCACCTACACCTCGATTCCGATGCTCATCGCCGAAGAGTTGGAGGTAGATCTCACACAGGTCACCCTCGAAGCAGCGCCTCCCAACGAACGGCACTATGCGAATTCGATCTTTCAGATTCAGGCAACCGGTGGTTCGACATCCGTGCGAGCCGCTTGGGAACCACTTCGTCTGGCCGGTGCCACCGCGCGCATGATGTTGGTGTCCGCCGCGGCGCAGAACTGGAAAGTGGATCCGACGGCCTGCCACGCAGAGAAAGGCGAAGTGATCCATGCGACGAGCGGCCGCAGACTCAAATATGGGGCCTTAGTCGATACGGTGGCGATGTTGCCGATACCGGATCGCGTCGTGCTCAAGGCCCCCGAAAACTTCACACTGATCGGCACCTCTGCCAAGCGTCTCGATACCCCGGACAAGGTCAATGGCAAGGCACAGTTTAGCATCGACGTCATGATTCCAGGCATGAAGATCGCCACGGTTGCAGCCTGTCCAGTGTTCGGCGGGAAGCTCGTCGGCGTTGACGATAGCAACGCCAAACGGATCAAGGGTGTCCACCAAGTAGTGCTGCTCGATAATGCCGTGGCGGTGATTGCCGACCATATGTGGGCAGCCAAGCAGGGGCTGGCCGCGCTCGACATTCAGTGGGACGAGGGTCCCAATGCCACACTCAGCAGCGCTGAAATTATCCGGCAACTCGAAACGGCTTTGCTGAAGCCCGGCGTCATCGCACGCAAGGACGGCGATGTGGCCAAGGCCATGGCCGGGGCCGCTATGAGGATCGAGGCCCTGTACCAGATGCCGTTTCTCGCCCATGCGACGATGGAGCCGCTGAGCTGTACCGTACACGTGCGCAAGAATGGCTGCGATGTGTGGGTCGGGTCACAGGTCCTCGCTCGTGCACAGGCCACCGCCGCTGAAGTGACGGGCCTGCCATTGGAGAAGATCTTGGTGCACAACCAGTTATTAGGCGGCGGTTTCGGGCGGCGGCTGGAAGTGGACTTCATCACTCAGGCAGTGCAGATCGCGAAGCAAGTCGATGGCCCGGTAAAAGTGGTATGGACACGGGAAGAAGATATCCAACACGATATCTATCGGCCCTATTACTGCGACCGAATGGTTGCCGGTCTTGACAAGAGCGGAATGCCGGTCGCCTGGAGCCATCGCAGCGCAGGTTCCTCGATCTACGCGCGATGGCACCCGCCGGCATTCAAGGACGGACTCGACCCGGACGTGTTGGAAGGTGCGGCAGAACCGCCGCCGCCGTATGCGCTCCCCAATATGCTGGTGGAATACGTACGCCAAGAGCCGCCCGGCATTCCAACTGGATTCTGGCGTGGTGTTGGACCCACGCATAACGTCTTTGTGGTCGAGAGTTTTATCGATGAGTTAGCCGCAGCGGCAAAAAAAGACCCCGTCGAGTACCGGCGCGCCCTGCTCGGCACCTCCCCGCGTGCCAAAGCCGTGCTCGAACTTGCAGCAGAGAAGGCAGGCTGGGGACAGCCGCTACCGGAAGGCCGTGGCCGCGGCGTGTCGGTTCAGTTCGTATTTGGCAGCTATGTGGCACAGGTCGCGGAAGTCCAAGTTGACAAGAACGGCGAGGTACGTGTGACACGTGTGGTGTGCGCCGTAGACTGCGGTGTGGTGGTCAACCCGGACACGGTGAAGGCGCAGATGGAAGGTGGCATCATGTTCGGCCTTGCGGCTGCACTGTTCAGCGAAATCACCGTCAAGAATGGTCGTGTCGAACAGAGTAATTTCAACGACTACCGCATGCTGCGCATGAACGAGGCGCCGGCAATCGAAGTGTATCTGGTGAAGAGCGGCGAAGCGCCAGGTGGCATCGGCGAGCCCGGCACGTCGGCGCTGGCGCCGGCACTGACCAACGCGATCTTTGCGGCAACCGGCACACGGATCAGGAAATTGCCGGTGAATCGAGTCGAGTTGCGTTCTGCAAAGCTCTAGGAGAACCGTCCCGTGAAGCGTTCCGGTTATACAAACCTGTTCGTACTACTCATGGCGATGATTATTGGGGATGTGAACGGGTGTATCTTCCGCCCGCATGGCCCCATAGACTTTGCCGGCGGGACACAGGTCATTCTGGCGGACTATCAGGGAAGCGATCCCACCGGGGCGCCGCCTGAAGTCGCGGGCGCCGGTCTAGTCGCTCGCGGTGAATATCTCGCACGGGCCGCCGACTGCATCGGCTGCCATACCACCCCGCTCGGCAAACCGTTTGCGGGGGGACTCGCCTTCAAACTGCCGGTCGGCACACTCTATTCGACGAACATCACGCCTGACAAGGAAACCGGGATCGGCGAGTGGACCGACAACGAGTTTGTGACGGCAATGCATGATGGCATTGGTAGGAACGGCACGCATCTCTATCCCGCATTTCCCTACAGCGCCTACACCCTGTTGACGCGCAATGACGTCCTGGCGATCAAGGCGTTTCTGTTCAGTCTCAAGCCAGTCCACGCTATGCCACCGGAAAACGACATGTCGTTTCCGTTCAATCAGCGATATCTGATGTGGTTCTGGAACGTGCGCTACAACCCCGCACAGCGCTTTCAGCCCAATATCGATCGAGCACCGGCGTGGAATCGGGGCGCCTATCTGGTTGAAGCGTTGGGGCATTGCGGCGAATGCCATACGCCCCGAACCCTGCTTCAGGGGCTTGATGCCGATAAGAAGTTCGAGGGTGCGATGATCGAGGGCTGGAAGGCCTATAACATGACATCCGACAAACGGTCCGGCATCGGCGCCTGGTCCGACGAACAACTGGAAAACTATCTCTCAACTGGGCACGCCGAGGGACGCAGTACGGCGGCGGGGCCGATGGGCCTTGTCTTGAATAACAGCCTGCGCTTCCTGACCCGAGACGATGTCCGGGCGATGGCCGAGTACCTGAAAACCGTTCCGCCATTGCACAATCAGGCCGATCTTGCCGTCCCGCAAAAGCAGATATCCCCAACGCCGTCGGAGGCGCGCACGCGGAGCCCACGCGGACCGTCGTCCAACGACGAGGATCTCGGGCTTCGCGTGTTCGAAGGCGCCTGTGCGAGTTGCCATGATTGGGACGGCAGCGGGGTCCACTCGCCCTATGCCGATCTCACCGGCAATCGGACAGTCAACGATCCATCAGGAGTCAATATGACCCAGGTCATCCTGCAGGGGGCCAGCCTCCAGACTCGACAAGGAGAAATGTTCATGCCGGCTTTCGGCACGGGATATTCCGATACAGAGATTGCCGCCGTAGTGAATTATGTGACTGGTCTGTTTGGCGTCAGCCCATCGACCATGACGGCTGATCAAGTCGCCGAACGGCGCAAGGAGAAATGAGAAAAAACCCGTTAGCTGAAAGACCTCCGTCTTCGCTCCATGCTGCTGGGCAAGATACCTATACTGCGAGGGGGAACGTGAGAGAGCTGCTATCCATTATCGACGCCTCTAGGGCCATTGAACAGCGAGGCGTCCAGGCCGCACTCGCTACCGTCGTCAATGTCACTGGCTCCACGTACCGGCGGCCCGGCGCACGGATGCTGATCGCAGCCGACGGCCAGACGGTAGGCTCAGTAAGCGGTGGCTGCCTTGAGCGCGACGTACTCAACCAAGCCCGGCGGGTGCTTCAATGGAACAAACCCAGGGTGGTCACCTACGATTCGATGTCTGATGATGACATCGTCTGGCAGTTTAACCTCGGCTGCAATGGAATCGTGGACGTACTTATTGAGCCCCTCCATCACAATGGGAAACGAGGCCTCCTGGCGTTTCTCGCCGACTGTCTCGATCATAGGAAAACAGGAGTCGTCGCAACCGTATTCGGTGTGGAAGGTCATATGAAGGCGGCTGTCGGCAATCGGTTGATGCTGAGTGAGCGGCAGTCTGCGATACATGACATCGGGGATGAGGACCTGGCAAAAGCAATTCTAGGTGATTCTCGGCGTGCGCTAGATAGCGGCACGCCGAAGGTCACGATGTATGAGTTGTCCGCTGGACGTGCAGAAGTGTTCATCGAGGTCATCCAGCCACCGGTCCCGCTCGTCATTTTTGGCGCAGGACACGATGCGGTTCCGCTTGTCCGATTCGCGAAGGAACTGGGGTGGCATGTCACCGTGGTCGATCCCCGTCCAGGCTACGCGACACGTCAGAAATTTCCCTTAGCCGACATACTGGTCGTGTGCCGGCCCGATGAGGTGCATGAGCACATCGAAATACACAGAGGCACGGTGGCTGTCGTGATGACGCATCACTATCTCCACGACGCCGATCTGCTGAGGACGCTGTTGCCATTGCCGCTACGATACCTCGGCCTGCTCGGGTCCAAGAGGAGAACTCAACGGTTGCTGCACGAAGCTCGAAAGGAAGGCGTCTTGCTGAGCGAAAGCAATCTCGACCTGGTCTACGGCCCCATTGGCCTCGATATTGGAGCCGATACCCCCGAAGAAATTGCGCTCGCGATCGCTGCTGAAATTCAGGCAGTTCTCGCAGGCCGTTCGGGCGGGATGCTGAAGATTCGAGAGGGACCTCTTCATGAGCAAAACCGCTCGATAGCTGTCATCACTCTATCAGGACCAATACAAGGAGCGATGTCTTGTGGCCAAACGTACTGACGACGTCGGCAACGCACAGGGCATTGGGGGCGAACGGGGTGAATCGTCAACGGCTATCATCATACTTGCTGCGGGCGCATCGACACGCATGGGAAGGCCCAAGCTACTGCTGACGTATGGTAACCGTACATTGTTGCGGCATGCAGCAGAAACAGCCGCCGCTTCCATATGCCGACCTATTCTCGTTGTGCTCGGGGCTTATGCGGACCAGCTCCAAGGCGAGATCGACGATCTCCCCGTACGATCTGTGATAAACGAATGGTGGGCCGACGGGATGGGGTCTTCGATCCAAGTCGGTGTCGGGGCCCTCAACACATATGATCGAGCGGATAGCACAGAGGCCTTGGTCCTGATGCTGTGCGACCAGCCATATGTGACAGCCGCCGTCATCAACGATCTTGTCACCGCCTACCATCTGAACGGCAAAGGGATAATTGCTTCTGAGTACGCAGGCACCCTGGGTGCGCCTGCATTGTTCGGGCGTGAGTACTTCGCTGAACTCGCCACAATGCGCGGCGCCGCTGGGGCGAAACAGATCATCGCCGCTCACGCGTCCGACGTCGTGCCGATGCCCTTTCCCATGGGGATGACGGACACTGATACACCGGAGGACTACCGGCAACTACAGCACGCGATGCAGCCTCAGACCCTCTAGGACCATCTCACTCGATCTGTCGGACCACCCGCTTCGTGAAACCGTCTTTCGTTCTACCCAGTCTGTGAGTTGCTTTTCCGAAATATTTTAATCACATGCCCTTGGTTGCGGGTCGGGTGTGGCAGATCCGCCAACGATCGCAATCTGGACGGGTTCTCTTCGTCGAAATAGAGCCGGCAGTTGCACCCCCCTGCTCGGTTCGCCCATCACTCATTCTCCCAGCTTGAGCAATTCTGACCAGACCACTGTCGGGCTTCGAGCCATATTGGTGAATGCCGGAGCGTGAGGAGGGCAGGGCCAGATAGATACGAACAGTGAGGCTGCACCGCCTCACTGTTCAATGTATTTTGAGACTGTGAGCAATTGTGACCAGATCAGCTAAGGAGATGCTGTTAGTTTAGATAAAGGCAATAGAAAATAAAATGACTCTAATAAACGGAGCTATGTCATGAACCAACCTACGACACACTTTGCACTGGCCACTCTGCTGATTGTTGGATTAGCAGGTTGTGCGACAGATACCTCCCCTTCATCCACGACCGCGCCTATGAGACCCGTCTTTCAGTCCCA
>Ga0163153_10005215_pt1 | contig 15532 bp, 18 predicted proteins | sample OliLakLV19MP6IB1_FD_148629 | JGI IMG/M metagenome (GOLD analysis project Ga0163153, IMG submission 148629) | Freshwater microbial mat bacterial communities from Lake Vanda, McMurdo Dry Valleys, Antarctica - Oligotrophic Lake LV.19.MP6.IB-1 | ecosystem: Environmental > Aquatic > Freshwater >... | reverse complement strand
GCTCCTGATCGCCCGCGCGCTCGTACATCGCCCGCGCCTCCTCGTCCTCGACGAGCCGACCGCCGGGTCGATCTCGAGTTGCGCTACGACCTGTGGCGCTATCTGAGGCGCCTCCAGGGCGAGGGCGTGACCGTGTTGCTGACGACGCACTACATCGAGGAGGCGGAGGAACTCTGCGAGCAGATCGCGCTGATCCGCGGCGGCCGGATCATCGACGAAGGATCGCCGACCGAGCTCGTCAGCGCCTACGGCGGCGAAACGTTGGAAGATGCCTACCAGGCGGCGATGCACGGATGAGCGAGCTGCAGCGTCTCCAGCTCCGCGGCACGGCGGCGCTCGCCGGTCGCGAGGTGCGCCGCGTCTTCGCGCTCTGGACGCAGACGATCCTGCCTCCGTTCGTCACCGCGCTCCTCTTCCTCGCTGTCTTCGGCGGCGCGCTCGGCTCCAGGATCCGCGAGATCGGGGGGCTCGACTACGCGGGCTTCATCGTTCCCGGTCTGCTCGTTATGACCGTGGTCGGGCAGTCGTTCGGGAACAGCTCGACAAGCCTCTTTCAGGCAAAGAACGAGGGCTACATCGAAGACCTGCTGACAAGCCCGCTCGCCCCCTGGCAGTTGGCGCTCGGCTACCTGGCAGGGGGTTTCATCCGTGGCCTCGTTGCAGCCGCCGCTGTCGCCGCTGTCGCCGTGCCGATTGCCTGGGAGGGCGGCGGCAATGTCGGTCTCGCGGTTCTCGCGCTCGTCATCTGCGCGCTCGTCTTCGCCGCGCTCGGCGTGATCACCGGCGTCTGGTCAGAGAGCTTCGATCAGCACTCCTTCGTCGCGAGCATCGTGATCGCGCCGCTCGCGCTCCTCGGCGGCGTCTTCTACTCAGCAGACGCACTCGATGAGCCGTGGGCGACCCTGACCCGGATCGACCCGCTCTACTACCTCGTCGACGCGACCCGCGGCGGCCTGACCGGCTTTCACGAGTCACCGATCTGGCTCTCGCTGCTCGTCGCTGCCGGAATTGCCGTTACGGCCTTTGCGGCCGCAACGGCGTTGATTAGGAGTGGGTGGAGGTTGAAGCCGTAGGCTCAGTGTGAGCTCGCCTTGCTCCATTCAAACCGTGGTTAGAATGACAGCATGGCAGTTGACGAGGCCTGCGAGCTCCTTTGCATCGATCTTAATGTCGCTGAGCGTGTGCGCCACGAACTCCCCGGTCCGGCGGCACTAGCGGAGTCGGTCGAGCGGGCTCGCGCTCTCGCCGATCCGACTCGGCTGAGCGTCCTCCTGGCGCTCCGAGCGGGAGAGGAGCTGTGCGGCTGCGACCTCGCCTGGATCCTCGGCCGATCGCAGGCGCTGATCTCTCACCACCTCCGGGCGCTGCGGGAGGCTGGACTCGTTGTTTCCCGACGGGAGGCGCGAATGGTCTTCTACTCACAGACCGCCGAGGCGGGCCCCCTTCTCGAAGCAGTCGTCGGCGCCGAGGTGTCCGCTTGAGCGCCGTACGTGAGCTACCGCTCGTTCAGCTGCAGCCGGTTCGCTCGGCTGAGTGGCTCCGCGCGGCGAGGCGAGCGCGGCAGCTCTCCTGGTTGAGCCTCTTCTGGATGGGCACGGAAGGAACGCTTGGGGTGGTCACGGGCGTTCTAGCCGGGTCAATCGCGCTGACGGCGTTCGGGATCCAGTCCTTCATCGAAGGGCTCGCGAGTCTCGTGATCGTCTGGCTCTTCAGCGGCGCCCGCCTCACCTCGAATCGGGCCGAGGGACGGGCGCAGAAGTTTGTCGCGATCCAGTTCTTCCTTCTTGTTCCGTTCGTCGGTTACGAAGCGATCAGCAAACTGATCGCCGGCGAACACGCCGACACGAGCTGGCTCGGGATCGGCCTGGTCACGTCATCCTTGATTGGGATGCCCCTGCTCGGAATCGCCAAGCGGCGCCTCGCCGACAAGCTCGGTTCGGTCGCCACCCGCGGCGAGGGAACGCAGAACCTGCTCTGCGCCTACCTTGCAGGTACCGTCCTCCTTGGCCTGCTTGGAAACACCTTGCTCGGCTGGTGGTGGCTCGACCCGATGGCGGCGCTCGCTGTCGCCGCGCTCGCCGTTCGCGAGGGTCTCGAGATCTGGCGCGGCGAGAACTGCGGCTGCGCGACCTGCTAGTCGATCAAGGGCTTGAGCGCACCGTCCAGGTCGCGCCGCCGTCGGTCGAGCGTTTGATCGTCCCGTCGTGCAAGGCGACGTAGACGTCGTCCTTCGCCACTGCAAGGAGAGCTGCGGGCTGGCCGCCTATTTCCCCGCGCCTGGCGAGCGTTCGGCCGCCGTCGCTGCTGACGAGCGCCTGCCCTTGGTCGTCGACCAGATAGAGGCGCTCCGGCGCCGGCCACGCGATCAGCCCTACTGCGTCGTTCAGGCGCTTCCAGCTCTGCCCACCGTTCTGGGACGCGTACATCCCTTGCTCGAGGCTACCGACTGACGTCGTGACGAGCCGTTGCGGATTGCGCGGGTTCGGGCCGAGATCGACGATCTGGCCGGGTTTGTCGAGCTCTTTCCATGTTTGGCCGGCATCGGCGCTTGCGAGCAGCCGGTCGTTCGAGGCGTCGTAGCCATACACCCGCGCGCCAGCTGAGCGGAGCACGTGGAAGTCAGCTTCGCCGAGGAGCGAGATCGGAGTCCAGGTTTTGCCAGCATCAGCGGACTCGATCAGTCCGAGGAGCGGCGGCAGCTTCTGCTCGCGCGCGTCCGGGTGCCCGGAGCCGAGGAAACGGTTCGGGCCGACAATCGAAAAGCCCATCGTGTCTTGGAAGCGATCGGCAATCCGGACAGCTTTCCGCGAGTTCGGGCCTGCTCGGAAGAGGCCGGTGTGGGTGGCGATGAAGAGCGAGCCGTCAGCCGGGTTGACCCCGAGCCCGTGCACGTGGATTGGACCCGGATCAGTGAAGGGAACGCCGGTGAAAGCCTGCTCGCTCTCGCCCTGAGAGTCGTTCCAGAGGAGTGCGCCGGCTGCGACCAGCCCGGCCACTCCCGCGGCCGCCAGGAAGAGCAGGCCGCGAGGGAGCCGTGGCTCCGGCTTCGGGGGTGTTGCCTGTTGCCGTGCTTTCTTGATCTTGGTCGCTCGTGTCATCTCGCCTCGCCGCCGCGAAGTTGGCGCGCACTGAAACTCGGTCCGCTCCCAGACGCTGAGCGCCCGAGTTGACCGGCCCGCGTTTCAGCGCGGGCGCTCTCCGCGCTCATCGCCGGCACCCCCGTCTCCGCGCTTGCCGCGCATCATGAAGAACATCATCAGCCCCATCGCCAGCGGGCAGACGAGCACCGCTGCAAATACCCAAAGTCCCTCCATCGTTCATACCTCTTTCTCTTTCGTAGTGGACGTATTACGTGCCATTCGATCGCCTCAAGCCGCCGCGGCGACGTCGGCGCGGCGAGGGAAGGAGACTTTGCGTAGCCGCAGCGAGTTGCTGACTACGAAGACGCTCGAGAAGGCCATCACGGCTGCTGCGATGATCGGGTTGAGCAGCCCGACGGACTTGGCTCTGCTGGTGCTTGCGATGCTTGGCCGCTGAACGTGATGAACGCCGTTTCTTTGCCATCTGGGCGAGGGTACTACAAAACGTAGTAGCAAACTACGTGTTGTAGTAGTCTGGACTTGATGAAGAGCAATCATTCGCAGCGGCGATGGGAGCACGGCGAGTTACAAAGCCGGGTGTTCGAGCTCGTTCGCGCGCGTGGAGAGAGCACTGTGCGCGACATTCACGAGCAGCTGTCCGACGATCATCCGGTCGCCTACACGACTGTGCAGACCGTGCTCAGCCGCCTCGTCGAGCGCGGCGTTCTCGAGCGCGACCTCAGGGGCAAGGTCGGCGTCTACACGATCCTGCGCAGCGACGACCCTGCTGCCGCCGACCGCGTCGTCGAGGCGCTCGTCGGCCGCTTCGGCGCGCTGGCAGTGACCCAGTTCGTGGCGCGCGCGCGCCTCGACCCGGCCATGCTCGGACAGCTGCGCCGCCTCGTCGAAGAGGAGCCAGAGGACCGATGAAGGCTCTCCAGCGTTGCTTCGGCGTCGCACCGTTCGCCGTCTTCGGTCTCGCTACGGCGACGGCGACCTTGACGGTCGTTGGCTACTTCGCGATCGCCGTTGAGCGGGGAGCGCTGGCACACGCGGCCGGCGTGCTGCTCGAGGCGTGCACCAGTTTCGCGCAGGTGGCCGGCGGCGTCATCTCGATCGCGCTCCTCTCGCTTCCGTTTCTGCTCGCACTGTCCGGCCTCGCACACGGCGCGCGGACGCAGCGGAGGACAAGGCGAATGCTGCGTCGACTCCACCCCGGCGTTGCCCCTGCCCCTAAGTTGCTCACGGCCGCTGAAGCGACCGGGTTGTCGGGCCGGGTTAAGGTCGTCGATTGCTACGAGCTGATCGCCCTGACGTACGGGCTCGCCCGCCCGCGAGTGCTCCTGAGCCAGGGTGCCATTGAGGCGCTGACCCCGGCTGAGCTCCGCGCCGTCTTGGCTCACGAGGCAACTCACGTCAGTCGGCGCGACCCGCTGCGACTACTCCTCGCTGAGGTAGCGAGCGCAGCATTCGTCATGTTCCCGCTCGTTCGCGAGTTCGCTCGTCACGTGCTCGTGGCGACGGAGCTAGCTGCTGACCGTGCCGCCGTGGCGTCTTGGGGCCGGAGAGCGTTGGCCGGTGGGCTGCTCAAGTTCATCGAGACCCCGCGTCATCTGACCGTCCCCGGCCTCGCACTCGAGTCGACGAACGACGAACGGGTCGCAGCCCTGCTGCGCCCCGGCGACTTCGTCCACTCACTCAACCTGAGCCGAGCTGCGGTCTTGAGGACTCTCCTGAGCGCAAGCGCGATCGCCGCCATCCTCGGCGTGCTCTTCGCCTTGCCTCCGATGCTTTGAGCGCCGCTGCACAAGTGCACGGGCTCGAAGCGAGGAGAACGCCATGACCTCAGCTCCGCACTCGAAGAAGCCGCGCCGCCGAGAACTGCTCGTGCTGCTGGCCGCGCTGCTTCTCGCCGCTCTGCTTGCCGTCGCAGCCCTCGCCCTCGCCGCCCGCTCCGATCCCGCTTCGCCTCAGAGCGGCAGCGGACCGTATCGGGGCAGTGAGCCCCCGGCTAGGTTCGAGCTACCTTCCTTTGAGCTGACGAGTTACCGCGACGGCCGCGTCGCCTCGGCATCGCTCGCCGGCGACGTCGTGCTGCTGACGATCCTCGACGCGCAGTGCACTGACGTCTGCCCGATCCTCGCCTCAGTCATCGCCGGCACGATCGACCGGCTGACCCCGGCCGAGCGCCGGCAGGTGCGGCCGATCGCGATCAGCGGCGACCCCGCGGAGGACACCCCGACTGCAGTCCGGCGGTTCCTCAGCAAGCAGCGGGCAGTCGGTCGACTCGACTACCTGGTCGGGAGCGAGGAGCAGCTGCGTCCGATCTGGACGGCGCTGCAGATTCTTCCGTCGCTCGACAGCGGCCAGGACAACCTCCACTCAGCACCGCTTCGCATCTACGACCGGGGCGGAACGTGGGTCGCGACGCTGCACTCGGGCGCCGACCTGAGCGAGGAGAACTTGCTTCACGACATCCGGACCGCACTCGCGGCGGATCCCGAGTAGGCGTCGGCCTGGTTGGGCGGCGGGAAGCTCAAAGCAGGCCATCGCCATGGCCGTCACGGCATGCCGGAAGCTGGTCCCGCCCCAGATCGTCACAAGAGGGAACATGGAGAGAACATGAGCGCGGGCATTCACGACCACGAAAGCGATGCAAACCAAAAGGGTCAGACGGAGAAACGTGACCCGCGCGTGGACGTGCGTGGTCGGGGCGTCCAACTGGAGCTCGACGAGCCGACCGCCCGGCCGCGCCGGCTTCGGAAGGTTCGAGTTGGAGCCGGGCGGACGCAGCCGGTGCGTACTAGCTGAAGACGGAGCGAAGCTGCGTTGCAGCGGCCGCTAGCCCGGGGCTCGCGTAGTCCTGGATGTCGCGAATCTTCCCGTCCTTGAGCTTCAGGACGTGCGCCCAGTCGTGGCGCCGGCCGTCCTTGTCCGCCCAGGAGAGGGCGACGATCACGCGGGCGCCGTGTTGCTCGACCGCGTCGATGCGCGCGTCGTGGTCACCATCCTGGCGGCGCCAGTGGGATCATTGACGTGAGAACCTCACGGGCCTCCTCGGGGCCGTGTCAGGAAAGCGGCGGCCGCCAGAACCGCTGCAGGCGGCGGCGTCCGCGACGAGCGGCTCCGCCTCGTCGGCGGCGAGCGCCTCGTAGGCAGCACGGATCGTCTCGACGCTCACGGCTCGACGGTATCCCCGTCAGCGGCCGGAGGCAAGACCGGCGCACTCGTGAGCAGCCGCTCGGCATCCTCGTGACGAAGCAGCCCGACAAGCACGCCGTCGAGGCGGGTGACAACGACGTTGCTCAGGTTCTGGCGGCGCATCCGCTCCAGCATCGCCTCGACTGTCACGTTCGGGCGGACGGTGCTCGGGCCGGAGCTCATCGCCTCCTCCGCCGTGACGTCGTCTTCGCGGGCGAGCGCGCGCCGGCCGAGGCGGCCGAGCACGACTCGCGCGGCGTTGATGACGATGCAGGTGGCCCACTCGCTCGCGCGCACTTCTTGCAGGCGCTCCTTGAGAGAGCAGGTGGGGACGTCAGTGCGGACGTGGTCGCCGGCGCGCGGGCCGACTGTGCCTTCGAGCGGCAGCCCGAACGCGCCCCAGTTGGCCTTGCCGCCCGTGTAGTCGTAGACCTCGGTGAAGCCTAGACTCTCGAGCCGCCACGCGGCTCGCGGGCTCATGTCTCAGACGTCGTCGTAGCAGTAGACGATCACCGGCCGCCCGCGATCTCGTTGGCCGGTCGTCTTCCAGTCGAGCTCCTTGAGTGGGATGCTGATCGCGCCGGGCAGGTGCTCTTCCGCGTGTTCCGCCGGCGGCAGCACCTCGACGAGTTGCGCGCCGGCCGTGAGCAGCTGTTGGACTTCGTCGCGGTCGATCGCGCGCATCAGCAGCAGTCGCGCCAGTCGGCCGTGCCGCGCGCGCTTGCCTCCGCCAGCGTCAGCACTTGCCCCTCGACGTCACTCGCGGTCGCCCAGGTGCGGGCGGCCTCCGCGTCGCGGAAGAAGTTCGCGAGCGGACACCACTCGTTGACGACCGAGGTCACCTGCCGCTGCGGGAAGAAGAGCACGACGCCGTCCGCGTCAACCGGGCGACCAGCCGCGACCTCAAGCTCTACTGGCTCCTCGTACGGTGTCCTGGAGCGGATCGTCCCGCTAGCCCCGAGCGCACCGAGGATTCCGAGCGTGTCGTAGGCGCACCACGTGTAGCGGCGCCCATGCGGGAGCTCGAGCGTGTGCCGGGTCGGCTCGAGCGAGAGGCCGCGACTGCCGACGATCGCGCCGTCTGCGTCACGGCGGATCCAGCCTCGCGCAGCCAGCGGTGCGAGCTGCTGTTCGAGTGCGCTGACGGTCGTTCCAAGGCGCTCCGCGAGCAGCCCCACGGTCACCGGCTGCGGCGTCTCAAGAAGCTCGTTGAAGGCGAGCGCAAGAACGGGGTTCGGCTCGACCGTAGGCGGATGCTCTACCATCGCAAGATGACCTATCGGAAAGCGTACATCTAATGCGGGCGGTGCCGTTCCGGCTGCCGAGCGCGCCGGCGCAGACGGATCTGGTCGCAAAGTACTTCCGCGGGCTAGGCGACCCGATCCGGCTACGGATCCTCGATCTCCTGCGCGACGAGGAAGAGCTCACCGTGAGCGAGCTCGTCGAGCGGCTCGGGCAGCCACAGCCGAAGGTCTCCAGTCATCTCGCCTGCCTCCGCTGGTGCGGCTTCGTCGAGAGCCGCCGCGACGGCCGTCTCGTCTCCTACTGGGTAGCCGATCAGCGCGTCGCCGAGCTGATCGAGCTCGGCCAGGCGCTGCTCGCCGACAACGCCGAACACGTCGCCGCCTGCTGCAACATTGAGGCGCGCTGATGAGCCCGGCCCAAGCCCGCAGGCCGCTCGTCGAGGTGCTCTACTTCGACGGCTGCCCGAACCACCCCTCAGCGCAGGCGCTCGTCGAACGGATCAGCGCCGAAGTCGGCGTCAGCGTCGAGCTCGAGCTGGTTAACGTCCACGACCCGGAAACAGCGGTGCGGGAACGCTTTCTAGGTTCCCCCTCGATCCGGGTCGACGGCCGCGATATCGAACCCGGCGCAGAGGCGCGCACCGACTACGTGCTCGCCTGCCGCGTCTATCGCACTGACCACGGCACCTCCGGCCAGCCCGACGAGAGCTGGCTGCGCGAGGCGCTGTGTGGCTGCTCCGCCTGGGGGTAGAGGTTTGACGCGACTCGACTGCTCGCCTTCAACCTGCTTGCCTGGCTGAAGCTGCTCGCTCTGCCCGACCGCGAGCGCAGTAGCTACGCGAAACGGCTCCGCTTCCGCGTCATCACCGTCGCCGGCACCGTCGGCCGCAGCGGCCGGCGGCTCATCCTGCGCCTCTCCGCCCGCTACCCGCTCCTCAACGACTTCCTCGAAACGCTGCAACGCATCCGCGGCCTCGCCCGAGCACCCGCCTGAGCGTCTTCCTCACCCCGCAGCCGAGACCGATCACGCGCCCGCGGGTGCAGCCCGCGCTCGCAACCGACCCCGAACTCGCTGACCAAGGCAAACCGCCGGCGTCTCGCATCAGCCCACGATCGGCCCGCCAAACCCGACGAAATCGCAGCCAACACCACGCTACAACCACTTACCGCAGGATCCGGGTAGCTAGATCCGACTGGATGGCGGCGCGGGACTTCATGACGACGCTCGCCTGGGCGAGCGTGCTGTCGCCGGACGTCGCCGCGACGCTCGCCGCCCGATACATCCGTGAAGCGGTCGCGCGGATGAACGACGCCGGCGTTCCGAAACTCGCTGCCGGCAGCGCACTGCGCGTAGCTCTGTTGTCGGTTTCGCCACCAATCCGACTGCACGAGTACCACACAGGCCCTGCCGGGCGGCAGCCTCTCATAGCCGGTCACAGCCAGTTCTCTCAAGCACGAATTACCTGCTCCGGCTGGTATTCGGGGTGGAGGCCAACCATGCCGGTTGAGCTCGTACCGGCCTGTCACGCCGGAGGTCGCGGGTTCGGGTCCCGTCGCTCCGAGGGGCTGATCGGCCGGAGGACATTCGCCTGGACGCCAGGCGCTCGCCGCTGCGTCACGCGACGCGCATGGTCGAGCTGGTGCCGCCGTGATGTCCCGGTGATGACACGATCGCGGGAGGGGCGGGCGCGATCTCGGGTCAACCATGCCAGCTCCGCGGCCGTTGACTCACTTCAAAACAATGATTAACGCGGCAAGGTTCTGCGCGTTCTCCCGCTGGTTAGTCACGCGATGGGGATGTAGCTCCCGGCGGGAACGGAGGCCGTTCCGCCGCGAGGCTGAAGTCTGGCGGCCCCATCGCGCCGAGCGCCTGGCGCCTGGCTTCAGCCAGGAGCCTGATCGGCTACCGCACCGCCCCTACCTCAGCGCGCGAGGTCGAGCACCTGATTCGCCTTCACGTCCGTCAATCGCCGCTCACGTCCTCCCGGTGCGCGAATGATCACCTCGCTCACCGTCTTCTCACGACCAAGGCCGAAGTGGGCGCGCGGATCCTCCGAGGAGAGGTAGCTGCCGCCGGCCTTCAGCTCCTGCACGAGTCGGCGTCCGTTCGATAGGACAGCCGTCACGACAGTCCCTGGCGCAAACCGTGCGGGTTTCACGATCAGCCAGTTCCCCTTGGCCCCGGTGTTGCGCAGCAGCATCAGCTTGCCGCCGACCGAGCCGACAGCGATGTCCATGCTGCCGTCGTTGTCGTAGTCGGCGGCTGCGAGGCCACGACCGATGACGCGCGGTGCCGAAGCGAGCCCAACGACCCGGGTGGCATCCGCGAACTCGCCCGGGCGGTCGTGCGCCGTCAGGTTCTCGAAGACCTGCACGGGCTCGGCGCTCTTCTTCAGGCTCTCCACGGGGATCGATCCGTTCGCGAGCGCGAGATCGAGATTTCCGTCCAGGTCGAGATCGACCCACGATGCCCCCCAACCGGCCAGGGTCGTGTCGAATGCTCCCGCGATATCCGAGCGAGCGTCGCTGAAAGCCGGGGCCTCCGGCTGTGACGCGTCGCTGCGGAGGACGGCGTGGAGCTGTTTGTGGGAGTTGGTCACGAGGAGATCAGTGCGACCGTCGCCGCTGTAGTCCGCTGCTGCGATGCCCATCCCCGCGTTCGGGTCGGCAAGGCCAAAGTGCGCGGCACGCTCCTCGAGGCGGAAGTCGAGGCCGTTTCGACGCCCCGGGACGTTCACGTAGAGGCGGTTCGGGTTCGCGTCGTTCGCGACGTAGAGGTCGAGACGGCCGTCGTTGTTGATGTCGGTGAAGACTGCTCCGAGCCCGTGTTCGACGCGCGTGTCGATGCCCGCCTTCTCGCCGACCTCGCGGAACCGAGCGCGGCCGTCCCGATCGTTTCCGAGGTTGAGATAGAGCAGGTCGCGAACACCAAGGTGATCGTTCGGGAACCCCGACTCCGATCCCGGGATCAAGGCGTTCACGTCCGTGTAGCCGGCGACGAACAGGTCGGGCCGACCGTCGCCGTTCACGTCTCCGATCGCCGCCCCGGAATGCCAGCCCCAGGCGGTGATCCCGGCCGCGCGGGCGCCCTCCGTGAAGTGCCCCTTGCCGTCGTTCCAGAGGAGTGCGTCGTTTCCGGCCGCGGTCACGTAGATGTCGTTGAAGCCGTCGCCGTTGAAGTCGCCAGCGACGCAGCCGTTCCCTCGGATCCGGATTCCGGCCTTCGACGTGCGGCTCACGTCGGTGAACCGGCCGTTCCGGTTCCTGAGCAGTGCGCTTCGCGGCTGTCCGCCGTTCTCGAGCCAGTAGCCGTAATCGAGGTCGGAGTACGAGTTGACCGCGAAGAGATCGAGCCAGCCGTCATTGTCGATATCGACCCAGCAGACGCCGCCGCCCATCATCCCGGTCGCATCCGTCGTCTGTGGGGTGCGGAAGGCGCTCTGCTGGAAGTCGATCCCGACCTGGGGAGCCACGTTCTCGAGCTGGATTCCCCCGAGACCGGACGAGGCGAGCTGCGCCGACGTCCCTGCGGCCGCCGCCTCGGGCGTGCCTCCCCGCATGCCGACGATCACGTAGCGGCCGCGGTCGAGCTGAAGCTCGAGCGTGCGGGTGAACGGCGTCTCGTTGCCGCGAAAGGCGACCATCGGCGGAGTCCCCTCCACGGTGAGCAGTCTCTCGGTGCCCGTGACCGTGGCGATGACGAGGGGAGGCGACTGGCTCACGGCCGGTTCGAGGTTGAGCTCCAGGCTATCGACGCTGCGCTCGGGGACGATGAGCGGACGATTGCTCGCGAGGCCGATCTGCTGCCAGAGCCCGTGCAGCCGCTCGCCGCCTGCCGCAGTAGCGGCGACGCTCTTGTCACGATTGCGAAGCGCCTGCGCTTCGAGCTTGAAGTTGGTGACGAGATCCGCGGTGATCTGACGTGCAGTCTCTGCATTCAGCTCGGTTGCGACACCCTTCGAGGGGAGAATCGTCGCGGGAGGGAGCGCTCCGGTTGCCGCCGGGCTTGCGAACGCGGCGCTCGGTCGAGCCGGAAGGCCGGCGAGGACGAGCAGCCCTGCGAACGTGACCGCTCCACCGACCGCCAGCGCGCCGAGAACGGGCCGCCTCGGCGCGGTGAACATCGGCCCGAAACGCGGTGAGAGTAGTGTGATCACCGGCCGTGACGCGCAGACGATCGTCAACGCAGCGAGGAGCGCGACCTTCGTCCAGAACTCCGTTGTCGTGGGCGCGATCAGGAGGACGGCGAGGAGCCCGATCGCCATCGCGTAGACGCGGCGCTGGCGGCTCCCGGTCGGCGTCGTCTTCGGGTCGGTGATCATGAAGAAGAGGAAGATGAGCACCTCGGGTGAGAACACGAGCACCCGCCAGAACTCGAAGCCCGTGATCGGCCCGAGGTGCCAGCGCGCAGTCATCTCGTGACCGGCGGCCGCGATCACGCCGATGCCGATCGCGAACGTGATCCAGAACGATGCAGCGATGGCCAGCAGGTGGAGCCGGATCAGAACCGTGAACACGCCAAAGACGATGACCCCGAGCGCGAGCACCATCCACGCCGACATCGGCCCCCACCAAAGAGCGAGCGGATCAGCACGTGTCGAGCCGAGCAGCACGAAGCACAGGACGAGCGCGAAGTTCGACGGGTTGAGGAAATGGTGGCCCCGGAAGCGGATCAGGTGCTTCGAGAGAATCGCGACTGTCGCCGTGCCGGCGAAGATCCACCACCCCTTCATGCTCCACCAGTCCCCGTGCTCGGTTCCGGGCACCCGGAGCACGAAGGCGATCCCGTTCCCGGTCAGGAGAGCGCTCGCCGGCCACATGATCACGCGCTGCCGGTGAAACGTGATCCCGAGCTCGAGCACCGCGCAGGTGAGCAGCGCAACGAGGATCTGGGCGATCGAAAGCTCGAATCCGAAGGCGGTCTGGCCGATGACTTGCAGCGAGGTGATAACGGCCGCGATGCGGAGTCGCGGGTCGCGCACGTTCGGGAGCAGCACAGGGTAGGCCGTGCCGTGGATTCTCAGGGCCAGCGGCGGGCGGGCGGCCAGGGGGGAAGCGCTCATCGACGACTCATCGTACTGCCCGCGCCGTGGCCTCTGCGCGGCCGATTGTGGCGCTCAGAGGCACCCGAAGAGCGGGTAAGCGTTCTCTTCTTCAGCCATCCGTCGTACCGTGATTCCGAGCGGCGCCACCCCTCTCGCCCGACGCCTCGGAAGGACGCGCTGTTTCTAGATCTTGGGTGTCGGCCAGCCGCCGACGTCATCGATGTCACCGGGGGCTGCGGCGACCGCCACTCGGAGCTTCACGGCCGCTCTTCCGTTCGTGTCGGGGACGAGCGCCTCGGGCCAGAGCTTGACGCTCTCGAGGAAGACGTCGAGCGACGCCCCGGAGAGCGTCTCCGAGTTGAGGAGCGTGTTGGCCATATCCTCGAGGAGCGCCGAGTTGAGCTCGATCACGGCACGTGCGGTTTCCTCGGCCTCGCGCACCATCCTTCGCGTCTCGGCATCGACGAGTTGCAGCGTCTCGGGTGCGACGTTGCCCATGTTTGCGAGGTCGCGGCCGATGAATACCTCGCCCGGCTTCTCGCCGACGGCAACCGGCCCGATCGCGGGGCTCATGCCGTAGACGGCCACCATCGAGTGCGCCATCTTCGTTGCCACGTTGAGATCGTCCTCGACTCCGGTCGAGAGCATCCCGAACACGTAGTCCTCGGCGGCCGCGCCGCCCATGGTCGTGACGAGGCTCCGCACGATGTCGAGGTGGCTGAGCAGGAGCTTGTCATTGGAGGCATAGATCGTCGCCCCGCCCCGGCCACGCCCGCGAGCGATGATTGAGAGTTTCTGCAGCGCGACGGGGTTGCCGACGGCCCGGGCGACGATAGCGTGGCCCGATTCGTGGATCGAGATCCGCCACAGCTCGTCGCGCGTGAGCAGATGGCTCTTGCGGGCGGGACCGGCGAGGACGCGGTCGATCGCTTCCTCGAGCTCGATCTGCCCGATCAGGTCCTTGCCGGCCCGCACCGTGAGGAGCGAAGCCTCGTTGATCACGTTCGCAAGATCGGCGCCGGACATTCCCGGCGTCTGGTGCGCGATCGTTTTGAAGTTCACGTCGTCCGCGATGGGCGCCTTTGACGCGTGGAGCTGGAGAATCTCGGTGCGCCCGTGAGCGTCGGGCAGGTCGACGACGACCTGTCGGTCGAAGCGGCCGGGCCGGAGGAGCGCGTTGTCGAGGATATCCGGTCGGTTCGTCGCCGCCATTACGACGACCCCGGACTCGGCCCCGAAGCCGTCCATCTCGACGAGCATCTGGTTCAGTGTCTGCTCGCGCTCGTCATGGCCCTGCCCCATGCCGGCGCCGCGTTGGCGCCCGACCGCATCGAGCTCGTCGATGAAGATGATCGCGGGGGCGGCCGCGCGCGCCTGCTTGAAGAGGTCGCGAACGCGGGCGGCACCGACACCGACCAGGGATTCGACGAATTCCGAGCCGGAGATGGAGAAGAAGTTTGCCTGGGCTTCACCGGCGACGGCACGCGCGAGCAACGTCTTGCCCGTGCCCGGAGGGCCCGTGAGGATCACGCCCTTCGGCGCGTGGGCGCCCAGCTTGGCGTAGCGGCCGGGATTCTCGAGGTAGTCGCAGATCTCGCCGAGCTCGACTAGGGCTTCGGGTGCTCCGGCAACGTCCTTGAAGGTGAAGACGCCGGTTCCGGCTTTCTGGCCTTTGCCGGTCCACTTCGAGAAGGCGGCAAACCCGCCGCCGGCAGATTCGCGCGCAAGCGTCATGAAGAACGCGAACAGGGTCACGAGGATCAGGATCGGGAGCAGGAACTGGATCACTGCCTTGAGGGTCGGCACCCACGCTTGCTGGTCGACCACCGTCTGGACTCTCTTCTCGGAGAGCTGGTCGAGAAGCTCGCTCGTGAACGAATCCGACGCCGGGTATGCGGACCAGAAGGCATTTTCCCCCCCCGTCACGATCTCGATGCGCTTGTCCTGGTCGCGGATCATCGCCAACCGCACCCGATCGGTTTCGATCAACGCCCTCACGTTCGAAAGCGTCGTGCGGCGACCTGCCGATTCGGGCTGAAGGGCTGAAAGCCCGACGAAGAACAAGACGACCAGCACGATCGCGGTGACGCCCAGGCCGACGAGCAGGAGATGACCGGCCACATACGCACCGACCGACCTCAGAGACTCCTTGAGCCGCTTGCTCCGCGGCGGCCGTGCCAGTCTGTTCTCGATGGGGGAGACGTCCGCGCGCACGACGGACGGCAGCGTCGCCGTCACCTCCTCGCTTGCGTTCTCCATACCGTCTTCCTCAGGACCTGACGACGGTGTGCTGCTCGTCGCCTGAGGCAGGACGGTTGGCTCGTCGGTCTCGGCAAGGTTGTCGGGATCGGCCGATTGGCCCTTTGAGGTGTCCTTGGCCGTGCCTCGTCCTTTGCGTGGTCTCTGCTGAGCCATAGTTCTCCGATCGGCCTCCCGGTCGACTGACGACCGTCGCACTCTCGCAGGTGGTCGTCCCGCTGAGGGTTAGCCTCTTGTGAAGGACTGGAAAGGATCTGCTTCCCGCTACGCCGGCGAGGATCCAGGCCCTGAGATGCCAATGCGGTCAGGCTCGACGTCAGCACATGACCTCGGCCTTGCGATGACGGGCGGGGCATTCATATGCCTAAACCGCCTCAGATGCGCCGTGAGAAACGGCTGGAGATGCTCGTCCGTCGGGTCAGGTGTCGTCGCCCGCCGAGGACGGCCGGCTCCGGCCGGCGCCTCGTCCGCGAACTGAGGGCCGGGCTGAGCCCCAGAGCCGCGAGGAACACGGCGGCGCCCGTCGCGCCGACCGTGGCTGCAAAGAACCACGTCGCCCCGTCCTCGCCGGCCGGACGGATCGAGAACGCCGCTCCCTGGGTCGCCTGCTTGGTCGCCTTCTCGCGCCGCGGCGCCGCCGACGGACTCTGAGCAACCGCACCGCCGGGCGGTATCGGCTGTACGGGAGGTACCGGTGGGGGCA
>Ga0163153_10005213_pt1 | contig 15535 bp, 10 predicted proteins | sample OliLakLV19MP6IB1_FD_148629 | JGI IMG/M metagenome (GOLD analysis project Ga0163153, IMG submission 148629) | Freshwater microbial mat bacterial communities from Lake Vanda, McMurdo Dry Valleys, Antarctica - Oligotrophic Lake LV.19.MP6.IB-1 | ecosystem: Environmental > Aquatic > Freshwater >... | reverse complement strand
TGCCGCCATTGCTCAGGGCTACCCAGGGTTCAAATTTTGGATTGCCGCCGCCCAGAAAACCGCTGGCAAAAATTACCGCCGTACGGCCTCTCCAGAACGATAAATCGGCGCGATAGGAAGCAACGATGGTATTGTTGTCATTGCCGGGTGTAATGTCTAAATCATAACTTGCCGCAGGTACTTGCAGGTACCCCTGAAAATCGCCGTAAGAAGCGTCATTGATAATGGGTGTGCCGCCAGTCAGCACATCTACTGTTGGCGCATCGGGCGAACCGTGGAAGAAGAGGATGCCAACGTTGCCGGGATCTGTGGTTGTTTCCAGGCCCATATCGAATACCTTCAGGGTAAAACCGGGGTCGCCGCCGACAATGCCGGTCGCCACTACCACGTATGTTTTGCCGGATTCAAAGGTAACATCGAAGGTAGCGATGGACTCGGAGGAACTGGCGCTGTTGCCTAATGCGACACCGATCGGGATAACACTTTCTGCCGGTACGTCAATGAAAGGTGTGGCGGTGCGAAATGCAAAATTGTCGAGTAGTTTGTCGGTACCCGCATAAATGTCTACGGTCGGACTAAGGGCATTGTGGATGATTTGTACGCGGGCAGTCTGGGAAAACAGGTTGCTGACCAGCAGCAAAAGGATCAGGGTAGAAAGAAAGTTGCGCATGGTTTGTGAATTGTTTTAAATGGATAAAAATGTAGTGATATGTAAAATAGGCAAAATTTAAAAGGGCAAAAAGAGATACACCCCTGGTATTGAATGTTTATCAAGAATAACAGAGGCGCCTTCTATTGGTTTGTAAATTGTTATACTTCTGTCGATTTTTAGCAAAAACGTTTAATTTTTTTATACTTAACAATGAAAAATATTAAACACTATGACTACCAGGTTTGACTTTAGGTATTTATGACTTATGCGAATAACTACTTATATGCTAAAAAGACACCCAATTTTTTACCTTTGGCAACGCTTCCAACGTTCACCTTCAATTGTCATACTGTTATGCCTATCTCGCGTCGAAAATTACTACAAACCCTTGGAGCCGCTACCGGTGTCGCCATGTTGACCGGCTTTAGCGAAGAATCTGAGAACTATTTCGAAAAAATCCCTGCATTGGACAAATACCCGGGCTTTGTCAAGCCGGACAAGCCGGTTTCGGTGATTACGCTCGGAGCGGGCAACAGGGGCAACGTGTACGGTAATTTCGCCCTCAGTTATCCCGACGAAATGGATATTGTAGGTGTGGCCGAGCCGATTGTCATTCGCAACGATCGCTATTCCAAAAAGCACAATATTCCGGATGCCCATCGTTTTGATACCTGGGAGCGCGTATTCGAGCGGCCTAAATTTGCCGACGCCGTAATGATTACCACACCCGACAACCTGCACTACGGCCCTTGTATGGCCGCCCTGAAAGCGGGGTATGATATTTTGCTTGAAAAACCGATTTCTCCCAGCGAACAGGAATGCAAGAATATCCTCGCTTTGGCCAAAGAAACCGGGCGTATTGTAGCCGTTTGCCATGTACTGCGTTATGCGCCGTATTTCATCAAACTCCGCGAAGTGGTGCAGTCGGGAGCGATCGGCGAGCTGATCAGCATACAACACCTCGAACCGATTGAGCATGTGCACATGAGCCACAGTTACGTGCGTGGCAACTGGCACGACCGTAATGTCACCACACCCATTCTTTTGGCTAAAAGTTGTCACGACCTCGACATCTTGCGCTGGATCGTGGACAAGCCCTGCAAACAGGTTGTAGCGATGGGAAGTCTCAAGTGGTTCCGAGCCGAAAATGCGCCCGCCGGTAGTACGGCCCGCTGCACCGATGGTTGTGCGGCTGAAACCACTTGTCCGTACTCGGCGCTGAAAATTTATTACCGCAATCGTCAACGCACAGGCGTTTTCGATTTGCCGGAAGAGCCGGAAAAACAGGGAGAGGCTATCCTCGAAAAGTTGCGCACCACCAATTATGGCCGCTGTGTGTACAAAATGGATAACAACCAGGAAGACCATTATGTGATGGCCGTACAGTTTGAAGGCGGCGTGACGGCTACTTTTTCGATGGAGGCATTCACTTCCTACGAAGGACGCCGGACCCGACTGATGGGCAGCATGGGCGATATTGTAGGAGATATGGAAACGTTTACCGTGACGGATTTCCGTACGGGTAAAAGCACCGTACACGACAGCGCCGTTGCAGGTGACATGCATGGCGGCGGCGATTGGCGTCTCGTGCGCGACTGGCTACAGGCGATCGTGCAACACGATCCGAGCCTGCTGACTTCTACCATAGACGCAAGTATCGAAAGTCACCTGATGGGTTTTAAGGCAGAAAAAAGCCGCGCCACGAACAGGATAGAGCAGATGGGAGGTTCTTGAAAGGTTTATGGGTTATAAAAGTTGATGGGTTATGCGAATAATGGGTTAAAACAAATCAAAATCGCCATAATATAGTTAAAAATGTTCCAACCCAGGTGTCATTCTGAGCGCAGCGAAGAATCTGCCCAAGCGTGAAAAGCAATATTTACACTTTTGCTTGGGCAGATTCTTCGCTGCGCTCAGAATGACACCCGGGTTGGTGGTAAATTCCAGTAATTCATGGCGATTTGGATTTGTTCCAACCCATGAACCTGCTTACTTCTTCCCTTTTCCACCGGTGCCGTTCGCCGGCGTCGGTGGCGTAGTTGGTGTTACAGGTACAATAGTGCCTGCTTCCACCGCTTTCATCAACTCGACACCTGTCTCGTTGGTGGGATCGAGTTCGAGCAATTGCAGGCAGTTGATTTTTACATTGGCGGCATCACCTAAATTGTAGTAATAGTAGGCGAGGTATTCCAGGGCTGTAATCAGGTCTGTTTTGTTTTTAACCTTGTCGAGACCAAGTCCGACATACGTTTCAAAATAGTCTTTTGCTTTACCGAATTCTCCTATCAGTTCCGGGTGCGCTTCTACGTCGGGATCCTGGCGTGCGGCGGATCTGCCTGCCCATATCCAGCCGAGGCCTGATTTAGGAACCAGATCTGCCACTATTTTGAAGATGGCTTCTGCTTTTACATACCGCAGGGTGTCGTCTTTGCAATAGTACTGGGCCAAACCTCTTTTATAGGTTTCCGATACATAGTACTGGTCGTTTGTGGGCAGAGAATCGAGGTATTTTCCATAGGAATCAGCAGCCTGGCAGTAGTCGCGGCGGGCGTATTGAATTTCAGCGATTTCCTTGTGCAAGCCCCAGCTCGTACCATTGGTGTCTAATTGGATGGATTTTTCCAGGTTGGCGATGGCTACGGTGGTGTCACCTTTACTTTTCATTTGCAGGCGGCCCAGGTACAGGTAGTCGGAAGGCAGGATTTTATCTGGTGTAACCACTTGAAAGTAACCGTTCAGGATATCCAAGCCGCGCTGGTATTCGCCATTTTCATAATCGCAGTATGCCTGTAAGCGGCGGAGGTAGTTTTTTGTACCGTCTTTTATGAGGATTTTTTCCACCAGATCGCTGGTTGCCTTACAGTCCTTGTTGATATACAAGGTGTTGGCTAATTGCATTTCGTCCTCAATCGTTACTTCGGTACCTTTGGCTACGAGCTCTTTATACGCTTTGAGCGCTTCTTCCCATTTGCGGCCAAAGTAGAAGTGTTCCGCTTTGGCGCGAAGGGCCGGCGTAAACGTAGGGCTTACGGCGATCGCTTTATCGATATTGATCTCAAATTTTTCGGGCAATTTGGCAGCTTTATACACTTTTGCCAGCATCAGTTTTGCCAGGGGATTTTTGGGTTCGAGCGCTTCAGCGTACTCATAGTGCTGGGCAGCCAATCCGCCATTAGGCATTTCTTTGTAGCAATACCCCAGCGACATCAGCGTAGCAAAATCCTTGGAGCTTACGTCTATGGCAGCCTTCAACTCTGTTTCAGCGCGCGTCAGATTGGGTCTTTTGCTGCCTGGCGAGAGGTAGAAAAAGAAAGACTCCCCGATCATACGATAGGCTGTCACGTCTTTTTTAGCGTTTTTGGCGGCCTTTCTAAACTGATTGGTGGCCTCTGTGTCATCATTGCGCAGCAGGGCCTTCCGGCCATTGGCTATGAGCGCATACGCGCCTTCCGGCTTGGCATTGAATGCGGCGTCGACACTTTTTTCGGATTCCGCTTTATCTCCTTTTGCCAGGTAGGCATTTGCCAAAGTCAGAAATGCAACCTGGTCCGTAGGATTGGCTTTTGTAAGAGCCGAATAGATACTGATCGCTTTATCCCATTCTTCCAACTGCATGGCCGTCATGCCGTCGGCATGGGTTTGAGCAGTCGCTATTTGAGCGAATACAACAAGGAGTGGGAAGACTAATTTTCTCAAAAAGGTTGTCATTGTTCGGAAAAGAGTTTAGTTTAAAACTGCTACTTATTCTTGATTTTATTGCGGGTGCAAAGTTCCGCTTTTCAGACGCTTTTTTTCAAAAAAATCCACACAACGTTTGGCTAAATGAGGCAATCTTAAAACAAGTTTAACAAAAGTAAAAAGGTTTTGATGCGATAAAGTTCGCAAGTGCTTCATTTTCAAGGTTAAAATCGGTCGTTGATTGTGTGAACAATTTTTCAGTCGCGTGTTGCTTTAATCAGTCTTGTAGGCGCTTGAGCCGGCAAAAGACCGTCTTTTAATACAATCCGCTGGCCCTGATCGCCGGCAAGAAAAGAAGCGAAACCCAAACCGAGGCCTTTGCGCGCCTGGGCATTGATGATGTACATGGTGCGTTTATAGGGGTAGTCGCCGGTGGCTAAGTAGGCCTGATAAGGACCGTACCCTTCCGCATCGACGGTTTTGGCTATATCTGCGATTTTGATTTCTTTTCTGAATTGCTGCACGCCGCTGTCGTCGGTATCCGATATCCAGTTGGCTGCAATAATACCGATGGCATTTTTGTTATTTCCTACATACGCAATTACTTCCGCATTGGTTTGAAGTGCAGAGGCGTTGGGGGTAAGTGGGGCGCCAACCAGCATGGAATCCTTGACATACCGGAGCGTACCCGACAGGGGATGATCGAAAACCACCCGGATGTCGCCCAACTTCGATTTCGGATTGAGTTGTGACCATTTGATTGTTTTGCCGGCCAGGATATCAATTAATTGAGCATTCGTAAAAACGGTATCCCTGTTGGCCGGGTGCAGAATAAAGGCGACCGCATCGTGTGCAATGGGCGTCATCGGCGGTGTAAAACCCCTTTGTGTGAAAAATTTCAATTCATCTTCGGTGAGTTTCCGGGTAATAATAATGACCTGAACGGAGTCGCGGAGGACAGCGTCCACGGCCTGGCCTTCAGAGGTATAAATGGCTTCGATGGTCGCTTGCCGGTAGATCGAATCAAACACATCAATAGATGATTCAATGATAGGCCTGTAGCCTTCATCCACCATAATTCGAATGCTACCGGTAGTCGGCGTGTCGACGACTTTGCCACTTTTATCCTTTTTTTCTTCACAAGACAGCAGGGAGATGACAAACAGCAGGGAGCAAATAATAGCAAAGCGTTGCATAAGTTATGATCAGTTTGAATGGTTTACTTCTTTTGATAATAATCTGCATATACGCGCCAGCCACGGTATATCCCATAGATAATAACCATGCCGGCAAAAATGTTGCGGAATTCGGAACTGACTTCCGGCAAAAAATCTTTTACAAACAACAGGAGCGAACCCAATATAACATAAAAAGCCGTCATGGTTATTCCAAGAATAAACAACGGGTTACGGAATTTTCGGGTATTTCTGATACGATCGTCGGTAGACATAATATGTCGGTGTTATGGTCAAAATTGAGAGATCGGACGCGGTCAGGGTCAGAGGTTCTGAGTTTGTTGAGCGCTTGTTTTTTCTCTTTTTATTTTAAAGATGCTAAAGTCTGAAAAATTGGCGTGAAATGGGTGCCCCAATGAAAAAAAGGATAAAATGTCCAGTAGTGTGGGCAGTCTCATTCGATCCCGAATTTGTAAACCCATGCCACGACTATAAATAAAAACAAAAGTCCCGAATTTTTCATCAAGAAAAATCCGGGACTCGTGTATATGCGTCAGGAAAAGTTCAATTACTGAACATCCCAGAACAATTTGGTTGTCACCACATCTCCACCCACTGATGCTGCACCGCGGGTATAGTTTTCTTTATTCAGGGTTTGTTCCTGAATAGGATACGTGTAGCGCACCGGAATATCACCATAAGTAAGGCCGTCCGGTACATTCAGGATCGGGTAGTCAAAACGTCTCCACTCAACCCAGCCGTCGAAACCGCGGTTGTACAGAGCGATCCATTTTTGAGTACCGATTTTCTGTCTCCAGTCGCCGGCAGCCGTAGCGTAAGCCACACTGGCTTGTGCCAGGTAAGCATCGGCTTCAGCAGTACTCGCACCCCAGTATTCCATGGAAGCGCGGATGGCGGCTTCGTAATGCGCTTCTACCGTTCCGCCTACGTTGAAACCTCTTGCAACAGCTTCAGCCAACAGGAAACGCACTTCTGCATAATCTATCAGAATGCCTTCCAGCGTCGGGTCTTCCAGCGTAGTGGAAGGTTTGGAATACGTTGCGTAGTTATTGCTGGCTGCATAAATACCACCTGTGTAACCGCCATTGGCGTCTACTGTGAAGTACAGCGGGACACGTGGGTCATTCAGCGCATTCATGGCATCAACAATAGTATTTGCGGCAACGAAGTCTTGACGTCCGCTTTGTACCAGGTCTTCCCATACGGGGTTGGTATTCGGTGGAGCAGACAGGTACACAAAGGCTACGTTTTCGGCGTTGGAAGAAATCGTTCCGGGAGCAGCCGCTTCAACAATTGTTTTTGCTTTAGCAGCATTTACGTCGGCGATGGTCATGCCCATTCTGAGTTTCAGCGAATTGGCAAATATTTTCCAGCCGTTCATGTCGCCGCCAAAAAACAGGTCGTTGCTTCCAAATCCTTCGCTGTTGACATCAATATCCGTGATGGCTTTATCTAAACGCACGAACAGCGCATCATAAATCCCGGCAGCATCATCGTATGCCGGATACACATTGGAAATGTCTAATGCTTCTGTGTAAGGAACATTCCCGAAAGTATTCACAAGCGTAGCGAAAGCATACACGTTCAGAATTTCTGCACACGCATTCTGGTTTTTCTGCACTGCAGCCGGGAAAAACGAGATGTTCTGTGAAGGAATCAGGCGCTGGCTTTCTTTCAGATTATTCAATACGCTGACATACATCGTATTCCAGAAGTTCTGCGGAATATTGCGGGTAGCCAGGTCGTAGTTGGCCTCATCTGTATAGGTCGTTTCGGTCCAGTACTGAGAAAGCAGGCGGAAAATGTTGATGTTTACATTGGGTGAAGCCATCAGGTCCGACAGTTCTTTCTGGCTGGAAACGAACAATGCGCCAGGTTCAACAACTGTTGGTTTTTTAGTATCCACGTTCAGGTCGCCGAAATCCTTTTGGCAGGCGAAAAACAGCGTTGTGGTCAATAAAAGCATTAATATCTTTTTCATACTTACTGTTGTTTTAGTTAGAATTTAACGTTGAGGTTAACACCCACGGTACGTACGGTTGGATAGCTGCCCACCTGGTAACCCTGAACGTTGCCGGAGCTCAAACCGTCTTCCGGATCGGCATAAGGCATGTTTTTGTGGATAATCCACAGGTTGCGGCCATACGCGCCGATGGTGATACCTTTCACATATTTTTTATCGCCCAAAACTTTACCCGGGAGATCGAAGTTCAGGTTCAGTTCACGCAATTTCACAAAGCTGGCATCGTATACGAATCCGGCGGCTGGGTTTCTGGCGTAACCTTGCAGTCCGAAGTTAACTGCGTTTGCACGGATATCGTTTGGAGTACCGTCAGGTTTAACACCTGGCAGCAACAAACCGCCACCTGCACTGACCGGATCGCGAAGCGGGTTGCCCAGTTCGTTGTTGCTTGCTGTTTCAGGATACAAACCTGTTGCCAGACCGTAGTACATGTCGAGCGAGAACATATCGCCGCCTTTTTTCATATCGATGAGGAAACTCAAAGAAAGATTTTTGTAGCGGAAAGTATTGGTAACGCCGCCAATCCAGTCTGGATTTACATTGCCGATGATAATATCGGAAGTTGCGGATGTCAAATAACGGCCGGTTGTAGCCGATACGATACGCTGTCCGTTCAGGTATCGGTAATCATTGCCTTTGATGGTGCCATAAGGCTCGCCCACTGCAGCATTGATAGATACGCCGCCCTGGAAGGATGCCAGCTGGAGGTTTTGAATACCACCCAGGTCAATTACCTTGTTGCGGTTGCGCGCCCAGTTCAGGTCTACACGCCAGTCAAAATCGCGGGTATGAACCGGACGGAAGTACAGCGATACTTCTACACCTGTGTTCTCTACGTCGCCTGCATTGATAAACTTGGAAGAGAAGCCAGTGGCTCTTGAAACGGAGGCAGGGTAAATCTGGTCGATGGTATTCTGCTTGTAGTACGTTACGTCAAAACCAATTTTGTCCGACAGGAAACGCATTTCCAGACCGGCTTCAAAACCTTTGGTGCGTTCTTCTTTCAGATCCGGGTTGTTTTTGGTCACCGGAAGGGAAGCGGAAAGGTTGCCGAACGGAGCATTTACATCATATACATCTGATACGCTCAATGGAGGCGCTGCATTACCAACTTCCGCATAGTTCAGGCGGATTTTACCGAAAGTAACGTTCTTGTTTGCATTAAAGAACTCGGAGAACACAAAACCCAAAGAGGCAGAAGGATAGACATAAGAATTGTTTTCCTCTGGCAAAGAAGAGGCCTGGTCGCGACGAACACTCAAATCGAGGATGGCCCAGCTATCGTATACAAATCCTGCTTTTGCGAAAATACCGTTTACCTGCAATTCGCTTGCAAATTCAGTAGGCGCTATCAGGGCATTTTTCGAGTTACCAAGCGAGTAAAGCCGTGGGATAGAGATACCGCCATTCGTAGAAGCGCGGATCGTAGCCAGGCTGGCGCGGCGGATGTTACCACCGATCAAGGCGTCGAATTTCAGGTTTTCGGTCAGTTCAAATGGTTTGAATTGGCCGAGCAGATCGAAGTTTTTCTCCTGGAAATTCCGGTTGAAGCGGGAATACAGGGAAGGGTCGATACTACCCACTGCAATACGCTCTTCCTGGATTTCATCGAACTGGTCGATCGATACACGACCTGTCAGGTCAAACCAGCTGGTCAGGTTATACGTAAACCCGAGGTAACCGAAGTAACGGTTGCGGTGGTCCGTGCTGAAGTTTTCTTCACGCGTCCAGTAAGGATTATCCCAGTAGATGGGTTTCAGATCGGAAGGGTCAGCCCAGTTCCAGGTTACGTTTTGCTGTGTGCGTTCGTAAGAAGCTCTCTGATCCTGTACGTCAACGTTGGTCTGCCACCATTGGCGGTAGTTGGTCATCAGGTTTTTCGAATCATAACCTGAACCGTAGCGACCTCTGCCATCAATAGATGTGAAGTTGATGGAAGAAAATACGTTCAGTTTCTCTGTCAGGTTGTAAGATGCGCCGAAGTTGACCATATCTTTATCTATACGGCTGTTGGGCATAATACCTTTGTCGGTTGTTTTAGTGTAGCCGAGTTTGAAGTAGCCCTTATCGGTGCTGCCATCAATCATGATGCTGTTGTTGGTACCGAGCGCCGTTTCAAACATGGAAGCGGGGCCGTTGGGAGCGGCCACCCATGGAGTCGCTTTACCGAAATTAGGCGAACTTGGGTCGAATGCATCCCACTGGTAAACCAATTGGCTGGAATTGAAAGGAGCGCCATAAGACGCGTCTTCGCTGGTTGGCGTCACGAGGTCGGCAGTACCGTCTTCATTGATGTCGCGGCTCAGGAAGTAGCCTGAATCATCTTCGTAATACTGGCCGTAACCGGCGCCGTATTGATCCTGGTATGTGATAAAGGTGCTTTTGTCGTAGGTGCCTGCATTCATGCCTGCATTGATGGTAACACCGATTCCTTTGCCCTTGCGGCCTTTTTTGGTGTTAATCATCACGACGCCGTTAGAAGCGCGGGAGCCGTACAAGGCTGTTGCAGCGGCGCCTTTCAGTACCGTTACCGATTCCACGTCATCTGCGTTGATGTCGGCAGCAGCATTGCCGTAGTCATAACCGCCGCGGCCTGTTCTCTGGTTGCCCGTATTGGAGTTGGAGTTGTCAATCGGAACACCGTCCACAACAAAAAGCGCCTGGTTGTTACCAGTCAGCGACTTGTTTCCGCGGAGCACTACGTTGGTAGAGCCGCCGAGGGTGTTGTTGCGCTTGATTTCCAGACCGGCTACTTTACCCGCGAGCGAGTTCACGACGTTGGCATCGCGTGTTCTGGTGAGTTCTTCACCTTCCACTTTTTGCGCGGAGTAAGCCAGCTCGTTTTTGTAGCGGGAAATACCCAGCGCTGTTACAACGGCTTCCTGTAGGAGCTGACCGGAAGTCATAATGATGTCCTGCACGTTGGAGATGCCGAGAATAATTTCCTGCGTCTGATAGCCGGTGTAGGTGATCACCAGCGTGTTGTTTTCGGCAGGTACTTTTAAGGAATACTGACCATTGATGTCAGTGCGGGTGCCTACGCCGGGAGCTCCTTTTACGGCTACCGATGCGCCAATAAGTACGTCTCCGTCATCGCCGGCGATCGTACCCGTTACGGTGCGCTGCGCCAGGGCAAACCCGGCTACCGCAAGCACCATAAAAATGGTGGTAAATAATCGTTTCATACAAAAAGATGAATTTGGTTAAAAAAAGAATGTGTATTACTGCCCAGGACTATAAAACCCCAAGCGTCAAACAGATTAAAAAAAAGGAATATAAAAACACAAAAGGATACTGCCGATAGAACACGTCATGTTCTTATCGGCAATAGCCCTTTCGCAAGTTTGATTGGTAGAAGGATGCGATTATAATATTTTGCAAATTCGTTTTTTGCACGCTCAAAGGTAGTGCGATTCATCAGGAATTTCGTACAAAAATCTTTTCTTTTTGTAAATCAGCCAAATGTTCCTTCATCGTCCCCGTATCTAACTTGCAGATTATTAAGGGAATAGGTTCGATTGGGATGTTTTGTCCAAACAAGCGTTTTTTCGCTGTGGCACTGCGCAGACGTAGTATTTTGTTGCCTGGCCCGGGCTTTGCGTGAAATAAAAAAATGAAGGCCGTGTTTAGGGTTTAGGAACGTGTAAAAAACAAGTTGTGATCCTTTCCAGGCTCCGTTGTCATGTCGCAACGCAGTGAAGACATCCACACAACACCAAGTACCCTTCAATCCCTTATGCCAAAAGGTTTTAGAATAACCTGGCTTGTTTGGATGTCTTCGTTTCACTACGACATGACATTTCACTTAATTGATTGATTATCAATATTAAAATGAAGATGTGCCACACTTAATTTGCTCAAACTTCTCACGGCTTCCAAAGGCGAAGCACCCTAAACTCTAAACACCAAACACCGTTAAACACCTTTTTCAACTCAATGGTGACGCCGGTTGCGGCCCTCAGGTAGAAACCTTCCATCGCAGTTGGGCCGGGATTGGGGATAGCGCCTGCGATCACGATATTGGAGGTGATAGTGGCTTTGTAATTGGCTTTGTTGAACTTTTCAAAAGTGATGCTTTTACCTCCGAGGGTAACCGTATCGGGCCATCCCGTAATATCACTTTTCAGGATTTTGATGGTGTCCGAACCGGTTTTGCCGCCGTAGCCGCCTTCAAAACCTACGATCGAGTCCACAAAAATGGCCACAACATCCGGAATATCCGAATAAATACTGGTTTGCCCTTCCCCATATACATAGGCATCTTCGATGTTTTGATCGACGATGAATGGAATAGAGGTAGCTATTACCGTGGAGTCCTTGTCCTCTATTTTATGGCAGGCCATAATCAGTAAAAAACAGCCTGCTAAAAAGACAGATGGAATGAGCGTTTTATTTTTCATAATGGATTGAATTTGAATTTATGCGTATTCATTGCTGTTATCTTTTTTTTGATTAGAAATTAAGCCTCAGCTCAGCGCCAAAGCTCCTGAAGGTTGGAGTGGTGGTCGTTTCAATACCCACGGCATCAGAAGCAGCGCCAACGCCACCTACTTCAGGATCGGCAAATGTGTTTTCTTTTGCCACCCAGTATTTCAGGTTTTTAGCAAAAACACCCACCGTAATTCTTTTGAACGGCCCCATATTGCTGGTAGGGATGTTGTAGGAAACGGCTAATTCGCGCAATTTCAGGTAAGAAGCATCCAGCAGGTAAGTGCCTGCAGGCTGATTTTGCACATACGCATACGCATTGGTGGGTGTGGTATTGGTGGTGAAACCACCGGAACCGTCTGCTACTACGCTGTTGGGAATCACATAAGGCTGCCGGTCATTGGTAATGGTTGTGATCGCAGTACCGTTGTTTTCCGTGCTCAGTTTTGTGCCGGAATAGAATACACCGCCTTTTTTGCCGTCCAGCAATGCGCGAACAGAAATGCGCTTAGCAATCGTAAATTCAGTACCCATCGTGGCTAAGAAGTCGGGCTGATAACTGCCGAGGTTGGCCAGCTCCGCGCTTTGCACCGGATTGCCCACTGCGGTGTGGCGCCACCGCAACCGCCACAAGTGGCATAACCCGAGCCGTACTTCTGCTGATTCTGGTACAGCAGATACGCTTCTTCCACACTATAAGAAGACGATACCGAAACATTCGCCTTGTCACCTTTTTTACCTTTTTTAGTGGTAATCAGGATAACGCCCGAACCGCCGCGGGAACCGTACAGCGTGGTAGCAGCCGGGCCTTTCAACACAGTAACCGACTCCACGTCGTCCGGATTGATGTCATTGCCGCGGTTGCCAAAATCCACGTAGTTATCGCGGTCGCCTGTCCGGCCTGTACTGCCGTTGAGGGTTTCCGATCCGCCACCCGCTCCTGCGGTAGCGTTACTGACCGGCACCCCGTCAATAACGATCAGGGCATTGTTGCCTTGTGTCAGCGAGGTCTCGCCGCGCAGCACCACCCGGGTGGAAGCGCCGACAGCGCCCGATGCGGCGCCGATTTTGACGCCGGCCACTTTCCCCTGCAGGGCATTCAGCACACTTTTGTTGGTCACGGAGTTGAGGTCCTCCGAGTTGACGGTCTGGTTGGCATACACCACATCACTTTTGTTCCGGGTCAGACCCGTGGCTGTGATCACCACCTCACTGAGACTTGTACCTGTTTCCAGGACAATATCAAGGGCATTGGAAGCGCCGATAGATACTTCCTGCGTTTTGTAGCCGGTGTAGGAAACCACCAGTGTCTTGGCACCATCCGGTACTTCAAGCGTGTACTTGCCGTTGAAGTCGCTCAGCGTACCACGTGCAACACCTTTGATTGCGATAGTAGCCCCGACTAAGGTTTCGCCATCGTCGCCTGTTACGATGCCGGTTATGCTGCGTTGGGCCATACTTGTCCCACACACTGCCAGCAGCAGCAACAATGTTGTTAACAATTGCTTCATAATTTAAATAGTTTAAGTGAACGAAAATGTGATTTTGTTCGAGCATTAAAGGATTGAAATTGAAATACGGAAGCATTGCTGGCACTGCTGGTACCGAACCGGATAGGCATAAAAAATAGCCACACGCGATGCGGTGTTCCAGAAATGGAAACCGTCCTTCCGCAGGTGACTTCAAGAAAAATGATGTGGTAGCTGTAACAGAGCGATTAAAACCCCACGAATAGACATTTTTCAGACTGGTGCTAAAAAGTACCGCCGAACCCTGTTCGGCGATGGATGCCGAACAGGGGTTCGGCAGTACCTAAACATCAGCAAATTGAAAAATGTCTGTTCGTGTGGATTAAAACATCACTCCACTGTTGCGGGGAAAAGAAGATTCAGGCGCAACAAAAAAGCCGCAAAATATTCACACCCTCCTGAAAGGGAAAGGAACATTATGCGACTTCCGAAAATTTGATATGGTATGGTAAGCGATTAGAAAAATATATAGATGTGGGTTTTGTTATCACAAAGGTAAAAACCTTCTTTCATACAAAACACGACATTTTATTTTTTTTCGTTGCCGCCGGTGGGGTCAAGGTCAACATATTTTCATAAATGACAGATTTACAAGATGTTACTTTATTTTGTTTTTCAATTTATTAGACCAAAATTTACATTATTTTGTCTGTAATTGTCTCAAATACATCCGAATCGTGTTGGAAAGCCCGAAATACAGGGCATCTGATAGGAGTGCATGACCGATACTGACCTCCAGCAATTGCGGGCAATGCTCCTGAAAAAAACGTAAATTTTCCAGGTTCAGGTCATGTCCGGCATTGATCCCGATCCCGATTTCATTGGCCGTTTTTGCCGCTTCGGTATAAGCGCGTACGGCTGACGCCGGGTCGTGTTTGAAATCATGCGCGAAAGGCCCCGTGTACAATTCTATCCGGTCGGCGCCCGCCGCTTTGGCACCTTCCACCATTTTCGGAACCGGGTCGACAAACACGGAGACCCGAATTCCTTTGCTGTGCAGTTCGGCACACACTTCTTTTAATTCCGCTCCATTATCAATGGTGTTCCAGCCCGCATCGGAAGTGAGTTGGTGGGGCGTATCGGGCACCAGCGTACATTGATGCGGCGGCCAGGCTAATACGAGGTCCAAAAACTCCCGGGTAGGATTGCCCTCTATATTAAATTCGGTTGTTACCACCGCATGCAGCGCAGGCACATCGTCGTACCGAATGTGGCGCTGATCGGGGCGGGGGTGAATCGTGATGCCTTGGGCACCGAAGGCTTCACAATCTTTGGCCACCTGAACCAGATCGGGCAGGTTGCCGCCCCGCGCATTGCGCAACAGGGCTACTTTATTGATATTTACGCTGAGTCGGGTCATGTTTGAGGGTCAATACGTTACCTTTGGCGCAAAAGTAGAAAGGCATGGATGAAAACCCAAATCCACTGGATAAGTTGCAAAGGCCCGCCGTTCCCGAGCAGGCCGTCTATTGGCAACCCGCAGAACCGAAAGTGCGTGTGGTGCTGTTGGCATTGTTCGCAAGCTGCATCTTTTTTGCAGGTATTGCAACGATTATATGCCAATTGATCGTGCAATGGGGCGGCTGGAATGAGGGCCTGATGACCGGGTTGCTCGGCGCCGATGCGACAGAGCCGGAACGCTGGCAAATGCGTTTTTTACTCGGAATACAGCATTTTTCGGTGTTTTGTGTGGCCGGTTTCCTGACGGTCTGGCTCTTTTACCGGGGCATCACCAAACCGGTGCCAGGCTGGGCCGATTACCTGCGTTCCCGGCAAGGGCCTTCCTGGAGCATGGCGGGTTTAGGTATCCTGCTTCTGCTGGTTTCCGTACCCTTAGTACTGTATTCATTCCAGTTGAATAAAATGCTGCCCCTTCCCGAGGAATTTCGTGCCATGGAAGCCCAAGCCAACGGAACCATCAAGAGCCTCCTCCGCATGGATCATTTTGGCGAGTTTCTGGGCAATATGGCGCTGATTGCCCTGTTGCCGGCTCTTGGAGAGGAGATTGTTTTCCGGGGCGTCGTGCAGC
>Ga0163153_10005212_pt1 | contig 15535 bp, 16 predicted proteins | sample OliLakLV19MP6IB1_FD_148629 | JGI IMG/M metagenome (GOLD analysis project Ga0163153, IMG submission 148629) | Freshwater microbial mat bacterial communities from Lake Vanda, McMurdo Dry Valleys, Antarctica - Oligotrophic Lake LV.19.MP6.IB-1 | ecosystem: Environmental > Aquatic > Freshwater >... | reverse complement strand
GCTCTTGTGTATCAGTGGCCTTCTCAATGGTCTGTTTGGCGAGGGAGAAGAAAGGCACCTGGCTTACTGGGATGCGGTGAAGGTGTCGGATCGGACAGAAGAAGAGGACGACGAGGGAGCGACCGTGATTCGGGAGAAGGAACGATTTTCCCAGCGGCTCACGGTGCTCTACGGCAACGGCCGCTTCGCGCTCCTTTCGGAGACCGCGACCGAAAAGGAGAATACCGATGGAGAACGCACATCTGCGAATGGGACGGCTGAAGTTCGTCCGGCAGACGAAGGATCACACGACGAATGTCAGCTTGCATCTGGACCGGTTGGTTGCGGAAGCACCGGCTGAACGCTCTGGCAGTGTCGGATTGCACCTCGTCTCTGTTTTCGGAGGCGACCAAGAGATCGGCGCTATCGCGGCCGCCGCGGCGGACGAGCAGCGATTCGTCGTCCACATGAACGCCGAAGAGTTCGTCGGGACGCTGGGAGAGAAACCGATCCTCTACCGTGCTGGGTTGCAGATTCCCGGCCGCAAGCGCCCGGTACGGCATTTGGTGGCAATCTCCAAGGCGTTATTCGAGACCACGATGGGGGCTGACGCCGAAGCGAAGCGGACAATCCTCTATGACAACTCACCAGACTTTATGTTGCATCGCCTGGCGGTGCGCTTCGGACTTCCCGTGTTGCCGGAGTGGGCGGACTGGTTCCATTCAGAACTCCGCCGGCGCGGTCTCGTCGAGGATCTCACCGGCCTCAACTGTTCACCGCTGGCGGTGAAGGGCAATAAGATCCGGATGCTGCGGATTCTCAGCCAGGGGTTGCGCCGCCGCCAGATACAGTTTCCGCCCGAAGACTTTCCCTTATTTCCCGAATCGCCAAAGGCATCGTAGTCTCTTTTTTCATTGCAGCTTGCCTATCCACACCTGACAGGAGGGGTGTCGCTATGGGTTCACCCGATTGCATCAGCTCGTACTTGCGAAAGTATGGGCCTGACCTAGGAGAGCGTGTGCTCTCCCAGTTTCCAGCTCTTCATCAGCCGATGGACCCGCTCTGGCCCGCGCTGAAACTGTTGAAGCGGCGGCCGTTCCCGGCCCAACAACTGGCGATTATGGGAATTGCCAAGCGCTGGCAGGAAGCGCGTTGCGCCGGCGCTGTTGCCGAGTGCGGCACTGGGAAGACCCTGATTTCGCTGGGGAGCGTATTCACGCATGCCAATGGGAAGCCGTTCACGGCGCTGGCGATGGTGCCGCCGCAACTGGTCCTCAAGTGGGCACGAGAGGTCTTCCAGACGCTGCCCGGCGTTCGGGTCTTTGTGATCGATGGGTGCCGGAACGGAGTAGCGTCGAACGGGTTCACAGGAGTCAATGAAGTCCGTTTTCGCAGCGGCCGCGTGTTGCGAGAGGGCCTGACGACGACACTCTCCGAGATCCGTCTCGCGAAGGGCCACCGCTCGGCCAAGGCGCGCTGGCAGGCGCAAGTCGGCGGCCCTTCCATATTCGTGATCTCTCGCGAGCGCGCCAAGTTGGGCTACTTCTGGCGGCACAGCATGGTCGTGCCGAGGAGTGGCCCCTACCTCGGAAGCGTCGTCAACCCGGATACTGGCAAACCCGTGATTGTCGGCGACGATCAACTGCGGCGACCGGACTTCCGGAAGGTGAAGCACTCCGAGATGGTTTTGCCCGAATCCGCGCTGTCCCGTAAGAGCTTCTTCAGTCCACTCTGGCAAGCGGACAACCAGAAGGTACAGCGGATGGCTCCGATGGAATTCATCGGGCGGTATCTGAACGGGTTCTTCGACTACGGCATCGCGGACGAGGTACACGAGTTGAAGGGCTCCGAAACGGCCCAGGGCAACGCTCTGGGCACGATTGCGTCAGCCTGTGACCGCACGGTCGTTTTGACGGGGACTCTACTTGGCGGCTATGCCGATGAACTGTTTTCGATTCTTTACCGCCTGGATGCACGGATGATGCGAGCGGAAGGCTTCGATCCCGGCGAGGCCGGCGTTCGACAGTTCGCCGAGACCTACGGCGTTCTCGAGAAGGTGACCACGATCGAGCCGGTGCAGAACGCCTGTTCAAAGGCGAAGGTGACGACGACCATCAAACGCCGGCCTGGAGCATCGCCTCTGCTCTTCGGCAAGTACCTGATGAACCTGGCGGCATTCGTGTCGCTCGAAGACATCTCGGATGCGCTCCCTGCCTACACGGAGGACGTGATTTCCGTGGCGATGGATCCGCTTCTCAAGAAGGCGTACTCGGATCTCGAGGATGACATCAAAGAAGCGCTTCGTGAGCATCACGGAAACGCATCGGTGATCAGCACGGCGATGAATGCGCTGTTGCTGTATCCGGACCGGCCATTTGGCATTGGCACGCTCTACGGGTTCTGCCGGAATGAGGAAACAGGGGAACGGGAGCGTTTCGTGATCTCGGAACCTGCTGATCTCGACGAGGCATTCACTTATGCCAAGGAACGACGTCTGGTCGAGGAGTGCAAGAAGGAGCTTGCGGCCGGGCGGAAGGTCCAGGTCTTCGCGGTCTACACGCGGAAACGGGACGTCACGCGACGGCTGCACGACCTTTTACGCAAAGAAGGAATTCGCGCCGAGGTCCTGCGCGCCGAGGTGCCTCCTGAACAACGCGAGGCGTGGTACGAGCGGCAATTGAAGGGTGGGATGCAGGTTTGCATCTGCCACCCCAAGCTGGTGCAGACGGGGCTCGACTTGCTCGATTTCCCGACCATTCTGTTCTACGAGACGGGATACTCGACCTACGTGCTGCGGCAGGCCAGCCGCCGAAGCTGGCGTATTGGCCAGAAGCATCCGGTTCGAGTCGGATTCCTCAGCTATGCGGAAACGGCGCAGGAGAGCTGTCTGCGCTTGATGGGGAGGAAACTGCTGGTCTCGCTCGCAATGGAGGGAAAGCTGCAGGCCGAAGGGTTGCAGTCGATGGATGGTGATGGCGATCTCCTCACGGCCATGGCTCGCGAACTCGTGAACCGGCAGGGCGTCGGGGAAGAGGCCGCCGCCGTCTGGAAAGCGTTACAGGCGCGGCGGGACGATTACGCTCCGGCTGCTGAAACGGCGCCATCGACCGTCGTTGAGAATGCTTCGGAAACCGTTGCGGTAGAAGAGGTATCTGACGAGCCGCTGGTGTGGGCCATCCAGCCATCTAGACCGATGGAGCAGATGTCCCTTTTCTGAATCTGTGGGCCGCGCCTGAGGAAATGAGGTGCGGCCCGAGTACGGTTGCAAAGCTCAATGAATCGAAAGGAGGCGCCTTGTGGCAGCCACTATTATTCCTGTCGCCGGTCAACCGGCGGACGAATCCGTATTTGATCTGGGTGCACGTTTGGCGGGGCTATTAGCCGAAGCCGGGCAGGATGCCAGCGGTGGCCAGCTTCCGGAAAATCTGCGGGAGCGAGTGGCGGACCTGGCGGAGGGGATTCGCCGTCGTACCGCCAAAAAGGCCGAACGCGATCCGCGGTCGCTCTTCGAGCTCGATGAGCGATTCATCGAGCTGATGGAGCGTGCCGATGAAGAAGCCTCCGCGTCTGGCGTAGTATCCGAGGCGCTGCTGATCGAGATTACGGACTACTTGGAAGCCTTCCGCGGCAAGGTGGATCGCATTGCTGGGTACTGGCGCTGGCAGGAATCCATCGCAAAGATTTGTGGCGAAGAGGTGGAGCGATTGGCAGCGCGTAGGAAGGCTGCTGCCGGGCGGGTGGACCGTCTGAAGGACATGTTGATGACGTTCCTGTTGACGCGCGGCCAGAAGAAACTCGACGGGGAGACGAGCTCTATCGCCCTGCAGGCAAATGGCGCCGCATCTCTCGTGGTGGATGATCCGCAGCAGATTGGGGATGGCTTTTATGAATGCCCGATCCGCTTCACCAAGCCCGAGATGCAGGAGATTATGTACCAGTTGGCGGAAGGGGCGCTGCGACGACGGTTGGAGTTGACGCTGCAAGGGGATGGATGGGAGATAAACGCGTCGGCCGTCCGGGCGGCTCTGGTGAATAACGCCAGCATGCCTGGCGCTCGGCTAGTGAAAGGCCACCACGTGCGAATTCGGTGAAACCGAAAGAGGAGTGACCACCCCAAAGAACTGGTCAAAGTTGACATAGCGGGGATTAGCGGCCTCGGGGGACACCCAAAACCGGCCATTAGGGGACGTCTGAAAGGGTCTTCCGCACTTTTGGTGGTGAAGGGCGATCCTGAGACATTTCTATAGATAATGCTGCTCATGCATCCACTTTTCCAGTGCATCCAACAACGGCCTCGCCCGTTTCTGTCGCGCCTTCAACCGTTCTTCAGGTAGCAGGCCCTGGATTTCCGGATCTCCCGCTCAATCTCGTACAGTCGCCCAATTCTCCGCTCTGAAACCGTTTGGCTGATCTGGCATAGGGACCACCTAGAGATCATAAGCGCCGCTGAATATCAGGATCTCCGGGACAGCGTGATTGAGGCGGCGAAGAAGACGCCATGAATGGTGACAGGCGGAAGGAGCAGTGGTCCGCAACCAAGCTGCGGACCCGGAACGTGCGGGTTGCCTTGCTTCATCCAGCACGTCGGTCTGATCGCTAACCAATTAGGACGATATAATTAAAGGCTCACTTTCTTGGAGGACTATTTCTCATGGCGCTGAACCCAGAGTTCGCCGCGAATCCAGATCCGCGCTGTGCCTGCGTTTTATTGCTCGACACCTCCGGCTCCATGGATAACGCGCCTATTCAGGCCTTGAACCAAGGACTGCAAACATTCCAGACTGACATCCAGGAAGACCCCTTGGCGAAACGCCGGGTTGAACTCGCTATTGTGACCTTTGGCGGCTCTGTCCATAAGGTGCAGGACTTCACGTCAGCGGGGAGCTTTGCCGCGCCGACGCTTGCCGCCGGGGGCGGGACGCCAATGGGAGAAGCCATTGTTCTTGGCTTGCAACTCGTCAAGAATCGCAAAGCGGAGTACAAGTCCAACGGCGTTCTGTACTATCAGCCCTGGATCTTTTTGATCACGGATGGCGAGCCTACAGACGAATGGCAGAGCGCGGCCCAGATGGTGCAAACCGAAATGTCCGCCAACGCGCTGACCTTTTTCGCCGTGGGTGTCGGAGGAGCCAATATGCAAATACTCTCCATGATAACCCCGCGCGCCCTCAAGCTTGAAGGACTGAAGTTCAAAGACCTGTTTCTCTGGCTCTCGCAGAGCCAGAAACGCGTCTCCGGCAGCAAGCCCGGCCAGCAGACCGCTCTCCCGCAAATCGGCTTTGGATCGCCGGTTTAGGATGCAACCATGTCGGATACTCAAGCCAAATGGCGTTGTATCTCCGCGTCCGTCATCGGCAGCAGCCACGTTGCGCAGAAGCTGCCCTGCCAGGATGCGCACGAGACCCTCACTCTCGATGACGGTACACTGATTGTTGCTGTAGCGGACGGCGCCGGCTCGGCCAAACGGTCTGAAGAAGGCTCACGGCTCGCCGTTCATAACAGTGTTAGATACCTAGCCGGTCAACTTCAAGCAACTTGCCCTCAAACATCCGATGAATGTGAAAGCCTGCTGGCGAAAGCCGTTGCCGATACACGCGCGGCGCTCGAAGAGCTGGCCCCAGGGGAACATTTTAAAGAAGTGGCCACCACCCTGTTGCTGACCGTTGTGACTGACCGGTGGCTGTCATCCATCCAGGTAGGGGATGGGGCCGTTGTCTGCCGCGACCAATCCGGCGCGATGCAGGTCCTGTCGGCACGAGGGGACAGCGAGTATATCAACGAGACCACTTTTCTGACCTCCTCTGACTACCTCAAGCACCTGCATCACGCCACATTACCTAGCCAAGACGTCACCGGCCTTGCCATGTTCAGCGACGGAATTGAGCTTCTGGCGCTCCGTTACGCCGACAACACGGCGCACGAGCCGTTCTTTAGGACGATGTTCCAGTTTGCCGAAACGCCTTCGTCGAACAGCGCCGAGATGGAAGAGTTTCTTCTCTCCGAAAGGGTTTGTGAACGGACCGACGACGACAAAACGCTAGTGCTTGCGGTTCGCCATGCAGCAGCTCACTGATCAAAATGGCAGATCGATTGTCCTGGACCGCAAGCTTGGCTCTGGCGGCGAAGCCGATATTTATTCAATTGGTGGACAACCCGGCCTTGTAGGCAAAATATATTTCCGTCACTCGCCTGTCCGACAAGCCAAGCTCAAGGCGATGATCGGCACGCCTCCCGCCGACCCCACTGGCAGCCAAGGCCACATATCAATTTGTTGGCCGAAAGCCCTCCTGTTCAATCAGGCGGGAGCTGGCGTCGGATTTCTCATGCACAGGGTGGATGTTTCCACGAGTGTCCCGGTGTTCAGGCTCTATAACCCGCAGGACCGCCAGCAGATCGCGCCGGGGTTCACCTGGGGATATTTACTCAGGACCGCCGCCAATATAGCCAGCGTTGTTGAAGCCATTCACGCCTGTGGTTACGTTGTGGGCGATCTCAACGAAAGCAATTTCCTTGTCTCGGATTGCGCGCTCGTCACCCTTGTTGACTGCGACTCGATGCAAGTGCCCGATAGAGGCGGGCGAGTGTTCCGTTGCACTGTCGGAAAGCCTGATTTCACCGCGCCCGAATTGCAAGGATGCGACTTCAGCCAGGCTGATCGGACGCCGGTTCACGATAACTTCGCTCTTGGGGTCCTCATCTTCCAATTGCTGATGGAGGGCGTTCATCCGCACGCCGGCGTCTGGCGAGGCCACGGAGATCCTCCATCATTGGAGGAGCGGATTCGAAGCGGATCTTGCCCCTATGCCGGATCGCCAAGCATTTCACCCATGCCAGTGGCGCTCCCGTTCGAGTTTATCCCTTCGACGCTGAAAGCCCTGGTGGTCCGTTGTTTTGGGTACGGGCATAAGAATCCGGCCTCACGGCCGTCACCGCGCGAATGGAGAGAGGGTTTAACCGCTGTCGAAAAGAACCTGAGTATATGTCAAGCCAACCGGAGGCATGTCTATCCCGTTCATCTTTCCGTTTGCCCTTGGTGCGAGCGGACCGTTTTGCTCCAGGGCTTTGACCCCTTTGCTTCTGTCTCTCCGCAAAAGCCCCTGACTGCGACTCCGTTTGTTGTTCCCCGACAGCAGAGCCCTCCACCGCGTCCGCCTGCCGCCGCGCCGGTTATCACGGCCCCGCCACCTCCTCCGGCCCCGCCTGCCGCAGCCGCCTCAGGATTTGGAATGAAGGCGGCAGTCGGTTCAGTGATTCTCATTGGGCTTGTGATCTGGTCTCTTGCGAACCGGAAAGACGGCACTGCTCCGGCTACAAGTGGAGCGCCAGAACAGATTGTCGATCAAGGAGTTTGCCCCTACGAAGGGTGCCGGTACGGCGAACGCTGGATGGCCAGACAGAGTGTGGATGTCTATGCGACTCCGCCAAATGCAGTCGGCACTTCCCTCGCGTCGCTCAGCAGGAAGGCTACAGTTCGAGCCGGCACCTGGGTACGGACAGAGACCGGGCTTGTGCTGGCGCGACGGCTCGAAGGGCGCGTCACCGTTACCAAGGGCCGTCCGCCCTATGGGGTCAACGTCAAAAATGGACCCCCCCTCATGAACGGCCAAATCATCCCCATCTATTCTTATTTAGGAGAAGGCTGCTGGAGTAGTTGGATCAGCGGGCAGGTCCTGGTCGTATGTGACGTGACGTTCCAGGGGCAAGCGCAGAGCGAATGGTGGATACAAATTAGGACTGCGGACGGGTCGAAGGCCTGGACGAATTCGGCAGGGAAAGCGTTCGTCAGCGAGGAATCGCTCAACAGTGAGCTTGGGGAAAAGATTGCTGACGACAAACTGGCGTTGCGGGAGAAACTGGCACAAATCGACACCCTCCTGAAAGGAAGTGCGAACCTCAACGGTAGCGGAGGGAAATACGGGACCGATCCGATGTGGGCGGCGATCAGAAGCAACGATACGGAACTGATGAAGGCATTGATGTCTAGAGGCCTGAACATCCGGAAGACCCAGCCCTGTGCAGCCTATCCCGCAACCCAAAGCGCTGTGCTTCGCCCAGGTGGAGACGCGTGGCTGGATTTCTTGCTGGAGAACGGGCTACGCCTTGACTGTTTGGGAGAACCCCCGCTCCAAGCGTTCCTGCGTTCCGGTATAGCGACCGATAACTACCCCGTTGACGAGGCCATACGTGTTGCCAATGTTCTTATCAGGCACGGGGCAAACGTCAACCAGCGAGACTCGCAGGGTAAGACGATATTTGACGTGCTCGACCAGGCGAAGGGCGGTTACCGTGTGAGGCCGCTCAGGGAAGCACTGAGCAACAGCCCCGCGGAAGCCGGAACGTCAGAGGCTAAGCCTGCGGTGCCTCACACGAAGCTGCCCGCGCTTGGCCCAGCGTCCCTTGAAGAACTCGCGGGGCAAGTCGAGGCTGGAATCAAAGATGGGAACTACGAACGTGCCTTAACGGATGCGGAGAGCGCGGTTCGCTTGTACCCTGGTAATGACCGGGCTCGGGCGCTGCTCGAAAGAGTGCGCAGGATACGTTCAATCTTGAAATAAATACTATGCGTTGCCTCTGTCTCATGTTGGCATCGGCCGCCCTCCTGTACCCCCAGGAACGCAAGCCTGCGCTCTCCACCCGACAGGTTGAAACGCTCATTCGCGACCTGCCCGACGAGCGTCTGGCGGAGGAGATTCGCGTCCGCAGCATTGACCCTCTGGTTACCGGAGCCGACCTGCGCCGGTTGCGCGCAGCCGGCGCGGGGACCAATACCCAATCGGCGCTGATGAACTTTTTGGTGCGTTCCCCACTGACTGTAGCCGTGAACCCGATGATTCCGGGCGCCAGGGTGACGGTTGAGGATCAGACCACTGTAACGGATTCAAGCGGCAGGGCTGTCATCAGCGGCTTGACGCCAGGCGCGCACATGCTTGTTGTTGAGAAGCCGCCCGTGCATCCCCGGATCGAACAACAGATTTATTTGGCGGAGGGCGGTTCCCAGGTGCGCGTCTCCCTGCGCACGGCCACGGGCAGGATGACCGTCATTGCGGACAACCCGAATGCCCGTGTCGAAATTCGCAACAAGGGCAGCTATTCCTTGCCCCTTCGCGATTTTGAATTGCCTGCCGGGACATACTCGGTTGTTATCACGGCCACCAACTATTCTCCGTACAGTGCTGAAGTGGAAGTCCTGCCAGACAAAACAAAGGTCTTTCATCCCGCCTTATCTGTCGATCGTGACTCCATGTCCCGCTTTATCGAGGCGAACGCTGAGAACATGATGTCTGATTTGAGAGGGGCGCTTGAACGTGGGGATACCGCGGCCTTCCGTACCAAGGCGAAAGTCCTTCTTGATTTTGCCGGCGACAAGCTTTTTGAATATAGGCTACTGCACCATCACGCGAGCGGGTTTCACGAGGCGAAGTTGACCATCCAGCGCTCAGGCCTGCTCTATGAACCTCTGGGACCATGCCAATGGAAAGCGGAATTATTGCCCTGGGACCGTGTCGCAAAAACGGACATCGTCCGTCAGGGAGCTTCCGGAGTTCTATTGCTGGTTGATGTAGCTGCCGGGAAGAACTTTGACAAACACGTTCCGTTAAACTTCGCTGTATTCGGATCGTCGATAGGCCAAGAAACGGAGACGAAACCCCTCAAGGCCGGCCGCGTGACATTCGGTGAATCAAGAACCACAAGGAATCGAGTGCAGTCTCCCTCAAACGCGTCGAACACATTATCGAGCCTTGCGTGGCTCATCTCAGAGGCCAAAACAACAACCCGTTGAGCTCTGCCCTCCTCCGGCAGTTTCTTCAGCTTCCGACAACCCTCGATAAACAATCCACGATACCTTTGCCGTACCAGCCCATCGCTTCGCCGATGCGATCCGACCGCCGATGGATCAGAAACCAGGCGACCTGGCCCACAAAGACCAGCGTGTAGCCACAGATTTTGAATATCGCCATAAGAAGGCGGCCAAAGAGCTTGAACGGATCGAGCATTTCTCACCTGTAACTTGCGTCACAAAAGGCCCGGCAGAGCCCGCTTTTAAAAGGTTACTTGATTTCGCCCTCGTCTCCTTTGAGGCCAAATTCGGGACACCGCACACTTGGCGGAGATAATCCAAGGGGTCGTGCCTGGGACGGGTCGAATCCACACGGTCCGCTCGGCCATCGCCGATCAGTTAGCGATGTCACTTTGCAGATGAACTGGCGTAAGCCAAACTGAGGCACTACCGGTTTCCATTTGCGGTATCCTCTCCAACTGGAGGAGTCCCTAGTGTCACGGTGGAGTATCGATGTACAAGTGCTCTTCGAAGGCGATGCCTATTCAAATGCATCGGTCGAGCTCTGGATGAAATGGAAGAACCTAACGTTAGGGATTTCTGACTCCCTGTATCACCTCGAAGCATCCACCGATGAGAGCGGTCACGCCACTTTCGAGGTTGGGGACTTCGGAGGCGACGATGATGACGATGCGGACGATGGCCTCGACGACGACACGCCAATTGTAATCCGAGTTGTCCATGACAGCGACAACTATGAGTTTGGTCCATACACGCTCGGCGAGAGCGGATACACCGTGAATATTGACCCCGGAGAAGGCCCTGAGTCGGTCGACTTATAAGACCTTGTTTGATAAGTGGTGACCGCGCCGGGAAGGCCGGGAGGCTTCAGGCTCCAACACCTGCGAAGTTGGAACGCTGAGTTGAGCTGACCCTGATCTCCCAAACTTGCACCGGTGGCTAAACTAAAAACCAGGCAATTTTCGTCCTTGCTTTTAACCACGATAAAATACATTCGGGTGTTCAACTGGCGCTCGCCGAATATTCTACAAAAGCAGTTGGCGCCCCGCTTGCTTCGCTGGGCGCTGGCCTGCGCGACCTGAAACGCGCTGATGGAAACCGAATTGTTATTGTACGGTTGACGCTGACACGTTATGCCCCTTGTCGTCTCCGTTCGCCCATGGCATCGCCGCCGGAGATTCCGCACTCCCGCGGCCGACGCGCAGCTAAGCTGTCATCGGACGCTACAGGCATTAAGATGCAGTCCTCAGTTCTCTGGCTGATGTGTTGGGCCGCAGTGTGAAGGAACTTTGCGGATTTGGATGTAGAGTCGGCGAGGCGGAGACACCTTCTCGCGAAAACACGCAGTCGTTTGGCCAGTCTTCGATCTGGAAGTAGTCTGAAAGTTGGAAGTTGGCGCCCGCTGCGAATGATGCCGGGCGCGTGCCAACTCGCGCTAAATCGGCGGGAGGGATCGAGGTTGTGCCATTCGTCGGCTTCATACTCAGTCTGATCATCCTGGCTGGATTCTGGTTGTCACGCGGACGACTGGATGCGGTTGGGCTTGCCTTCCTGGCCTGGAACCGAACTCCGACAAGTCAACTCCTGAAGGCGGTTGGTGGGGGTATTGTTGCGGCGCTCGTGGTCAGTTGGGTATTCCGCGATCTTCGAACCGGCTCACTCCCGGCGCTGCCAGAGATCTGGATGGGGATCACGTTTGGTCCATTGGCTGAGGAACTGATCTTTCGCGGAATGCTCTTCCACGGATTGATGCTATTGCTACCGCGCTGGCTGGCTAAGCCGGGTTGGCTCGCGGTGGTCGTCATTGCTGGCGCCTTCGCATTGAGTCATCTCGTCAAGGCCGGTATCACGCCCTCGCAGATTGTCGCCATTTTCTTGACCGGCTGCCTTTACGGCTGGCTGCGTCTCGATAGCGGCTCGACGGCGCCGCCGCTCCTCGCACATGCGGCCTTTAACGCGGTCTTTTTCGGCATCGCTTTCCTGCGATAGCCATTCATCTCAATACTGATTCTCGAATCTTGGGGAGCCTTGTGGCTCCCTCATTCGCATTTCTGGAGGAACCATCTCATGATTTGTTCGACGGAAGAGTTTCGCGGGCTCTTGAAAGCCGCTCGCCGGGCGGGTACGCCGCTCCTGGCCATCCGCACGGCGGATCCCGCGAGCGCTATTGCGCAGGCGACAGCCTCCATCGGAGAGCAGTCGGCCCTGTTGATCTGGGACCTGATGCTGGGCATTCGCGGCATCAACAAGGCTGGCGTCCAAGTCGTCACTGATCGCTTTGGGGAGACTACGGCGCTCGGACCATCCGACGTGTTGGCGGCAACCCGAAAGCTGGAGAAAGAGGACGCGATTCTATTCCTGTCGAATGCCCATCGTTTCTGGGATCAACCAGATGTGGTCCAGGCGATCTGGAATGTCCGGGATCCATTCAAGTCGGGCGGGCAGAGTCTCGTGTTGCTGAGCACGCCAGGCGCGGTGCTTCCGGCGGAACTACAGGGCGACGTGATGATTATCGATGAACCCTTGCCATCGGCGGAGGAACTGACGGAATTGGTGCGGCGGCTGTGCGAAGACGCGGAACTGTGCGCCCCATCTGAAGAGACCGTGTCGGCCTGCGTGGATGCGCTGATTGGACTCGCGGCGTTTCCCGCCGAGCAGGTACTGGCCTTGGCTCTTTCAAAGAAAGGCGTCGACGTGGAGCGGCTCTGGGAGCGTAAGCGGCAGGCCATCGAACAGACGCCGGGACTCAGCATCTGGCGAGGCGGCGAGACCTTTGCCGACATCGGAGGGTGCGAGACGATCAAGCATTTCCTGCGGGCGGTACTTGGAGGCCGGGAAGCGCCCCGCGTGATTGTCTTCGTCGACGAGATCGAGAAAGCATTCGCCGGTACGGGAACCGATCTCTCTGGGGTGAAGACCGAGATGACGGGGACGATGCTTTCCTGGATGCAGGACTCCGATGCCGATGGGATTGTGCTCATCGGCCCGCCGGGCGCGGCTAAGAGCGCGATTGCCAAGGCGGCCGGCAATTCGGCGGGGATTCCGACTGTGGCCTTCGATCTGTCCGCCATGCAGAGCGGGATCGTCGGCGGGTCCGGGGAACGGCTGCGCACGGCGCTCCAGGTGGTGGATGCAATCTCGCAGGGCCGGAGCCTGTGGATTGCGACCTGCAATTCCATCGGGAGTCTGCCGCCTGAATTGCGGCGCCGCTTTACGCTCGGAACTTTCTTTTTTGATCTTCCCTCCGCTGAGGAGCGTGCGGTGATTTGGGAGATCTATCGAACCAAGTGGGGTCTCGACGGAGATATCCCGAAGGACGAGGGATGGACCGGCGCGGAAATCAAGGAATGTTGCCGGAAGGCGTGGCGCTTGAACCTGTCTCTCTCCGAGTCCGCGCAATACATCGTGCCGGTGGCGCGATCCGCCGCCGACCAGATCGAACGTTTGCGCCAGCAGGCGTCGGGACGATTCTTAAGCGCTTCGCAGCCTGGCGTGTTTGAAGTCGGCCGGGACACGCCCGCCGTCGCGGCAAAGCGGGTGTTCCGCGAGGTCTCAGACTAAGTCGCCGCAGGAGGAAACCATGAGCAAGTATGAAGAAATGAGTACAGTTCTTGCGCACGAAGGATATCTGGTCGAGGCGCTGGAACAGATGGGGTACAAGCCGGAAGTTCACAAGAATGGAGCCGCGCTTTACGGCTATCGGGGCGATGAACGGCCGGAACGGGCTCACATCATCATTCGGCGACGTCAACTCGACTCCGCATCGAACGACATCGGTTTTGTCCGCGACACCAGCGGCCAATACCGGGCCGTCGTGAGCGACTACGACCGGGGGATCGGGTTCGACCAAGCGTGGCTGGGGCGGGTATCTCAAGCCTACAAAGAGCGCCAGACGATGGCGGTCGCCAAGGCGCGAGGCTACGTGTTTCAAGGCCGAAGCGTGATCGATACGCCCCAGGGGGCGAAGGTCCAATTGCGCTTCGCGGTGCGATGAAAGGGAAGAGTGCGATGGCTGAGAAAACGATCACGATCGAAATCGACGAGCAAGGAAACAGCTCGCTCGATTTGACCGGATTTCAGGGCAAGGGTTGCGGTGAAGTCGCCAAGGCCCTGCAGGGCGCTGACGCCGTAACCAAGTCGCGGAAGAAGCCGGAGTTTCACGTGGAAGCCGCCGCGAAGCGCGCCGTGGAGCAGCGGCGCGGGTAAACAGTGGAGGAGAAGATGGGCGATCGGGCTTATATGGAAATGATTTGCCGGCGCGAGGACGCCGGTCTGTTTGAAGAACTCGGATTCTGTGAGCAGGACTGGAGAACGGATCTTCCGGAGAATGTTGTGTTTCTGGTCGATGAGGAAGCGAACTACGCGCACGACGACGCAACCCGGAGGCTTTCGGCCGAAGGCATTGTCTTCTGTGGAAGGCATGACGGGGGCGGCGACTATCACGCCGCTGTGATCGCCTCCGACGGTTCCCACTTTTGTTCTGCGGAGACGCTGTTCGGGGATGGCCGGCCCCATGTTCCCGTGCAACCGAACGGACGTGTGCATCCCGGCGCCATGCGAATCGCGACGGTATACTATCGGATCGAAGCGGCGGCGCGGAAGGTGATCGGCGTCGAAGAAACGCTGTTTTCCGGATAGAACCACGCCAGAGATTCCGCTTGTAAAGGCCGGTGGTCAGGGCAACCTGATTGCCGGCCTTTTCTTTTCGAACGAGTGAGAGGAGCGAACGATGTCTACGATCTGGACGATTGTCGAAGAAGCCGGCGGCCGCAACGCCGCCACGAGCGTCCGTATTGAGAACCCGCCATTCCAACGGCTGGTCATTGAGATGCTTCCGGAATGCGGCCCGGATGGGCATCGGGCGATCTCCATCGCACATTATGGCGAGTCAAATGGAGATCTCATGCGGGACCCGGAAGTATGCGCTGAGATTGTGGTCGAAGAGGGAAATCCTGTGCTCTGGCCGTATTCCTTACGGAACGACGTTATCGGCTTCGGGCAGGTGAGCCGATGGCGCGACAGGGAAGGGAACTTGACCTGTCTTCCCGGAGAGACTCGGGCGATAGAAGAGTTCCTGGCTATGTGGGACCGGAATCTCCGGGAGCAGGGTTACCTCGAAGCATTTCGACGGACACGGCCGCCTGCTGGAGGTGGACAGTGACGCTTCGTGTGCATGCCCAAATGGAGTCAAGCCAAGTCAACGGCCCTGGCCGGCGTGCCGTGATCTGGGTACAGGGGTGCTCGCTCGGTTGTGAACAATGTTGGAATCGCTCGAGTCACTCCACGTCGGGAGGCAATGAAGTCAGCGTCCAGGTGCTGGTCGATTGGGTCGAAACGCTGCGGTTCGCTGACGCAATTTCTGGCCTCACCATCAGTGGCGGCGAGCCGATGGAACAAGCAGCGGAGCTCGCCACGTTTTTGGAGGCGGTGCGCAGTGGTCTGCCTTCGCTGAGCATTGGGCTGTTCTCCGGCTACGCGGAGAGCGAACTCGTGCAGGGACAGTTCCGCGCGGATTCGTCGCTATCCCGCGCGCAACGCGGTGATCTCTGGCAGCGAATCCGCGGGCATCTCGACTTTGCGGTACTCGGCCGCTACAACCGCCTGCAGCCATCCGATCGGCCGCTCGCGACCAGCCGGAATCAACAACTATTGCTCCTCTCGGATCGACACCCGGAGGGCGATTTCACGGCGCAGAGTGTCGAGATCACGATCGGGGCTGAAGGTATGACCCAGATCACTGGCTTTCCCGTTCTCCAG
>Ga0163153_10005211_pt1 | contig 15545 bp, 13 predicted proteins | sample OliLakLV19MP6IB1_FD_148629 | JGI IMG/M metagenome (GOLD analysis project Ga0163153, IMG submission 148629) | Freshwater microbial mat bacterial communities from Lake Vanda, McMurdo Dry Valleys, Antarctica - Oligotrophic Lake LV.19.MP6.IB-1 | ecosystem: Environmental > Aquatic > Freshwater >... | reverse complement strand
CCATGACGCGATCCATGTCCACGGGCAGGCCGAGGTAATGCACGACACTGATGGCTTTGGTCCGAGGGGTGATCGCTGCTTCGATCTGCGCCACGTCAATATTGCCGGTGTCAGCGTCGGCGTCGACAAACACCGGCTTCGCGCCGGTATATTCGACCGAGTGGGCGGTTGCGACGTGGGTTTGCGCCGGCACCAGAACCTCGTCGCCCGGGCCGATGCCCAAGTACACATAGGCGAGGTGCAGGCCTGCAGTGCAGGAGGCCGTGCTCAGGGCCTGGCCGCCGCCGACAAATGCTGCGAAATCGGTTTCGAACTGTTTGGCCCGCGGTCCATGCACTAATTGCGTCCCATCCAGCACTTCCATTACGGCGCGCCGCTCTTCGTCGCCGATGACGGGCTTGCCAAAAGCTATGTTTCTCAAGGCATCCTCACTGTGTTTCCCTGTGCTCCGCCGCCAATCGGGACAGGCGCTCCCTCGCGCAATGAACGATCGATGGCGAGACAAACTTCCATCGTCGCAAACACTTCATCTTCCCCGATTTCGGCGCTGCCTGTGCCGCGGATCGCATTGATGAAGCCCGGGATCAGGTCTCCTTTTTCGATACCGGGATAAGCGGTATCGATTTTCCCGGTTTTCGGTGCGTCGCGGTCGCGCGAATTATACAGGCTGGCCGTGTCCTGGCCGTTCTCGAAAGTGGCTTCCGTACCGTACACCGACAGCTTGTGAAAATGCGGGTAGACGCAACCGAAATTGGCCACTACTTTTCCCAGCATGCCGTCATCAAAGCGCAGGATCGCGACCACCAGATCGGGTGTCGTAAAGCCGTATCCCGCGCTGCAGATTTTGTTGCCGGATGCGCTGACTTCGACAACCCTGCGCCCGCTCAGCCACAGCAGCAGATCGACCATGTGGATGCCGCCGCCGAGCATGACCGAGTAATCGGCAATGCGGCCGCGCCAGCCTTCCTGCAGCTTGTGCAGGCGGCCGTAGTTGTAGTCGGCTTCGGCGTAGTAGAGCCGTCCCAGTTCGCCCCGCTGTATCCGTCCGCGCAGGTCACGGAAGCGGGGGCTCATGCGCAGGATGGTATTGGTCGACAGGCGGGTGCCGGGATTTCGCGCCAGCGCCGAGCGGATGTCATGCAGTTCCGCTTCCGTGGTGCACAGCGGTTTTTCGCAGAACACGTGTTTCCCGAGATCCAGCGCGCGCACGATCTGTGCGGCGTGATGATGGTCGAAGCTGGCGATCGAAACCACATCGACGTCCGGCGCCGCGATCAGGTCTTCCGCCGTTTCATGAAGCGTGCATTGCGGATATTTCGCCGCCGCCATCGCCCGCTTTTGCGGATCCAGGTCGCACAGCGCCACCACGTCGACATGGGCGGCGCTGCGGTAACCATGGATGTGCTGCTCGCCGACGCCCAGCCCGATGATGCCGGCCTTAAGTGTTTTCATCGTCCGTTCCGGTCAATGCGTCAAAAGTCTGCAAGAGGGCCACCAGGTCATGTTGCCAGTAAGGCGCGCCGAGGCGGTCGAGCATCTGCTCGAAACGTGCCATGTCCTGCGCGGTATCGACCGACAACTGTACGTCTCCCCGCAGTCCGGGATAACCGATGTTGTGAATCCTATACGTCCCGGGGTTCCGGTAGAACCATGGCGTGACATGTTCGCGGTCGGCGGCGCTCATGCCGTTGCGCCACGCGTTCTCCAGCACTTCGCGCGCAATAATTTCGACGGACTGTCCCTTGGGGTATGTCCGCTGCTGGACGTTGGTCACCAGGTCGGGCCGTTCCTGCCGGTAGATGACGAGCGCCTGCGTGACAATGGCCGGATCCAGCATCGGGCTGTCACCGCTGATGCGGACCAGGTGTTCTATCCCGTGCTGGCGGGCGGCTTCGATCACCCGCCCGGCAACGTCGTGCAGGCTGCCCCGGAAGCAGGGGATTTTCCGCACGGCGGCGTAGCCGGCAATAGCATCGTCTTCCGCCTCGGTGGACGTTGCGATGATCATGCCGTCCAGCCCGTCACAATGTTCAATGCGATCAATCAGGTGACCCAGCAGGGGTATGCCGTGGACCTGCCGCAGCACTTTGCCCGGCAGCCGTGCGGATGACATGCGCGCGTGAATAACCGCATGGACGGGGATCCTGGCTGGCATGGTTATTTGAACCAAAAACCCTTGTGACTCCTGGCTACTGGCGGGCCATTCTGTAGGCCAGCTCGGTAAGGTTGAGGGAGCAGCATGGATTCAGTAAATTTTCCAGAGAATGGATAAGTAAAAACATTATAAAAAACAATACGTTACGCTGTCAAATTACTCTGGCTAAAAGGTATGCAGGACACAGCATGGAAGCGGTGCTCAGGCCCTGACGACGTTATCGCGAGGACTCTGGTAGCGGCCGCGGGTATCCACGATCAGGCGTGCGTTAGTAACAATGAAATCGAAATCAAACGCATCGTGATCAGTTACTAGTACGACGCAATCCTGGCGTGCCAGGGTCTCTGCGGCCAGCGGCGTACTGGCGAGATCGAACTGGTGCTCCCGCATTTTCGGGAACCGGGGTATGAATGGATCGGAGTAGCTCAGGATTGCGCCGCGGTCCCTGAGCAATTCCATGATTGCAGCAGCGGGTGATTCGCGCACGTCGTCGACGTTTTTCTTGTATGCGATTCCAAGTATCAGGATCCTGCTGCCCTTAACCGAAAGGCCTTTGTCATTGAGCGCGGCGGCAATTTTGTCGACGACCCACGCCGGCATGTTGCGATTGATCTGTCCAGCGAGTTCGATGAACTGCGTGTTGATGCCGTACTCGCGCGCTTTCCAAGTGAGGTAGAAGGGGTCTATGGGGATGCAATGTCCGCCCAGCCCCGGCCCGGGGTAATAGGGTACAAAGCCGAACGGTTTGGTGGCGGCGGCCCTGATCACTTCGTGGATGTCGATGTCCATGCGGTCCGCGATGATCTTCATTTCATTCGCGAGGCCGATGTTGACCGCGCGGTGGATGTTCTCCAGCAGCTTGGTCATCTCGGCGACGCGGGTTGAGCTGACGGGCACGACCTTGTCGATGGCCTGCTCATAAAGGGCGACACCGACGGCAAGGCAGGCGGGCGTCGTGCCGCCGCAGACCTTGGGGATCGATTGCGTGGCGAAATGCGGGTTGCCCGGATCTTCGCGCTCCGGCGAAAACACCAGGAAAAAGTCTGTTCCTACCTGCAGCCCCTTCGACTCGATGCGCGGGCGCAGGATTTCATCCGTCGTGCCGGGGTACGTCGTGCTTTCAAGCGAAAGCAGTTGGCCGCGACGCAGGTGCGGCAGCAGCGCTTCCATCGTGCCGGTGACATAGCTGAGGTCCGGCTCGCGGGCAGGGGTCAGCGGCGTCGGTACGCAGATAATGACGGCATCCGCGGTTGCCGCCAGCGAATAATCGGCGCTCGCGCGAAATCCCTGTGCAGTTGCGCTTTTGATATTCGCTGCTGGCACGGTCGAAAGGTAGGTTCGCCCGTCGGCCAGTGCGGTGATTTTTTCCGCGTCGATGTCGAGGCCGATGGTGCGGAATCCGGCCGCGGCGAAACGGATCGCCAGCGGCAGGCCGACGTAGCCGAGCCCGACCACGGCGACACAGGCATCGCGATTGCGAAAGCGCTGTATCAGCAGGGCTGACTGTGTTGTGGCGTCTGTGGTTGCGGAGTTTTTCATCGATGAGCCGGGCGGTGCAGTAAGGGGAAAGTCGCGCTTAATCGTTCACTAGATAACAGTCAGTCCGAGATCGGCCAGCAGTGACTTGAACTCAGGAGGCGGCTCGGGGCGAAGAGTGCCTTCCATTTTTGCGTATTCATCCAGCCAAACACAGTAGCGCCGGGTGAGCGCATTGTTTCGACCTGCAAGCAGGAAAAATGCGAGCTTCCTCCGGCGGTCGTCAACCGCGGGCTTTGTCGGCACCGAAGACCGATGCCATGTCCTGACATGGAAAAACACCACATCGCCTGTTGTTGTGCGAAGCGTGACGGCCTCACGATAAGGATCCCCGGCATCCTCCGCAACTCTGTGGGATGGCGGAAAGTTGTTCTCGCGCCGCAGGGTAATGGCGTAGGGGTCGTCGCGCATATGCGAGCCGGGGACGGAGTCAAGGCCGCCGCCGTTGCCGTTGTTATCCTGCAGATAGATAGCGGCATTAATGAGAGAGAACTCCGGCGACCAATGGAATTCATGCCCGCCTTTTGCTTCTGGCGAGGTGGTGTCCGAGTGCCATCCGGCGTGGAAGGAATCGTGCAGCCCGGCCTCGTTAATGAACGTGAAATCGTCGCCCAGCAATTCGCGAAAGGCAGCGACAAAACGGGCATTGCGGAAAATGGTCTCGCGAAACAGCTTTTCCGCGAAAGGGGCCTGGTTGATGAACTGATTTGTATATGGCGGCTGGTTCGGTGGCAGGATGTTCAACGCAAGGCTGCGGAATGCCGCGATTTCTTCAGGAGTAAATACCTTCGGAACGATAACGAATCCGTTCTGGCAGAACTCCCGGCCGATCGAAACGCGCGCATCGGCAGGGACGAAATCTGCGGGCTTATAGCGATGGCCTCGCCATCCAAATTTCAACTTATTTGCAAGCCGGATAAGCATCATTTAATTATCGCATGATTGCGCGCAGGCGGAATGTTGCGAGTTCGTGATCTGTCCGGTTCTGTAGCACGACATCTGTCCGGTTGTCATAGTCACCCAAAGGGGGTGACCGATGAGACGGACGGAGTTGTTACAGGAGATCCGGAAGATGAGATTCGAGGAAGCGTATGCAGGGTGGAACGCAGGGCGGCTGACGCAGGACGAAACGGCCCGGTTGCTGGGGATGTGCGAGCGCAGTTTTCGGCGGTATGTGGTGCGGTTCGAGGCGGACGGACTGGAGGGGCTGATCGACCGTCGGCTGGAGCAAGTCTCGAACCGTCGGGCGCCGGTGGATGAAGTGATGGCGCTAACCGAGCAGTACCGAGGCCGGCACGCAGGGTGGAACGTCAAGCACTTCCACAGCTGGTACAAACGCGAAGGCGGCACGCGCAGCTACACCTGGGTGAAGAAACGCCTGCAAGAGGGCAAGCTGGTGTCCAAAGCCGAGAAACGTGGTGTCCACCGCAAACGCCGCGAGCCCGCTCCCCTCCCAGGCATGATGGTGCATCAGGACGGCAGCACCCACGAATGGGTCGTGGGCGAGGTATGGGATTTGATCGTGACGATGGACGATGCCACCAACGAGCATTACGCCATGGCCTTCGTCGAAGAGGAAGGCACGGCCAGCAGCTTTCAGGGGGTAGAGGGAGTCATTGAGAGTCACGGGCTGTTCTGTTCCTTCTACAGCGACCGGGGCAGCCATTACTGGACGACGCCGGAGGCTGGCGGCAAGGTCGACAAGGAACACCCGACCCAGTTTGGCCGCGCCATGAAGCAACTGGGCATCGAGATGATCGCGGCCTATTCGCCCGAGGCGCGCGGTCGTTCGGAACGGGCCTTTGGTACCCACCAGGGGCGCTTGCCGCAGGAGCTTGAGCTTGCCGGCATCACGACGGTGGCGGCGGCCAACCGTTACCTCGCAGAGGTGTATTTGCCGGCGTTCAACGTCGAGTTCATGCACCCGGCGCGCGAGGAGGGTTCGGCTTTCGTGCCCTGGATCGGGGGCAACCTCGCCGATACCCTGTGCGAGCAGTTCGAGCGTACCGTTGGCAACGACAATTGCGTGCGCTTCGAGAGCCTGTCTCTACAGCTACCGGCGGCTCAGCACCGGTGCCATTTCGTCAAGGCCAAGGTGCGTGTGCATCGCTATGGCAATGGCAACCTGGCGGTGTTTCACGGACCGCGCCGGCTGGCTGACTACACACATGAAGGAAAGCTGATCACCAACGACTTGAAACAGGCCGCCTGAACCGTCCGCCAGGCGCGCCGCGGTGTGCGGAAACCGGCTTCGGGCTACGCCCTTCGCCGCTTCCCGCACACCGCAGAAAAAGCGGACAATTCATGTGCTACGGAACCGGACAGTTCTAAAAACCCGCGACATTGCGCGCAGGCGGAACTGCTCGCGGGATGCTTTCCAATATATTATGGCCATGTAATTACTGCATGCAGTGCGCAGTTACTTTTTAAAGGAAGCAGCATGGGCATCGCGTTTTCGTATATCCGGAAAATGGAAGAACTTGGCCTGTTTCGCCGGGGCGACACGAAGATACTCGACATCGGGTCGTCCAATCTCTATCTGGCCAAGGCGGAGGAAATCACGGATTTTCTGAAGTCCCGTGGCGCGCCGGGCCGCGCCGACCTCGCGGAGTTTGCGGCGCGCCTGGCTTACGGGTCCGGATATGACCCGGTCAAGGGCGGACGTAACGAGGCCTTCGTCGGAGAGTTGTTCGAAGCCGCGGGCCTACATTACGAATCGTTTGACATTGCCAACGGGTACCGCACGACGGTACTGGACCTGAATCACGCGGCGTTGCCGATGGCGCTGCAGCGCAAATTCGACCTCGTGCTGAATTTCGGCACGACGGAACACATACTCAACCAGCTCAATTGCTTCAAGGTTATCCATGATGCGACGAAAGTGGGCGGATATATCTATCATTCGCTGCCCGCGGTTGGATACGTGGACCATGGCTATATCACTTACACCGGGCGGTGTTTTTTTGATATCGCGGGATACAACGATTACGAACTGGTGGCGTGCTGGTTTGACGGACCGGGTGAAGGCGGCGGCAGTGTTCTGGATGGCCTGCGGAGTTATAAGAGTCATTTCCCGGTGCTGAATGATGCGCTGGAGGCGTTTGACAGGACCGAGCAGGGGCGTGCTTTGCGCGACCTGAAAATCCCGGACATCGGCATCAACGTGGTGTACCGAAAAGTCAGGGACAAGCCGTTCTGGGGGGCGCTGGAGTCCAGCACCTCGGTAGGCGTGATTCCCGGCGGCGTTACGGCGGCGTATCAGGGAGGTTCAGCAGCCCGACGCGTAACGGTTTCAGGCATTCAATCGGCAATGAAACTGCGCATCGGGCAACCATTGATCCGGTGGGTCGCCGGCGCCCTGCAGGCACACCCGCGGTTACACGGGCTTGCCAGGCGCGTTTATAGAGTGCTGATGAGAAGATGAGCGTGGATGTCAATTACGCGGCGATAGATGTGTCGCTGGTCGGCTCTTGTAGCGGACGGAGGCGAATCAATATGCTGCTGCAGTATCCTCTCGCGTAGAGGCGGGGGGGCCTGTTGCCCGAGTAGATATTGGTAATCAGTGAGAGCAGCAGCCCGAATGGTAGCAGTGGCAGAATCCAGAGTAGCGCGGGGGGGCCGAAGCGTGCGTGGCTGCCGAGCCAGCCCAGAAATCTGCGGTTGAAGCGGGTGAGCGAATTGCCGACGAAAGTGTGCTGAACGGCATGGTGTTCGGTACTGTGCGTTGATTCAATCAGCGACAACAAATCCGTCGCGAAATGAAAGCCGTTCATGGCACCTTCTTTGTCATGCACAATGACGTGGCATTCTCCTACCATAGCCATGGCGGTGAGGCAGTGTTCGATCAAATCGTGCAGAGAGGCAGAATCTTCCCGTAGCAGGAAAATCAGAGCGTGGCGATAACGGGCCGGTTTTCCCTGTTGCAGGTGAGTGATGCTTTCGGACAGTTCATGCGGGGTGACGAACAGTACGTCAGCGCCAGCGGGAATCAGATGATCCACAAGTGCCGCGTTGTCCCGTACGACCATTACTGGTCTTCCCGGCGTCGAAGTGATATCGGCAAGCGTATTCTGCAGCAGCTGCTGGTCCGGCCAGCCGGGATTAAACACGGTTGTGCGCCCGGTTTGCCCCAGAATCGCGCGATTTCCCTGATAGGCGAATAACCAGAACCATTGGCGCACAAAATGCCGGATGCGGGTTAGGATCGGCAAAGAAGCAAACATCTGCCACCGCGTAGCCAGCTCGATTGGGGCTACGGACAGCTTCTGTGCCTCGCGATAATTTTTCCAGGCTTCGACGCCACGAATCCAGTAGTGGTGGCCAGCATGTGAAAGGGGGCGCCCCAGATTTTTCCCGATGCGATCGATGAAGGCCTGCGCCTCGGTTTTCGTGGCCTCCAGGCCAGCAGGCATGTCGCCGGCGTGAAACACAATGTCGTAGCCGGCGGCGCGGCGATGCTCCGCCGTGGTCCAGTATTGCAGGCTTTTTACGATTTCATCTTCTGGCTGCAGGCCCAGTCGCAGCATTTCTTTTTCCTGGTTGCGGTGCTGCAGCTCAAGCATGAAAAAGTCGTCCGAATCGTTCATTACTTCCTCGTCGCCGGACGGGCACATTTCCGGAATCAGTGCGTAATCGCAAAAACTGTTGATGGTCTTGATGACGCGCCCGGGTTTCAGGCAAAGCATGAAAATCAGGTAATAGCGTCCGAGCAGGGTCTGCTTGTCGACTTGCCAGAAAAACTGATTAGGGTGGGTGGAGTGGCAAAGATCCTGAGTCAGTGTTTTGGCGACCGTCGTGGCATGCGGGTGTGCGAGCGCAAGCGCAGTCATTTGCCGCGGCGGCATCGACAGCACGCCCGTCGAGACGTCAACCGCGGCCTCCAGCACCGGCTTAACCGCTTCCGCGGTCGCCCTGAAACTCGGCCCAAGCACGATCGAGCGGCCGGCAAGGATGTGTTTACACAGCTCGCGCAGCGAGCCGTCAGCCAGCACGAAATCAGCGTTCATGAACACGAAGTGGGTGTTCAGCATTTCGCTGCCGCAGGCGATGATCGGGCGGGCGTAGGCGAGAGTGAGAGTGACGCCGTAGACTGAAGTCGTGATCAGGTCGTCGATTTCGACAAAGCGCACCGGACAGATGGCGCGCAGGCTGTTGAAGGATGCATGATTCTCGAAATATTCGATGTCGTCATGCCGCGTCATGATGACGATCTCGAGATCTGTCGCTTCGGCGAGGGCGGGCAGGTTGCCGGGCGCTAGGAACGAAGGCAAGGCCAGGCTGGCGAAGCCGGCGATGTACGCTTCGCCCCAGACTACGGTGAGGAATTTTACTTTGGGGCGCATAGAGGTCAGGCAGCGTTGCCGCTTGAGCCGGACCAGCCGACGTTGTTGCGGGCGCGCCAAAAGGAGGGTTTGTAAAAGGCGGATTTTAATTGCGCCGAACGCGTCAGTCCGGCAATTTTCCATATGCTATCATCGGCTTAGCCGCTTTGAAAGAGAATCCTGAAGCCTTCGTTGATTAATCCAGCACCCGGAATTCAGTCATGTCCAAGAACGTTACCGCATCAACCAAGAATGAGGCCGCGAAAACTCGCGAGCCGCAATACCAGGAATGCTTGGATGCAGTCGATGAGCGGGGATTCGAGCGGTTGGGACTGCGCAGCAGCCAGAGCTGGCACGATGACCCGAAACACATTCTGTTCCGGCTTGCGCGCTACAAGTTTGTTGCAAAGATGCTCTCGGGCAGCGAGCATGTGCTGGAGATCGGCTGCGGCGATGCTTTTGGCACGCGGCTGGTGCAGCAGGAAGTGAAAGCGCTGAGCGCGACGGATTTTGACGAATTGTTCGTCGAGGACGTCAAGGCGCGGATGGTCGAGCGCTGGCGGTTCCCGGTGTTCACGCATGATCTTTTGGCCGGACCGATTGTCGGCGCCTATGACGGTGTCTTTGCGCTGGATGTGCTGGAGCATATCGCGCAAAAAGATGAACACACTTTCCTCAAGAACGCTTTTGCGCCGCTGACAGCTTACGGCGTCGGCATCATCGGCATGCCCACCCTGGAAAGCCAGGCCCACGCCTCGCCGACCAGCCGTGCGGGGCACGTCAATTGCAAGACCATGCCGGATCTGAAGAAAACGATGCAGGCGTTTTTCCACAACGTATTCATGTTTTCGATGAATGATGAAGTCGTGCATACCGGGTTCCACCGGATGGCCCATTACATTTTTGCGGTAGGTGCCCACAAGAAGTAGTAGCAGGGGCTGGTAACAGCAGGTGCCGGTTCGGTTCAGCCATGAGCCAGACCCGGCAAACAGAACAATCTATCCCCGGGGATATTTCTTGAGTCCTGCCAGTGATGTCGTTATTGCGGAGTTGCGGCAACGCGCCGGTCTTGGCAAACGGATTGTTTTTGTTTCCGGCAATTTCAATATTGTCCATCCCGGCCATCTCCGCCTGCTGCAATTTGCGGCGGATTGTGGTGATTTTCTCGTTGTTGGCGTAACCAGCGACAAACTTCCTGCGGTGACCATTCCGGCGGCAATGCGCCTGGAAGGAGTCAAGGCGATCGGCATTGTGGATTTTGCGATCGCCTTGGATGAACGCCCGGAAGCTTTTATTGCCCGACTCAAGCCGGCGGTTGTGGTCAAAGGCAAAGAATATGAAAACCGCCATAACCCCGAGCGGGACGCGGTGGAGGGGTATGGCGGCAAACTGCTGTTTGGATCGGGCGAGGTCAGGTTTTCTTCGCTGGACCTGCTGCAGCGGGAGTTGCTGGAGATCAATTTCTCGTCGATTCACAAGCCGCTCGATTTTCCGCGCCGGCACGGTTTCGTGTTCGAGAATCTGGTCGGGATCGTGCAGAAATTCTCCAGCCTGCGCGTCCTGGTGGTCGGCGACCTGATCGTCGATGAGTACATCAACTGCGATCCGCTGGGCATGTCGCAGGAAGACCCGACCATTGTCGTGACCCCCATCCGTTCCGACCGGTTTATCGGCGGCGCTGGTATTGTGGCGGCCCACGCCCGTGGCCTGGGTGCAAAAGTCCGCTATGTCGGTGTCACCGGAGATGACACATCCGCTGCGTATGCAGAGGAGACGCTGGCCAAATTTCGCGTCGACAGCAATTTCATCGTCGATGAGAGCCGCCCGACGACGCTGAAGCAAAGGTACCGGGCTAATGGCAAAACACTGCTGCGCGTCAGCCACCTGAAGCAGCACGATATCAGCCGGGAACTGGCTGAGCGCATGTTCGAAAGCGTGCTGGCGGGTCTGGACCAGTGTGATCTGTTGGTGTTCTCCGACTTCAACTATGGTTGCCTGCCCCAAGTCCTGGTGGAGCGGATAGTCGCGAAGTGCCAGGATAAAAAAATCATGATGGTGGCCGACAGCCAGGCCTCATCCCAGATCAGCGATGTCTCGCGGTTTCGCGGCATGCATCTGCTGACGCCTACCGAACATGAGGCGCGGCTTGCCGTGCGCGACTACACCTCGGGTCTGGTCGTGCTGGCGGAGCGGCTGCGTGAGCAGGCCGCGGCCCAGCAGCTGTTTATTACCCTGGGTTCGGAAGGTTTGCTGATTTATGCCCAGGAGCAGGGCGACATGCAGACCGATCAGTTGCCGGCATTGAATACGTCGCCCAAGGATGTTTCCGGCGCGGGCGATTCCCTGCTGACTTGCGCTTCGATGGCGCTTGCGGTCGGTGCCGATATCTGGCGTGCCGCTTATCTGGGCGGCATCGCTGCAGCCTGTCAGGTCAGCCGGGTCGGCAACGTACCATTGAGCGCTGATGAGTTGATCATGGAGCTGCGTGCTTGAAGGCACTGCTGCTGGCAGCAGGACTGGGGACCCGGCTGCGGCCGATCACTGACAAAATCCCGAAGTGCCTGGTCCCGGTTCACGGCCGCCCGCTGCTTTCTTATTGGTTCGACATGCTGTTCACCGACGGCGTCGGTCGTGCGCTGGTCAATACGCATTACCATGCCGAAGCCGTGAATGCGTTCGTTGCGGGATCGCCCTGGCGCGACCGCCTGGAAACGGTTTACGAGGAGCAATTGCTCGGTACCGGCGGCACGGTGCTGCGCAACCGCAAATGGTTCGGGCGGGAGGCATTCATGGTGGTACATGCGGATAACCTGTCGCGCTTCCCGGTGCATGAATTCATTGCGGCACATCGCAACCGTCCCGTCGGCGCAGCCATGACCATGATGATCTTCGATACGGATGCGCCGCAAACCTGCGGCATCGTGGAGTTGGATGCGCAGGGGCTGGTGCAGCGTTTTCACGAGAAGGTGGCGAACCCCCCGGGCACCCGCGCCAATGGCGCTGTGTATATCGTTGAGCCTGAAATCGTTGATTTTATTGCCGGGCTGGGCAGGGAGTTTGTTGATCTGAGTACCGACGTGATCCCCCATTTCCTGGGGCGCATTGCGTCTTATCACAACACCGGCTATCACCGCGACATCGGCACGGTGGAGAGTTTGCGCAAGGCCGAGGCCGAATTTCCGCCGGTATGAACCGGCGTTTCGCACAATTCACCGCGCGTCTCGGCGTGCGTATCAACCGGGCATTGCACGAAGGTCTGTGGCGTACTGCGCTGCAGCTGGCGAATCTCGCGGCATCAGCCTTGTGCTGGGTTTTGCTGTTGCCGGCGACGCTGGTGCTGCATCTGGCCGGATTCCGCCGATTGACTGTGCTGGTGGGCCGGATCGGACATCTTGCAGCAGAGCCGGACAGTTTCCTGAAAGCGCGCGCGCTCGGCATGGTGGCCCCCGGTCGTTATTTCATGCTCGCGCCGGATCATGCCGTGGCAAACGTGGCCATGCTGGATTATTGGCGGGCGCATATTCATGTAATCAGCCAGCCAGTGGCGTGCTGGTTGCTTGGCGCGATGAGCCGCTGGTTGCTGATGAAGCACGACATGAGCCGTTATGTACTCAAGCTCGATGCGTCGCAGGATATTTACCGCATCAATGCCGCATGGTCCGGGCGTCCACCGCTGCTGTCAGTTTCGGCCGTCAATCTTGCCTGGAGTGACGGGCAGTTTGCCGAACTGGGTCTGCCGCGCGGCGCCTGGTTTGTGTGCGTGCATGTCAGGGAGCCGGGATTTTCGCCGGCAGATGAGGCAGCACATTCTTACCGCAACAGCGATCCGCGGGCCTTGCATGCGGCGATGGCAGAAATCGTGCGTCGTGGCGGATGGTGTGTGCGCATGGGCGATCCGTCGATGACGACGCTCGAGCCAATGCCGGGAGTCATCGATTACGCTCATCATCATTTGCGTTCCGGGAGACTGGATGTACTGCTGTGCGCCCGCGCCCGGTTTTTCCTCGGCAATACTTCCGGACTTACGTTGGTGAGTTCGGTATTTGGTGTGCCGAGTGCGCTGGCAAACCTGGTGCCCTTGTCAGTGCAGGCATTCCTGTCATCGGACCTCGGCATCCCGAAGCTGGTGCGCGAAGTGCGCTCTGGCCGCATCCTGTCGTTTGCCGAACTGCTGGGTTCAGCGATGGGTGATTTTCGCTATACCCGCCTGTATCTGGATGCAGGTATCGAGACAGTGGAGAATACGCCGGAAGAAATTCTTGAATTGGCCATCGAAATGTTTGAGCGCACCACTGGTAATTACAATGCGGCGTCGGAAGATGAGACCTTGCAGCGCCGTTTCATGGCGCTGCTGCGGCCCGGCCATTATGCCTACGGCACCGCTGCGCGCGTCGGTGCTGCTTTCCTGCGCCGGCATGCGCATTTGCTGCCGCCGGGTTGACGGGGATGCTGCCGAGACCGCTGCAGTTGTTGCGCAAAACCCTGGCTTTGGCACAGCTGGGCGCGCTGGCCTTGAAACCGGGGCGCTGTCCGACCTGCGGGCCGACGCTGATGGTGAAGCTCGCCGATGATGCGATATCGGTGCGCTGCATCCGTTGCCGCGCCAGTGCCATTCACATGTCCATCCTTCAGGTGCTGCAGGGCCTGTATCCGGATCTGTCCGGCCTTGCTGCTTACGAAATGTCGTCGCGTGGACCGCTGTTTGACTACTTGCGTGCCCGCGCCGGGCCGTTCACCTGTTCGGAGTTTTTTGACGATGTGCTGCCCGGCGCATTTCGTGGCGACATCCAGTGCCAGGATGTGCAGGCGCTGACTTATGGCTTGGCATCGTTTGATTTGTGCACATCGACGGAGGTGTTCGAGCATGTGCCGGACGACCGCAAGGGCTTTAGCGAGATCCGCAGGGTGTTGCGACCGGGCGGGCGCTTCGTGTTTACCGTGCCGCTGACCGAAAATGCGACGACCGTGGAGCGCGCTGTGCTGGAAGGCGGCGCGATTCGCCATTTGCTGGAACCGGAATACCACGGTGACGTGATTCGCGGCCACGGCAGGGTCTTGTGTTTCCGCAATTACGGGCTGGATATCGTTGATCGCTTGCGGGAGAGCGGTTTCCGCGATGTACGACTGGTGCCGGCGGACCGTGCGGGCTGGTGGGGCTTTGGCACCAAGGTGGTTGTTGCCGAAGCCTGACGGACACCCGGGCTTGCAGGTGTTTGTAGAGTCAGAACACCTGATCGTTCGGCAGTCGCAGCAGATACTGACCGTAGGCGGTTTTCTGCAGCGGCAAGGCGAGTTTTTTTAGCTGGTTTTCATTGATGAAGCCCTTACGGTAGGCAACTTCCTCCGGGCAGGCGACCTTAAGCCCCTGGCGTTTCTCCACGGTCTCGATGAACTGCGAAGCTTCCAGCAGTGAGTCATGTGTGCCGGTATCCAGCCAGGCCATGCCGCGCCCGAGCACGCAGACTTCCAGCTTCTTCTGCCGCAGGTAAAGCGTATTGAGCTCGGAGATTTCCAGTTCACCACGCGCCGAGGGCTTCAGTGTTTTGGCCAGCTTTACGACCGAGTTGTCGTAGAAATAAAGCCCGGTCACTGCGTAACGCGATTTCGGTTTTACCGGCTTTTCCACCAGCTTCAGCGCGTGGCCTTTGGCGTCGAACTCGACGACGCCATAACGCTCCGGATCATGCACCGGATAGGCGAATACCGTGGCCCCCACGGTTTGCCGGGCTGCGGCCGCCAACTGAACCGGAAAATCGTGACCGTAGAAAATATTGTCGCCGAGGATCAGCGTGACTGAATCCTTGCCGATGAATTTCTCGCCCAGCGTGAACGCCTGTGGCAGGCCGTCCGGCGAGGGTTGTACTTTGTATGAAATATCGATACCCCACTGCCGGCCATTACCGAGCAATTGTTTGAAGCGCGGGATGTCCTGCGGCGTGGAAATCAGCAGGATGTCACGGATGCCCGCCAGCATCAGCGTCGTCAACGGGTAATACACCATCGGCTTGTCGTAGATCGGCAACAACTGCTTCGATACGACATGGGTCACCGGATACAGACGGGTGCCGGAGCCGCCGGCGAGGATGATGCCTTTTCTCATGGGGCCAGTACTTTCAAGTTTTTTACTTCAAAAGCCATGTAAACGCCGATAAACGCCGATGAACACCGATCAGAGCGGAAGTCTTCGGTAATATTTTAGAACAATAAATCAAGTGGTATCTGGGTTTGCCCGTCCGTTGCGGAAGTTATCGGCGTTGATTTGCGGTAAAACGGTTTTCTGTTTAAGGGCACCTAACAAAATGAATTTTCCGCATCCCCTCACCCCAACCCTCTCCCCGCAAGCGGGGAGAGGGAGACTTCATTTTTCTGGTCACTCTAAGTATGGTTTCAAAGAACAGATCACCACTGCAGCGTCCGCACAAAAGCCTCGATCCGATCTTCCCACACCGGCATGCGGATGCCAAAGGTCGCTTCGATTTTACGATTGCTGGTGACGGTGTAGAGCGGGCGTGGCGCGGGGTGGGGATATTGCG
>Ga0163153_10005209_pt1 | contig 15552 bp, 11 predicted proteins | sample OliLakLV19MP6IB1_FD_148629 | JGI IMG/M metagenome (GOLD analysis project Ga0163153, IMG submission 148629) | Freshwater microbial mat bacterial communities from Lake Vanda, McMurdo Dry Valleys, Antarctica - Oligotrophic Lake LV.19.MP6.IB-1 | ecosystem: Environmental > Aquatic > Freshwater >... | reverse complement strand
CCACCTACACCGAGAGCGGCGGCCAGGGCAACCCGACCTACGACACGAAACAAGCCATCGCCGTGATGCACGAGAAACACGACGTCGCCTGCGACATGATGCACGGATTCCAGTGGGACAAGTGGACGACCGGCACGCCGACCGAGCGCCTGCAACTCATCCCCGCCGGACAGGAACACATCCTCGAACAGGAAGACGGCAAGAAGCGCTGGGTGCAGGTGGTGTCGGAACTTTCGCAGGCGTTCGCCCTCTGCTGCGCCACGGATGAAGCGACCGCGATACGCGACGACGTTTCGTTTTTCCAGGCCTTGCAAGCCGCGCTCAACAAGAAGTCCGGCGAAAGCCGCAAGTCCCCCGAGCAGATCGACGCCGCGATCCGCCAGCTCGTTTCCAAAGCCATCACGACCGAGGGCGAAATCATCGACGTCTTCACCGCCGCCGGATTGAAGAAGCCCGATCTCGGCATTCTCAGCCCGCAGTTCCTCGCCGAAGTGCGCGGCCTCAAGCACAAGAACGTAGCCGCCGAGTTGCTGGCAAAGCTGCTCAAGGACGAGCTGAAGGTGCGCTCGAAGAAGAACCTCGTGCAGAGCCAGCTCTTTTCCGAAAAGCTCAAGAAGACCCTCAACGCCTATCACAACCGCGCCATCTCCACGATGGAAGTCATCGAGGAACTCATCAAGCTGGCGAAGGAAATGGACGCCGCCACCAAGCGCGGCGAAGACCTCGGCCTGACCGATGACGAAGTAGCCTTCTACGACGCCCTCGCCGTGAACGAAAGCGCCGTGAAAGCGATGGGCGACGACAAACTAAAACTCATCGCCGCGGAACTCATCACGCAGGTGAAGAAGAGCGTGACCATCGACTGGACGCTGCGCGAAGGCGCCCGCGCCAAAATCCGCGTGATGGTGAAACGCATCCTGAACAAATACGGCTACCCACCGGACTTGCAGGAGGAAGCGGTGAAGACGGTGCTCCAGCAGGCGGAGCTGCTCTGTGCGGAGTGGGGAGCGATGTGAACAAGCGCGAATCAGTGACTTCACACGACACCTCGCGGACGTTGGCCGCGCGTTCACGGCGGTCACCACAATCGGGTTTTCGGCCAGGATGTCAGGAAGCGTGACCTGAACCACGACAATTCGAGTGTCGAATGGCGAATGCGGAATGGCGAAAAGCACCTCACGATAAACTCGGTAGGGCGTTGCTGCCGCGACGCCCAAACTTCCACGTAACAAGCACAGCGATGTTCCGGCCTGCTTTGCCTCGCTCGCATACCGGGAGATCGGGGCGTCGCGGCAACGGCGCCCTACCGTGACAACGACCGAGAATGGCGGTGAGACGGGTCAGGCTGGGGCGGCGGTTTGGTCGTCCACCTTGGCGTCCAGCGCGTTTTTTCTTCACGGAGGCGATGCCGTTTTCCATCGCGGCGTTGCCGCCCCCATACATCTCGCTCTTGCCGAGGGATTGGCCGCTGGTGGCTTTGAGCGAAAAATACCACTGACCGTTCGTGGCGACCTTGCGTTCATGTTGCGCGTCCACCTGCGAGTTCTTGCGCACGGATTCAATGCCATCCATCGAGGCTCATACCCACCGTTTTCATGCTTGGATTGAAGAGTGTTGGTGGTGATTTATCGGCATGTCAGAACGCATCACAGTGCAAGCCGATGTTTGCAACGGCAGGCCGGTCATCCGCGGCACCCGTATCACGGTGCAAACGGTGCTGGAGTTTCTCGCACCTGGCGACTCGCCCGAGGACGCTTTGCAGGAGTATCCCAGCCTGGCGCGGGAGGATGTGCAGGCGTGCCTGGACTACGCGTCACGGTTGATGGGGAACCATTATTCGGTGATGCCTGTGGCATGAAGGGTTCGACGGACAGCCAGAAGCTTCGTTCAAGACCGTAGCAGCCGACGTGAGAAGGCTCCGCCTTTCGTTATAAATGAGCCTCGTCACCTCGGCTGCTACAAGGCTTTGGAATTCGCCCGGCAGCGGGACTTGGTGATTGTGTCCAAGGATGCGGATTTTTCCGAGCGCATCATCATGCGACAGCCCCCGCCGTGGGTGGTGCATCTGCGTTTCGGCAACATGCGGAGGCGGGAATTTCACGCGCTGCTCGCCCGCGTGTGGCCTCAAGTTGAGGGGATGCTGAAATCTAACAAACTGGCCAACGTGTACGCCAATCCGGTCGAAGGCATCGGTTGAACCTATAGCAGGCGTATCAATAAGTGCCGTCCAACAATCCCTGTAGCCGCCGACGTGAGAAGGCGGACCTGGCCGTGCGGTCCAAAGACACCGCATCCTCACATCGTCGGCTACCCATTTTGAAATGGCTCCCAGGAATTCTGTATCCGTGGTTACCGGCTGAATTTCACCTAAAGTCTCTCGGCACGGGTGCCTATTTCGTTTCCATGAACAGTGAACAAACGAGCAAATGGAAGATGGCCCAGGCCAGTCTTGAAACCGTCAACAAACACTCTGCTCTCTGGCAGGGCATTCCAGCCTTTGTCACGGCGGTGTCCACGCTGGATGAGACAGTAACGTCCATCACCGACGCGGCCCGCACACAGACAGCACGCTCCGGTGACGCGGCGGCGAAAACCAAGGCCTTTCAGACGATGGTCGGCGCGGCCTTCACCGTGTGCTCGGCGCTCAAGGCGCTGGCTTCCGCCACATCGGACAAAAAGCTTTCCGCTGAGGCGGATTATTCGCGCAGCGACTTGTCGCGCGGCCGCGAAACGGACGTGGTGAGCCGCTGCCAGACGATTCTCAATCTTGGAACCGAGAACGCCGAGGTGCTCGCCGCCAAGTACAACGTGAGCGCCAATGATCTGAAGGCGGTGAAGACGGCCCTCGCCGATTTCGCCGAGCTGCAACCGAAGCCGCGCCAGAGCAAGGCCACTTCCGCCGCCGCGACGCGCGAGCTGGAGACGTTGTTCGCCACGCTGGACGAGGTGTTGAACCATCAGATTGATCCGTTGACGGAGAAGTTCCGCGAATCAGACGCCGCGTTTTACAACGAATACCGGACCTCGCGTTCCATCGTGACGAATGCCGCAACGCGCGGGAAAAACGATGCGACGACGGTCACGGTGGCGATTCCAAAGGCGGCTTAACCGAATCCATGCCGCAGGACAGGCTGGAAGCCGTGTCCTACATGCAATCGAGTTCCTCAAGTTTCCGCGCCTCCAGAGCATCAGCTTTTCGCGGTCGAGATGGTCGCACTCCATGGCTCAGCGCCGGAGCAGCGGATCGTCAATGCTTCGCTGCCATTCGGTCAGTTGCTTCTGAAGCTTCGCCTGCGCTTTGGCGTGGACCGGCACTCCATACAGGTTTTTTAGCTCGCCCGGATCAGCGCGCAGGTTGAACAGCTCATCCGCGCCGTCGGCGAAGTAATGGCGGACCAGCTTCCAGTCCCGCGTGCGAATCATCCGCATCGCATCCGTCGCTTCATTCTGCATGTCGTACTGCCCATAGATCGCAGCGTGCGGCGTGAAGCGTTTCCCGCGCAGCAACGGCGTGAGATCGACGCCTTCCTGCTTGTTCCCCGACGGCGGCTTCACGGCGAGCATTCCCAGCACGGTCGCGAAGGTGTCGATGTTCGAGACGCGCTGGGGAATCTTCTGGCCGGGCTTCGTCACGCCGGGCCAGCGGACGATCCAGGGAATGCGAACGGACTCCTCGAACATGTTCGGCCGTGTCTGGCGTCCGGCTCCGGCGACCTTGTCGATGCGATACGCGTTGCCCTTCGAGTGCAGCGCGTGATGACCGATCATGTAGCCGTGATCGCTGGTGAACATCACGATGGTGTTCGTGGAGAGCTTAAGCTCCTCCAGCCGCGCGAGGATGCGGCCGAGATTGCGATCCACGGAATGGATGGCGGCGTAATAGGCGCGCGTCCATTGCTTCACCTGCGCGGAGTTCGTGCCGGAAGCGGCGGGGATGGTCGGATCAAGGTTCGTAAAGGGAGCGGCGTCCACCTCCGGCACCGGGCCGTAGGGCAGGTGCGGCTCGCGATAGTGAATCAGCAGCGCGAACGGCGCGGCACGATTGGTCTCGATGAAACGCAGCGCGGCATCGGTGAGAATGTCCGCGCCGAAACCGTCCATCTGCGTCCGCTTCCCATCGAGCTCCAGCTCCGCGTCCTTCGGCTTGAAGCTGCCACCGACCGCGCCAAAGAAGGTGTCGAAGCCAAGCTGCGTCGGATGATTATGCGCCACGTCGCCGAGATGCCATTTGCCAATCAGCCCGGTGCGCCAGCCCTGCTGCTGGAGAATCTTCGGCCACGTCACGGAGTTCGCCGCCAGGCCCACGCCGTCCTTGCCCTGCTTCGGCGTGATCCAATCCGTGACGCCGAGCTGGGTGCCATACCGGCCTGTCATGAAAGTCGCGCGGCTCGGTGAACAGACCGGCGTGGCGGTGTAGGCATTGAGAAAGCGCGCACCGTCGCGGGCAAGACGATCCATGTTCGGCGTGTGCGATTCCTTGTTCCCGTACGCGCCGATGGACCATTCGGACTGATCATCGGTGACGATGGAGATGACATTCATCCGCAGCGCATCCGCAGCGTGAAGCGGCAGGACGAGCAAGACGAACGTGACGAGCAAGGCGGCCTTCAGCGAGAAGCGTGAGGCAGCGAACGGAACGATGGACTTCATGAATTCGAGGGAGGGATGGGATTTGGAGGCTTTGACTGTTGCGCTGGTCGCGCCCGCCAGACGAACCAGAATCCCGTAAAGCCGCCGACGGCGATCATGATCAGCGTGAGCGGCTTCAGATCGGCGAGGTGGCTGAGAAAATAGGGCGCGCTGGCATCCCGCACGAACGGGAAATGCCGCCACTCGGCGACCAGGCAGAGGACGATGGCGAGGACGCCGCAGACCAGTGCGAGAGGCAGTGACCGTTGCTTCGCCAGCAGGCCACCGCCGACCCCGAGCAGCACGCCTGGAATGGCCGGGGCATAGAGGCCTTGTCGCACCAACCAGCCGAACGCGACGTGTCCGATGGCTCCTCCGACCGCCGCACCGACGAGGGTCAGGGCGGCATTGAGCGCGGACGCGGTGGAGTGGGATGAGTCGTCCATGAGTTTGAACGATAGTTCCGGAACCGGGAGACGGAGGCAAGCACAGCGGCGGATCGGACTGCGCCGGTGCTCCGGCGCTTTTTCTGGGAGCGTTTGAATGGACAAGCGGTTGCGAAGGCGGAGCAGCAGCGGGCGCGGTCCAAGACGCTGGTGCGCGTTCATCATCGTCGGCGGTTGCTTCATCGCTTGGACATGATCACCTGTTCCAAATGCGCCCCACGGGCAGCGCTCTGCCGTGCTGAATCTTGCGTTCCCTTGGGATTCTTTTACCGTGCCGCCCGATGCCGAACCTGTTGGAAACATTTGAAGCCAGCGCCGCCGCGCGTCTCGACGGCCATTCGCCGGCGGAGGAGCTTGGCCGCTACAAGACCTTCCTCAAGGTGGAGTCTCACCGGCTCAAGATGCGGCATCGCGCGGGCGGCAGCGGGCTGGAGGTCTGCCGCGGCCGGGCCATGCTGGTGGACGTCCTGATCCGGCACCTTTGGAACACGGCGAAGCAGAGCATGTCCGAACAGGCGCAGAAGGAATTTCCACCGGTGACCTTGGTCGCCATCGGCGGCTATGGCCGCGCCGAGCTGAATCTGCTGAGCGATCTCGACATCATGTTCCTGCACTACGGCCAGGTCGTGGTCGGGACGAAGCCGCTGCCTTCACTGGCCAAGCTGATGGACGGCGTGCTCATGCCGCTCTGGGATCTCGGCTTCAAGGTCGGGCATTCCGTCCGCACGATTGCCGAATGCGTCGAGGCCGCGAACTCGAAGGCCGACCCGAAAAGCATGGAAAGCAAGACGGCTCTCATCGAGGCGCGCATGGTCGTGGGCGACGCCAAGCTGTTCGAGAAGCTGCAGAAGACCGTGGTGGCGAAATGCGTCGATGACTTCGAGGATCAATACATCGCCGCGCGTATGGTCGATCAGTCGGAGCGCCGCTCCAAGTTTGGCAATTCCGCGACGATGCAGGAGCCGAACATCAAGAACGGCTGTGGCGGATTGCGCGACGTGCAGAACCTGCACTGGATGGCGTTTTTCAAGTACCGCACGCGCTCGCTCGCCGAGATGGAGGAGCGCGACTTCATCACCGCCACCGAGCGAAAGCAGTTGGAGACGGCATACGATTTCATGCTGACGGTGCGCAACGAGATGCATTACATCGCGTCCTCGCCGAAGCATCCCTCTGAGACGCTGACCAAGGCGCTCCAGCCCACCGTGGCCACGCACCTTGGCTACACGGATCGTTCTCCCAGCCGCCGGCTGGAGAAGTTCATGCGCGATCTCTACAACCACATGCGGAACGTCTATCTCATCACCCGCACGCTGGAGGAGCGGTTGTCCCTGCTGCCGAAGCAGCAGCGGCTGCCTGATTTTCGCAAGCTCGGCCGCTTCATTCCCGCGCCGTTCAAGAAGGCGCCGCCGCAGGTCATCGATGGATTCAAGTTCGTCGGAGACCAGATTCACCTCGTGTCCTCGCGCGTCTTCAAGGACCAGCCGCGCCGGCTCATGCGCGTCTTCCTGCACGCGCAGCAACGCGGGCTGAGGCTGCATCCCGATGTCGCGCAACTGATCCGCAAGGATCTGCCGCTGGTGGATCGCGGCTTCCTCTACGACGGGCATGTGCGGGAGACGTTCCTGGAAATCCTGAACCAGCGCGGCAACGTCGCGCCGGTCCTGCGGGCCATGCACGAGGTGGGTCTGCTCGGGAAATACATCCCGGACTTCGGCAAGCTCACCTGCCTCGTGCAGCATGAGTTCTATCACCAGTATACGGCGGACGAGCACACGCTCCAATGCCTGGCGCAGCTCGACAAGGTCTGGGAATCGCAGGAGCCGGTGTACCACAATTACTCGGACATCTTTCGTGAAGTGGACCGCCCGTTCATCCTGTATCTTGCGTTGTTGCTGCACGACGCCGGCAAGGCGCTGCACACCGGCGATCACTCCGATGTCGGTGCCAAGATCGCGCTGAGAATCGCCAAGCGCCTGGACCTAGATGGTGCCACCACGCACTCGTTGCGCATCCTGATCGAACAACATCTGACGATGGCGATGGTTTCGCAGCGTCGTGACCTCGATGACCCGGCGGTCGTCCGCCACTTCGCCGGCATCATCCAGACGCCTGACAACCTGCGGATGCTCGCGCTGCACACCTACGTCGATTCCGTGGCGACGAGCGACAAGCTGTGGAACGGCTTCAAGGACGCGCTCCTCTGGTCGCTCTTCCAAAAGACGATGCTCGTGCTCCAAGGCGGCACGGACTTCATCCGCGCCGAGGAGAAGCAGCGGGAGCTGCTGACCGAGGAAGTCACCAAGATGCTTCCGCGCACCTTTCATTCAGACGAGGTCGAGGCGCATTTCACCACGCTGCCTCCGCGGTATTTCCAGATTCATCAGGCGGAGGAAATCTTCGCGGACCTCGCGCTCGCGCATCGGTTCATGCACCAGCAGATCGAGGAGGAGGACAAGGCGCTGGAGCCCGTCATCTCCTGGCACAACGAGCCGGATCGCGGCTACACCACGGCCAAGATCTGCACCTGGGATCGCGCCGGACTGTTCAGCATCATCACCGGATCGTTCAGCGCCACGGGCATCAACATCCTGAGCGCGCAAATTTTCAGCCGGGGCGACGGCATCGTGATCGACACCTTTGAAGCGACGGATGCGACGGCTGGCGGCGTGGTTCATCGGGAGGAACGCGAGCGTTTCGAGAAGGTTTTGAAACAGGCGCTGGTCGAGGAAGGCCCGGACTTCCGCACGCTCATCGCCAGACGGAAATCCGCGCGGCCGCTCTACCAGTCGCTGCCCGGCGAACGCATTCCCACGCGCATCTTCTTCGACAACGAAACGTCGGAACGCCGGACGGTCATCGATCTGGAGGCCGAGGATCATCTCGGCCTGCTCTATGCCACTTCGCAGGCGTTGACGGATTCCGGCCTGGACATCTCGCTCGCCAAAATTTCGACCGAGAAGGGCGCAGCCATCGACAGCTTCTACGTGACCGAGACGGACGGGCAAAAGGTGACTGATCAGGAACGCCAGCGTGAAATCGCCGAGAAGCTGATGTCTGCGTTACGCACGCTGGTGTGAGCTGACATCTGGCGAGCCCGTCTCCGTTTTCAGACCTCGTAGCAGCCGAGGTCACGAGGCTCAAACATCCAGACGATCAGAGCCTCCTCACGCCGGCTGCTACGATCTCGCAAAAGCCTCTTGGGATTAGGACCGCAGTCAGACCGGCCATTCCAACCACACCGCGAAGCAACTTCTTCCGCGCAATAATCTTGATCCAAATCCGGCGCGGACGTTTGATCCCGTCCACTGTTTATGGCGCTGAATCCTGATTTGTTGCCCCGCCTGCGTTCCATCGTCGGCCCGGAAAACGTCCTCACCGCGAAGGAAGACCTCATCCCGTTCTCGTTCGACGGCACCGCCGCGCTGCAACAGATGCCCGGCTGCGTGGTCTTCGCGAAGAACAAATATCAAGTGCGCGACGTGCTGCTGCTCGGGAACGAAACACAGACTCCCGTCGTCACGCGCGGTTCGGGAACCGGATTGAGCGGCGGAAGCGTTCCGGCCCAGGGCTGCATCGTTCTCTGCACGGTGAAGATGAGCGAGATCCTCGAAGTGGATCGCGCGAACCTCACCATGCTCGTGGAGCCGGGCGTCACCACGCTGGCGATTGCGGATGCCGCGACCGCCGCCGGCCTGTTCTATCCGCCGGACCCCGGCTCGATGAAGATTTCCACCATCGGCGGCAACGTCGCCGAGAACTCCGGCGGCCTGCGCGGCCTCAAGTACGGCATCACCCGCAATTACGTCATGGGCCTCGAAGTCGTGCTGCCCGACGGCGAAGTCCTTTGGACCGGCAACAAGTGCGTGAAAGACGTCGCCGGCTATTCGCTGCGCGATCTGTTCGTCGGCAGCGAAGGCACGCTTGGCGTCATCACCAAGGTGCTGCTCCGCCTAATCCCGAAGCCCGCCGCGAAGAAGACCATGGTCGCGACCTTCAACGCGATGGACCAGGCGGCGCAATGCGTCTCGGACATCATCGCGGCGCAGATCATTCCCTGCACGCTGGAGTTCCTGGATCGCACCACGATTCATTGCGTCGAAGACTTCGCAAAGGTCGGCCTGCCGCTGGACTGCGAGGCGCTGCTGCTGATGGAAACCGACGGCCATCCGGTCGTCGTCAGCGAGGAGGCGGCGAAGATGGAGGAGATCGCGCGCAAGAACGGCGCGCTCGAAGTGCGCGTGGCGAAGGACGACGCGGAAGCCACCAAACTCGCCACTGCCCGCCGCAGCGCCTTCAGCGCGCTCGCCCGCCTTGCGCCCACCACGATTCTCGAGGACGCCACCGTCCCGCGCAGCGAGCTGGCGCGCATGATCCGGTTCGTCGATGGCGTGGCGAAGAAATACAAGCTGCGCATCGGAACCTTCGGCCACATGGGCGACGGCAACCTGCACCCGACCTTCCTCACCGATGAGCGGAACAAGGAGGAGATGAAGCGGGTGCATCAGGCGTTCGAGGAGATTTTTGAAGAGGCCATCCGGCTCGGCGGCACCATCACCGGCGAGCACGGGATCGGTCTGGCGAAAAAAGATTTCCTGCCGAAGTTCGCCGGTGACGCCCAGATGCGCGTGATGCGCGAACTGCGCCGGGCGCTGGACCCGAAGGGCATTCTGAACCCCGGAAAGATGTTCGATTGACCGGCCTTTGAACCTCGGCTCCATTCCTTCATGGAAACGCACAAGCCAACCAAAGATGAGCGCGACTTCGTTCAGATCGTGAAGTTCGGCACGGCGCTCGGGCTTGGGCTGATGGCGGCGTTCCTCTACTCGCTCAAGCAGGTCCATCCGCACATCGTCATTGAGTTTACGCTGGGCACCGTGCTGTCGTTCCTCATCACCGCCGTGTTCTCGTGGGTGTTTTGCGGCGTGCTGTTCAAGGGCGAGTTCAACGAAGGCGGCACGGCGCAGACCGCCATCGTAAGGAAGCGACGCGTCACGCGCTGGGTCATCCTCTTCATCGTGGTGTCGGGCCTCACCACCGGCGGCGCGTTTCTTTACTCGTTGAAAAATGTCTCGGCGGACACCCGGCGCGAAGTGCTGCAAGGCGGGGGCTTCGCCGGTGGTGGTGCTCTCGTTTGGCGGCTATTTCATTCACAAGGCGTTTCGCTTCTTCGAGGAGCAGGATCGCATCAGCACGGACCTGCAACGTGAGGAAGAGGAACGACAGGAGCGCGACGAGTGAGGCAAAACTCGTGCGATTGCGTCCAGGATAACTGCCATCCAAACTCATCGCGCGACCTTGCATGAAACCGTTCCGCTCGTTCTCCGCCGTTGTCCGAAGCCTTCTCCTCCCCGCCCTCATCGCATCGACTGCCGTTCCCATCCTCGCCGCCGAGCCGGAGATTGATCCAGCGCAGATGCCGCGCGTTCCCGCCACGCCGCCCGAACGCGCCACCAACACCTTCGCGCTCAAGCCAGGCTTTCGCGCCGAGCTCGTCGCCGCTGAACCGCTTGTCATGAGCCCGGTGGCCATGAGCTTCGACGAAAACGGCCGGCTCTACGTCGTCGAGATGCGCGACTATTCCGAGCGCCGTCCCGAACAGCTCGGGCGCGTGCGATTGCTGGAGGACACCGACGGCGACGGCCGTTTCGACAAGAGCACCGTCTTCGCGCAGGACATGCCGTGGCCGACCGCCGTCATCTGCTGGGACGGCGGCGTGTTCGTCGCAGCCACGCCCGACATTCTCTATTTCAAGGACACGAACCGCGACGGCGTCGCCGACGTGCGCGAAGTGATCTTCAGCGGGTTCGCCAGCGACTACGCGCCTTACGCGACGAACAAGCTGAACGTCCAGGCGATGATGAACTCGCTCAACTGGTCGCTCGACAACCGCATTCACGGGGCGAGCGGCGGCAGCGGCGGCAAGGTGCGCCGGCTGGATTCGCCATTCACCCGCGAATGGCGTCAGCGCAACGGCGTCCCTGCGACGACGATGATTCTGCCGCCTTCCGCCGTGGATTTGCGCGGGAAAGATTTTTCGTTCGACCCTCGCACGCTCACGTTCCGCGCCGAGAGCGGCGGCGCACAGCACGGCCTGAGCTTCGATGACGTGGGGAGGAAATTCGTCTGCTCGAACAGCGACCATCTTCAGCAGGTGCTCTACGAGGAGCGTTACATCGGACAGAACACCTGGTTCAGCCTGCCGTCGCCGCGAGTCAGCATTGCGGCGGACGGCCCGGCCGCCCCGGTCTTTCGCACCAGCCCGGACGAACCTTGGCGCGTGCTCCGAACCAAATGGCGCGTGTCGGGCGCGGTCCCCGGCATGATCGAAGGCGGCGGGCGGCCGAGCGGTTACTTCACCGGCGCGACCGGGGCGACCATCTATCGCGGCGATGCGCTGGGCGAAGAGTTCGTCGGGGACGCCTTCATCGCGGACTGCGGCAGCAATCTCGTTCATCGCAAGAAACTGCGTTCCGCCACGAACAGCCTCGCGCTGATCGGCGAGCGTCCGGCGTCCGAGCAGGCGGTGGAATTTCTCGCGAGCACCGACAACTGGTTTCGTCCCGTGCAGTTCGCGAATGCGCCGGACGGTGCGCTCTACATCGCGGACATGCATCGCGAAGTCATCGAGCATCCGTGGTCGATCCCGGAGCCGTTGAAGAAGCATCTCGACCTAAACAGCGGGAATGATCGCGGACGCATCTACCGCATCGTGCGTGAGGATTTTCAGCAGCGTCCGCTGCCGCTGTTGGGACGCTTGAGCTCCGCTGAGCTGGCGAAAGTTCTGGAACATCCGAACGGCTGGCACCGCGACACGGCGGCGCGGCTGCTCTACCAGCGCCAGGAAGCCGCAGTCGCACCGGAGCTGGAACGCGTGGCGTACTCAGGCTCCACGCTGGGGCGGATGCACGCGCTCTACGCTTTGGACGGCATGGGTGAATTGGACGAGAGGCTCGTCACGGAGGCATTGCTCTCCAAGAACAATATCCTGCGTCTGCACGGGCTGCGTCTCGCGGAACGCTTTGCGGCGAATCCTTCCCCTGAACTGGTCGCGGCGTTGAACGCTCTCGCTCGCGTCCGCGATCCCGCCGGGGTGAATCTCGCCGTTGATTTTCAACTCGCCTGTACGCTCGGATTGCTGCGTCCGTCGGACAAAGACAAGATCGCCGATGCCTTCTTGAACCGGCTGTATCGCGACGAGCATCCGGGAATTAAGCCAGGCCAGGATCGCACTGAGGCTTCCGCGTGGTTTCTTCCGGCCTTGATGAACTCGCTCGGGAACGATCCCGTGGCGATTCTCGAACGCACTCTCACCCGCGTGCTGCTCGCCTTGCCGCGCCACCGTCTGGCGGACGCCGGGGATCAGCGGACGTTGGTCACGCAGTTCGCGCGGCTCATCGGCGCGCGCAACAAGTCGGACGAAGTTCAGCGCACGCTGGCCTTGCTGGAGAAAACTCCGGCCAATCGCGGACGCGCCGGTGCGGACGCCGATCCCCGGCTGAGCTGGGAATTTCTCGCGAGCCTCGCGGAAGGTCTGGAGGAAGGCGGCGGCTCGCTGGCGCAATACGAGGGCGCGGCTGACTTGAAGAACTTGTTCCAGGAAGCCAGCCGCGTGGCCTTCAATTCCACGAACCCAGCGGCCGCAGATCGCGTCACCGCTCTTCGCGCCCTCGCATCCGCGCCGGACGCCAGCCTGCGAACGAACTTGCTCCAGCTCGTCAGCGCCAGCGCGGAATCCTCTGAGATGCGGCTGGCGGCGTTGTCCGCATTGGCGCGGCCGAGCCTTGGAGAGTTCGCGCCCGGCGTGGTGGAACGCTGGGCTCACTTGCTGCCGGCGCAGCGCGTGGCGGCTCTGGATCTCCTGTTGAAACGGCCGGAGCGGATTCGTGCACTGCTGGCAGGAATGGAAAAGGGAACGATCCACGCCGCTGAACTGAGCATCGCCCAACTGGCGGCGTTGCGGTCGCATCGCGACGTGGGGATTCGTGAGCAGGCGACGACATTGCTCGGCAAGATGGCGTCGGGTTCGCGGGCGGGCGTGGTGGAGAAATTTCTTCCTTCACTCACTCTCACCGGGTCCGCCGCCGCCGGGCAGAAAACGTTCGTGGCGCGCTGCGCTTCGTGTCATCGGCTGGGCGGACAGGGATTTAGTCTCGGTCCGGATCTGGCCAGCGTGCGGTCGAACGGGAAGGAGAAATTGCTGACGAGCCTTCTCGATCCAAACCGCGAGGTCGCGCCGCCATTTGCCAGCTACGTGATCGAAACGAAGGACGGCGAGAGCGTCGCGGGCCTTCTCGCCAGCGAATCCGCCGCCGCTGTGCTGCTGCGGCAAGCAAGCGGCGTGGAGAAGGAGATCGCGCGCCGAAACATCGTGACAATGCAGAGCCAGGGCCAGTCGCTGATGCCGGAAGGGCTGGAGGATGGATTGAGCGCGCAGGACATGGCCGACCTGCTGGAATACATCGTCGCCACACCATGACGATTTCTTTTGGAGTGCGGAGGCTTGTCTCCGCTTTTCCCGCCTGGACGACCAGTCGTCCAGGGAGAACTGCGCAGGCAGTTCGGCTCAAGAGGTTGGCCTTTGACCGCACGACGGCGACAAGCCGCCTGCGGAAAAGCGGTGACAGGTCACCGCACTTCAGAGCCAAGAGAAACTGCGAATCAGGCAGGAATTGATTCAATGAGCTTCGCGAAGCCAGCGTCGATCTCCCATGACTTCGCCATCCCATCTCCATGCCGCGCACGTCTGCACGTCGCAGCAGCGGCCTGTCGCGCTGGGCGCGGATGATCCGCGCATCGTGGATCGGCGCGAGTTTCTCTGGCGCTTCGGCGGCGGACTCGGCGGCATCGCGCTCGCGTGGATGCTCGGCCGCGAAGGCGCATTGGCGGAGGGAAGTGCGGGCATCATCACGGGCGCGAATGCGAACCGGCTGCCGCATCATGTGCCGAAGGCGAAGCGCGTCGTGCAGCTATTCATGTCCGGCGCGGCGAGCCAGTGCGACACGTTTGACTACAAGCCGCAGCTCATCGCGCGGCATGGAGAGAAGTTTGATCCCGGCGGCAAGGTGGAGCTGTTCCAGAGCGATCCGGGCGCGTGCATGAAGGCGCCGTGGGATTGGAAGCCGCGCGGCGAGTGCGGGAAGATGATCTCCGAACTGGTGCCGCACATCGGCTCGTGCGCGGACGACATTGCGTTCGTCCACTCGATGATCTCCAAGTCGAACGTGCATGGTCCTGCGACGTACATGCAGAACAGCGGCTTTGTGCTGCCGGGCTTTCCGAACATGGGCGCGTGGATTTCTTACGGGCTTGGGTCGGCCAACCAGAATCTGCCGACCTTCGTGGTGCTGCCGGATGTGCGCGGCTTCGCGCCGAACGGGCCGTCGAACTGGAGCAACGGCTTCCTGCCCGCCGCGCATCAGGGAACGATGATCCGTGTCGGCCAGCCGAACCCGATCTTCAACCTGTTCCCTCCGGAGTCGGCGAAGTTCATCACGCCCGAATCCGAACGTGAAGGACTGGAACTCATCCAGGCGTTGAACAGGAACTACGCCGCGACGCGCGAAGGCGATTCGCGGCTGGACGCGCGCATCGCGAGCTACGAACTGGCGGCAAGGCTTCAGTTGAGCGCGCCCGAGGTGCTGGATTTGCGCGGTGAAACGGAGGTGACGAAGAAGCTTTACGGCATCGGGCACGAACAGACGCGGGACATGGGCACGCGCTGCCTGGTGGCGCGGCGTCTGTTGGAACGCGGCGTGCGCTTCGTCCAGATCTGGAGCGGCGCGGACAACGGATTCCCGCGTCGCAACTGGGACAGCCACGAGGATCTGGCGAAGGATCATCTCGACATGGCGAGCAGCATGGATCAGCCGGCGGCGGCCTTGATCAAGGATCTCAAGGCGCGCGGGCTGCTGGATGACACGATTGTCCTGTGGACAACGGAGTTCGGCCGAATGCCGTGCAGCCAGGGCGGCAAGGGGCGCGATCATAATCCGTTCGGCTTCACGAACTGGCTCGCGGGCGGCGGCATCAAGGGCGGGGTGAGCTACGGCGAAACGGATGAATGGAGCTACAAGGCGTCGGTGCATCCGACGTATTGTTACGACATCCACGCGACCATCCTGCACCAGCTCGGCATCGATCACGAGAAGCTGACCTATCGTCACAACGGCGTGGACCGCCGGCTGACCGATGTGCATGGCGAGGTGATCCGAGAGATCGTCGCGTAGGTCGGCGGAGGCGTCTCAGTTTTGCGAGAGGAGGGCGATTCCCGCAGGACAGGTTCAAGAGCGAGGTGGGAGTCGGAGATGAACCAGATTGCTGCCGTTCCCTGAAAGAAAGGAGGGCGTGAGGGGGCTCAATTTCGTTGAACGTGTGCATTGAACCCGAACCCCGAAGTGGAAAAAAGGGTCGCCTTGCGGACGGGGCTGTGGGCATAGGGGTTGATGCTACTCAAACCAGATCCCGCCCCGCACAA
>Ga0163153_10005205_pt1 | contig 15561 bp, 20 predicted proteins | sample OliLakLV19MP6IB1_FD_148629 | JGI IMG/M metagenome (GOLD analysis project Ga0163153, IMG submission 148629) | Freshwater microbial mat bacterial communities from Lake Vanda, McMurdo Dry Valleys, Antarctica - Oligotrophic Lake LV.19.MP6.IB-1 | ecosystem: Environmental > Aquatic > Freshwater >... | reverse complement strand
GTCAAGACGAGCATCCGTGCAGTCCAATCGCTCCAGAGTTATTCCCTTGGTTATATCGGCGTGGGCGTACAAAACTTGAGACCAGCGTCAGCGGAGAAACTTCAGCAGCGAGAGATCAAACAATCTTGAAAACGTTTGGATGGTCGCTTCGTAGGCTGTTTCTTGAAGCTTCAGCTCAGTCAGCGCTGTCGCCAGATCGGTGCTGGTTTGATCCGAGAGTACTTTCTGAATAGCCTCTGAGACAACCGATGCAGTCCCTTGGGCCGTCTCTAGGCGATTCTCGATGGCCCCGATCTGCCCTTGTGCCAAACCAATCTGTGCCGTTGCCTGATCGAGAGTTCCAATCGCAACCTCGATTCCGGCTCCGTTGTTACCTTCCAAGGCTACCAGTAGATTACTCAGGCTATTGAAGATATTCGTCGCCCCTCCGGTGAACGCCTGATCGCCAGGGAGCACGATTTGCGTGGTTTGGTTCGGACCGACTGCGATGGATTGGCTTTCGCTATTGCCCTGATAGGAGACGGCATCGCCGACGCCCAAGACAAACGGAGACGCATCGGTCTTGGTCCCGGCAAACACCGGCTGTCCACTGATTTCTGTATTGGCGATCTGGATCAATTGCCGATGCAGCTGGCGGACTTCTTGAGCGATCGTCACCCGTCCTTGCGCAGACGTCGTATCGCTCCTCGCTTGAACGGCCAATTCTCGAACACGACTGATCAGATTTTGAGCCTCCCCCAAAGCCTTGTCGGCCACTGTGACACGCGCCGTTCCGAATTGAATGTTTCTGATCCATTGATCGTTGTCGGCAAGTGCGGACTTCTCGAGGATGACCTGTCCAAAAATACTAGGATCATCGGAAGGTCTGGCGATGCGTTGCTGAGACGCGATCTGTTCGTGTACGCGGACAATACGTTCCTTGATACGCTCCAAGCCCCCTGCTGTCGAGCCAAACAACTGGTGATCAGAAACTCTCATGGTCACGCTCCCTTTGCTCACAGGATGCTAGACACCCCTCGCGCGTAACGCGTATCTCGTGAAGTGCCGTTCGTGTTCGGATTCTGACGTTTCACGCTTCACGGGTATGCTTATCGTTTGATAGATAAGATGGTTTGAAACAGCTCGTCGGCTACGACAATCATGCGCGAGGCTGCATCAAAACTCCGTTGATATTGAAGGAGATTGGCCAGCTCTTCGTCCAGCGATACCCCGGAGACGGCCGCACGATGAGCGGTCAATTGGCCCTGAAGAATTTCTTGCGCCTTGAGATTCCCGTCGGCGCCTTGTGCCGTCGAGCCGAAACTCCCGGCGATCGTGCTGTAATACTCTTGAAAGGTCACATTACCGAATGAGGCAATATCACTGTTCCGGAGGCCTGCCAGGGCTAAGGCATTCGCACTATTGCCCGGCACACCTACCGCGGTCGATGACGCGGCAATCTGCCTGACATTCGTCAACGAGACGGCAATGGCGCTCGCTGTCGTCCCCGTCGGCGCGAAGAAATCCTGGTTGGTCGAGCCATCGAGTCCAAAACCCAGTCGATGTTGTTGATTGACCTGCGTGGCGACCTCCGAGGCCAATGTGTCGAGGGAAGTCCGCAATGACGGAATGCTTTGATCGCGAACGTCAAGGAGCCCTTTGAGCCGCCCGCTTTGAATGACCGGCGCCACACTTGTCGTCGGCCCCGCTCCTGCATCATACTGCACATCGAGCAATCCATTATTGCTGAGATCCTGAACCCCAACCAATTGGTAGGTCCGCTCTTTGTCCACCAGGATATGCCCACGCCCTGCAAAGACGGTCAATTGGCCTGTGTCGTCTTCAATCGATGAAATCTCGATCGACTCGCCCAGATTGGCAAGCACGACCCCTCGTTCATCGCGCAGGTCATTGGCCTGTTGCCCCGTGGACTCAGCGCTGGCAATCTCGGTATTCAAGTTCGCGATCTGAGAGGTCAGGCGGTTGACGTCCGTGATGGTCTGCCCGACCTGACGATCGAGAAACTCTTGCGCGGCAGTCAAGTCCGCAGCGGACTGATTGAATCGACCCGCGAGCGCTGTGGCTTTGGAGAGGAGCACTGTCCTGGCAGACAAGTCGTTTGGATTGGTCGCCACATCCTGAAGCGCACCAAAAAACTCATTGAGCCCCGCCCCGATGCCTTGATTATTGGCATCCCCAAACAGCGGCTCCAGCCGAGCCAGGGCGTTGCTTGAAGCGGTAAACTCCCCTAGACGCTCACGCGAAGCGAGGAGTTGACCTTCGATAAAGGAATCATAGGAACGGCGAATACTCTCGGCATGCACACCTGTGCCGATCTGGCCCGGAGATCCGTTCTCAGGTCTATTTTCAGCCAGGCTGACCTGTTGTCGGGAAAACCCAGGCGTGTTGACATTCGCGATGTTATGTCCCGCAACCGTAATAGCCTGCTGGGCAGTGAATAACGCGGATTTACCGATCTCCACCAGTCTATTAATTCCCATATGCTTCTCGATCTCGATGCATAAAGACGGCCATGGGCAGCCGGAAATCCGATGGCTTGGCTATCTGGAACATGGAGAGCTGTCCGGGCAGGAAGCTCAAAAAGGCTGTCCTGGAAGGCCGCAGCGAGCGAAGAGCCGAGGCATACCCTCTGGGGCGCATGGTGCGACGAATAAGGAGCACCACGTCTGTGCGCGCCGCCGAGTGGTGAGGCGGCCGGGTCCCCGTTGAGGCTCTGAACGATGCGAGAACGACGCATGGGAACAGGCGCGTCTCGGCGCGCCGGGGTTGGGTGGGTGAGAAGAGCGAATTTTTCAGCATCCTGTCTAGCCTTTTTGACGGAACATCAGTGCATCCATACCACAATCACGCGACCTTCCGGCTCCTGAATACAGTTCCAGAGGAGTCGCCGTCTGGCGGACAACGTTCAATCCCTTTGCGATGAAAACTTGAAGGCTATTCAAGATGCCGGCATTGATCGATATCTCATGACGGAGCCCTCGAATCTTCCCGGCCATCCTGGCATACAATGCCTCCAACCGGTGTGCCTCGGACCTCTCAACCCGTTCCAGAATGACACTCAGCGAGATGGCTGAAGGGTCAAGATTCCAACGATCAGCGAGCCGCGTGACCCATGCCGCTCGTTCGGTTTCGAGCAGAAATAGACCGTCCAATAACTCAGCTCGCTGATGAGTCACCTCAGCCATGTCGGTCAATGTCATTGTCCGAAGGGCTTGTCGTTCGCGTTGAATATTATCTGCCAGCGCATCGCACTGGAGTTCCTCGCGGCGTAGGATGTGATCCAATTGGTGGATGGCCGTCACGTTGTCTTGCATAGCTCTCGTTATCCGTGAAATGTGTCTCGTTATGTATTCCTGCGAGACGTGCGAGGTGGTGTAAAGGCTGCCGTGTTCAGGACTTCGGGCTCCGAGCCCAGGCCTTCAGCCTTCTGATCGTGCCTGCCTAACCTGTCAGAGAACCGCGTCGGTGAGTGTCTGGCGGATCAGTGCATCGGCAACATGTTTCCCTGACACCGTATAGGTGCCGGCGTCGACCGATCGGCTAATCTGTGCGATCCGCTCTTCTCGTGCAGCATCCGGCTGATCGGCCAACGCCTTAATCCTCTGGATCTCCTTCGCTCGATCTGAGATCTGGACACGATCCTGGCGTCCATCTTGAGCTCTCAGCGGCTTCGCACTAACCCCATCGGCTCCTTGAATCCCAAGCAAAATCTTCGCAAGATGATCTGGTTTACCGTGACCGGAGATCTGCATGACGATGACTCCTCTCAGTTCTTTCTTCTACCCAGTCATTCCAGCAGCCTCAGGCCGCTGGGACGATGATCCTTGTCGACTATAGTATCGGCAGCAGGCTCTGAAAACTTGAGGGAGGGAGCATTTTTTTCTGTGTATTCGTGAATCATTTTTGCCAGGCCGATCCCCCCCGCTTCAGAAGCCAACCTGCTGATTTCTTGATCATAAAAGGAGTAAAAGTAGGCCCCCCCCTTGTTCTCCAATGCCCCCTTTGGAACCGTTTCTCTCATCACTTTCAACAGATGTGAGATAAAGTAGGCTTCGAATTCATGGGCTGCATCCTGGAGGCTCGCCACCTGCCCTTGCTGGCCCGGAGCACGGACTTGAGGAACTCGCAACAAGCCAAGCTGGGCCTCGGCCATATTACCCATCGCGCTCCCCGTCTTAATATCGCTATACATGATTATTCATATTTATTATATCCTTATAATTCATAAACTTATCTATATAACATCAAGATTAGCCTGAAGAGCACCGGCGGCTCTAAGCGCTGAGAGAATCGCAACCAAGTCTCTGGGCGTCACCCCAACAGCGTTCAGTGCTCGTACCACTTCCCCAAGCGTAACCGTTTCATCCACCACCACGAGTCTGGACTCCTCCTCTTTTACTTCCGTTTGCACATCTTCGGTCACAGTCGTCTGTCCACCAGTCGACCCAATTATCGGAGCAGGAGGTTGAGATACATTGACCGTATTCTTCACCGAGATCGTCAGATTGCCATGGGAAATGGCGCAGGTCGAGATACGAACATGTTCCCCCAGTACCACGGTGCCGGTCCGTTCGTTCACGACGACTTTCGCAGGCATATCGACATTGATATCCAATCCTTCGATCGCGGCGATGTACTCCACAACCCGCCCACGAAATGTTGTCGGAATCGATGCCCGAACAAGCCCCGAATTCACGGCCATTGCGCTCCCCTTACCGAATACCCCGTCGATCGCTTCCGTCGTCCGGATTGCCGTCGTAAAATCCGGGTTACGCAAAAGCACCGAGACAGTTTCCCATGACTCAATATCGATGCCGGCGTCCTTTTCAATGATCGCGCCACCAGGTACGATTCCGGCGGATTGATGATTCTTGGTGGTGGTAGCCCCCCCTGCTCCACCCGTTCCTCCCAAGAACCCACCGATTGAAACCGGTCCTTGCGCCACAGCATACACTTGTTGGTTCGCAGCCTTCAGCGGGGTCAGCAGCAAGGTGCCGCCTTGCAGGCTCTTTGCATTCGCCATTGAAGACACCAGCACATCGACCGTCAAGCCTGGTTTGGCGAAAGGCGGCAACTTGGCCGTCACCATCACCGATGCGATGTTACGCGTTAGTAGCTGGATCGGATCGATCACGAGGTTGATGCCCATCTTGTTGAGCATCGACATCATCGCCTGTATCGTGAACTGTCCGCCGATGACCTGATCACCGGTTCGATCTAAACCGACAACGAGGCCGTAGCCGATCAACTGGTTGTCGCGAACGCCTTCGAACGATCCGACGTCTTTGATGCGAACCGCATTCGCCGGCATCGCCCAGAGAAGGCTCCCCAATACCAACAGTCCGATACCTATCTTTGCTCGTATCATGTCGCGTTTCTCGCATGCGTAAGAGGTGAGTCGACCGGCTGGCTAGAAAACCGGGCGAACCAACTGCGTTGATCAGGCGTGACGTCTGATAGTAATGACAATGATGCCTCTGGATTGGCATCAAGATCGACGTACTTATCAAGATTTCGATGGGGGAATACCTCTGCCCGGCGTATGACTCCGTTGACCACCATCAGCTGTAATGACCGCATTGTGGCCATGCGATTCCTACGAGCCGCTGTCGTTCCTCTCATCGTGTATGTCATGAGTCGTACCTCCTTCGCCGTTAGAATGGGGAGATCCAATCCAGCACCCGAACGAGCCATCCGGGCCGTTGAACGTCATCCAGCACACCGAGCCCTGAATACTCGATCTTGGCATCCGCAATCGCGGACGAGAACACGGTATTCTTGGTATCGACATCGACCCGCCGCACGATCCCCGCGATCGTCATCAATTGCTTTTCGCTGTTGACTGTGACCTCCCGGCGTCCTGCAATCCGAAGGTCGCCGTTGGGTAGCACCTCCGTGACGATGGAAGAAATGGTCCCCGTCAAGGTTCCTTCACGATTCGTGGTGCCCTTGCCTTCAAACTTGCTCGCGGCACTCGCATCGATACCAAGCCCTCGCCTCGCTTCGCCGCCGAGGCGAATGCCGGGAATACCGATGTATCCGATAGCACTGCCTGCCAGGCTATTTTGGATTGTAGAATCCCGCTGGGTCGCCGTGTCGGCGGACTTCGATCCCTTATGCTTTTCAATAATTTTTATCGTGAGAATATCTCCAACACGCATGGCCCGCATATCTTCATAGAGATAGGCGCGACCATTCTCTTCTTGCCAGAGAGACCCCAGGGTTTTCGGCACCGGCAAGGAAGGAACCGTGAGCGTCGGGGCGACTTTTTCCGATGTAGACGTGCACCCATCGCTCAGGAGCGCGACCGTCGACATGATCGACGCCATGGCCACGGGAAGCATGAGGTTGTTGCGTCTAAAATTCCACACGGACGGCTCCTGGCCCGACAATCTTTGCGCGCAGCTCTTTGCCTGAATCGACATTCGCCACCGTCGTCGTCTGCCCAAGCTCGCCATTCGACTTGGCAAGCCCGACAACTTGAATCGAGAGTCCCCCATGCCTTGCTTCAATGGACACACGGTCTCCCTTGCGCACGGCATACGGTTTCTTGATCATGCCGAGGCGTATCGGATTGTTGGTCTGCAACGGACGCACGGCACTCTTCCCAATGACGTCCTTCACATTCGTCATCAGCTGATGGTCCAGATCCGTGAGTTTGATGCGATGAATCGTCACATCTTCGGCCTCGAGCAGGCTGTCGATTTGGATCACTCTGGTTGGGACCACGGCATCGATGGATGCCGACACATCGGCAATCGCATTAATCGTCTGCCAGGACTCCCCGTTTATGTTGATCTGAACATGAAATGCCCGGCGCCCAAGCCCTTCTTCCACCCCGTTCGGGGAGACCTTCAGGCCGATATGGCCGGCAGGGACCTTCATCGGATCGAGCGGATCGACCACGACGGCATGAATGGCTTGAACCTTCCCCGCCATCTCGCGCTCAAGGACTTGCAGAATACTTCGTTGGATTTGATCCGGATGTAATTGGTGAACGGTCGGCCGTGACTCGCTACGTTTCATGCCTGCGCGATACTCGGGCCCGCTCTCCACGATCGACATGGCCTGGGCCTCTTGGAGTGACACAGCTTCTGTCACGAATTGTCCTAGACACATCACGGCCAATAGCATCGACTGTACATACACACGAGGTACGGTCATAGGAGCGATTCCTCTCGCAGCGCGCTTACCGCTTTAGATTGTTCGCGATCGACATCATTTCATCTGACGCTTGAATGGTTTTCGAGTTAATTTCATAGCTGCGTTGCGCAATGATCATATTGACCATCTCCTCGGCCAGGTTCACGTTGGAACTTTCGAGGAAACCCTGTTGGATGGTTCCAAATCCAGTCGAGAAGCCGCCGGTACCTTGCAGCGGAGGGCCCGAGGCAAAACTGTCGAGAAATAGATTACTTCCCATCGCGACAAGCCCGGACGGATTGTCGAACTTCGTCAACTGGATCTGGCCCACCTGCGACGCCTGGGTCACGCCGGGGAGCAACACGGATACGGTGCCGTCTTGGCCGACGTCGAGCTTCAATGCACCTGACGGGATCGTAATGACGGGATTCAAAAGATCGCCGTCTCCGGTGACGAGATTTCCGACGTTGTCACGCTTGAACGAGCCGTTCCGGGTATACATGACGGTCCCATCAGGCCGCGAAACTTGGAAGAACCCCGCGCCATCGATCCCCAGGTCCAGTTCGTTATTCGTCTGCCGCATGTTTCCCTGCATCCATTCCTTGGCCACCGTCACAGGACGCACTCCGGCCCCGATCTGGATGCCGACAGGAAACACCCCGACGTTCGACGCGTTGGTGCCCGGCATGCGCTGGACCTGATACAGTAAGTCGGCAAACTCTGCTCGACTCCGTTTGAACGAGTTTGTATTGACGTTCGCCAGATTGTGGGCAATCGTGTCGACATTGATCTGTTGGGCGGTCATTCCAGTGGCTGCCGTCCACATCGCTCGAATCATACAAACCCTCCTGCCTCTCTTGTGGGTCGTGAACCGTCTGAATCCCGAAATGAGCGACGCGTCACGGTATTACTACACTCGACCGACACCTTGGATTGCGATTTCTGCCATATGGTCCAGCGTCTGAATCAGCTTCTGCGACGACTCATAGTTCCGCATGCCTTGGATCATCTTGACCATCTCACCGATTGAGTTCACGTTCGACTCTTCAATGTGTCCCCCCTGAACTTGCGGGTTTTTCGCCGGTTGAGCGGAGTCCGATGCAAACAGCCCATCACTATGTTTCTGTGGCATGTGATCCACGGGGAAATCCATCAACTTGAGTGTCGCGATCGGTTTTCCATCGACATCAATCCCTCCTTGCGAACCCACTTGGATTGCGCCAGGCGGGAGCTTGATTTCTCCCTTGGTGCCCATCACCGGATATCCTAGATTCGTGACCAAACGACGCTGAGAGTCCAGCGAGAACATGCCGCTCCTGGTATAGCGAGTGCCCTGAGGAGTCTTGATCTCGAAAAACCCACTTCCCTGGATCGCCGTATCGAGAGGATTCCCGGTGATCCTGATCCGTCCTGCCTCAAACGATGTGTGGAGCGCATGAGGGGCCACGAAGACTCGCTCGTCCGGGCCGAACGGGCGGACGCCGATCTGCTGGCCGAACCCAGTTGGATATGCGAAGGCCGGCATGGGAGCTTGCGCACGTGCCATGACGGACTTAAACGCCTGGTCGTCCTGTTTAAACCCGGCCGTATTCACATTCGCCATATTATTGGCGAAGACCTGCATCTCACGTTCTTGCGCCAGCGCGCCGGAAAGAATGGGATAGATGGCTCGGTTCATATATGCGCTTCCAAGTGAGTCCGTTGAGCACGTCACTTCGCAACATGCATGCCATGTCACGTGGGAACACCCAGCCACATAGGGCGCTGCAATTACAACGCGATAGCACGGATACGATACAGGTGACTCAGTTAGGATGGAGAGAGCCGTGCCGAGTGGATAGGCATGGCTAGGAAAAGATTGCCGGAGTGGGAAAAATTTCTCGAGTAGGAAACGGCGATAGGTGCGTGAAGCGTATCTCGTGAAGCGTCGTTCGTTTCAGGATTCAGACGCCTCTCGTTTCGCGAGAAACGTTGCACGCCCACTCTCAGCGCTTCACGCTTCACGCTTCACGAGCGACGGCATTGGCTCAGGAGCAGCTAAAGAGACAATAGGCGAGGTAAACTGAACAACTTGCCCGTCAGATTTTGCTTGTTTGACTGCCTGCACGGCCTGTGTGATTAACCCCTCGTGCTCCACGGCATCCTGCGGATACAGTGCGATGCCGATACGGCACGTGAGGAACAACTCTTGCCCCTCCAAGGTGAGAGGAAGCCTCACCGTCGCCTGCAGTTTTTCTACAATAGCCATGACCTCCTCATGGGAGGTGAAATTGTCGAGAATCATCGCAAACTGGTCCTGCGCCAACCGCGCGACCGTTTCAGTGGAACGCAAGACGCCCTTGACCCTGGCTGCCTGGACACGCACGAGCACATTTCCATTCGCCCGACCTTGAGTCTCTGCCACCATCCGGAAGTGCTCCAACTCCACCACGAGTAGCGCGAGGGGCCGACCGGTCTTTGCGGCACGGCTGACCGCTTGTTCAAGTAACGACCCGAACAGTCGTCTGGTAGGTAATCCCGTCACGTAGTCATAAGTTGCGGACTGTTCCGTGGGTTTCTCCGTGTATCTGGCGCGATGGTGTCCAGAGTCCAGATACCGGCTCTTCAGCCAGAAGACTCCAAGAATGAGGAGACTCAAGAGACAGAGCCCCATAATCCCCATGAGGGGGGACATGACGATGGGAGAAAGTTTCCCATTGGCCATCCAGCCATTCAGGGAAGGGAGGGAAGGCTCTCCATACACGGACAGTCGGATCATGTTGAACGTCATAGGTTGCAATGCCCGATCAAGGGGAGATGAATCGTAGAGTATTTCGGTTGATTTCAAAGCAGACTTGAGGAACTGCCGGACGGACAGAAACCGACATCAGCCGCGTCGAACGAACAACTGAACCTGTCTGTATCGTCGCATGCGAGAGACGCCCTTCGACCCTGCTCAGGCTCAACCCCGAGCGAGGTTGAGTCGTCGAGAGACGCTTCACGAGGAATGCGCTTTGGAGCGGTATCGTCACACACGGCCATGAATGATGCGGACTCGCTCACCGCACACGTATCGCAGCCGATGATCTACGCGCCGGGGGGGAATGCGCATGTGGAACCCCGGCAATTCAGGATCGGTCACGATTCGCTCGACGCCCGTATTGGAGATATCCACCATCCCCGTCGTCTTTTGGAAGTGCAGATGCGGGATGAAGCTGAGGGCGTTCATTTGGCCCGTCACGATCTTCACCTTGTACGGAATGATCGGCAAGTTACTGATCCGACCACTAAATAGTGCGTAGTTCATCACGCGGCATAGCGGACATGTTGTTCGCGAAACAGGTTGGTGATCACCTGCGGTTGCTTCTGGCGCCGGTACAAATGGCTGCGCACGATGGCCATGAGTTCGGTTCGGTTGGTCGGCCGACTCTTGCCGAGTCCGTTGGTCTTGACGTCCTGGTTCAACAATTCATCGGGGTTGAGTTCCGGGCAGTAGCCTGGCATCCGAATCAGTCGCAGTCGTGCCGAGTGGGTAGCGGCAAAGCGCGTGGCTTTCCCGGATTTGTGCACGGGATGCCCGTCCACGATCAGATAGATCGTTCCAGCGATCTGCTTGAGTAGCCGCTGCAGGAACGCCACAAACACGGGCGCCTTAAACTTCCCCTGAAAGACCATGAAGGCCAGCGCCCCCTTGTTCGTGATGGCCGAGATCATATTGCACCCGAAGCGCTGGCCCGTGGCCCGTATGACGGGAGTTCGTCCCACCGGGGCATAGCTCGTCCCCGTGACGTGGTCGCTACGGAGGCCCCTCTCGTCGCCCCAGTAGATCGCCGCCTTGTCCCGTCTGGCCTGCCGGGCAATCGCCGGGTATTCCTGCTTCAGCCACCGCGTGATGGCGGCATCGTTCCGCTCGTAGGCGCGCCGCACCGGCTTCTGCGGGCTCAAACCCCACGCCAGGAGGTACCGCCCCACGGTGACGAGCGACACCGTGATCCCATACTCGCGCGCAATCAGGCTCGCGACCGCGGCCCGCGTCCAGAGATAGAACGGCAGCTTCAACTGATTGGGCATCGTGCCCACGATCAAGCTACGGATCCGCTGTCCTTGCACGACGCGCAACCGTCCGCCTTGTCCAAACCGGCGGCCCCGGCGCTTCAGCTTCAAGGCGCGCAGCCCGCCCACCTTGTCGATCGCCACCCACTTGTTCACCGCACGCAGGCTCACCCCATAGGTTTTGGCCGCCGCAGTCTGCCTGGACCCGGCGCGCACGGCTTTAACAGCCAGCCGTCGTACATGCGCCTGTGCCGCCGGAGCCAGGGTCCTGGCATCGTCGTGTCTGTGCATCACACATCATAACATACTACGCACTATTTAGTGAACTGATCAGTATGTTGCGGCGTGGAGGCGGAGATCCACGGCACCGCTTGCGCCGCTCATGTGAAGGTGTTACCGTATCGGCATGACGCAACTGGCCCAACAGCTCGACAAAAAACTCGCCACATGGAACCCCGAGGTCGCGGCGCAGGTGGAGCAACTCGTGAGTGACGTGATTGCCATGGCCGACGCTAATGCGCTCGATCTCCTGCCCTCTCGGACGGTTGCCCAGAAAGTCCTCGATACCCTCGATGAAAGCTAAGCCAGGGGAGATCTGACTGGCCGATCTCGGATTGGCAGCGAAGCGGCGCCCGTCCTCATCGTGTCGCGGGATGATGCTGACGCGCCACGCGCACTCGTCGCCTACATCCCGCTCACCACACAGCATCGTCGAAGCCGCTACGAAGTCCCCGTAGGACACCTCCCGTTTCTCGACCACACGTCCGTCGTCAACGTCCAAGGGATCGGTGCCCTCGTCGAACCGCATCTCGAACGCAAACTCGGCCACCTCCCAGCCGACGTCCTGGCTTAGGTCAAAGAAGCCCTCCGCTTCGGGGTCAAGTATTGGGGTCAGGTCTTGCAATCATACGTGTACTTGCTCCGCCTGCTTCAAACGGCGACTCACCGTGGCCGCATGCACACCCAGGTGGTCCGCTATCTCCGCGAGCCGATACCCATAGGTCCGGTACGCCATATGGATGAACCGCGCCTGCGGCTCTTTCCGTTGAAACAGCAGGCGCAATGTGGGCCGCTGCGCCTGCGTCTGTCGCCGAGGAATATCCCGGATCACCCGATTGGGTTGGTGCTGGGCCACAAACTCCTCGGAGTCCAGATAGATCTGCCCGATCAGTGCCTCCCACGGGCGCGAGCCCTCACGCCCCTCGGCTACGAAGGTCCGATAGCGTTCCCGAGCTGGTCCCACTCGCACCCCAAACTGCCCGAGAATCCAGTCCGTCGTCAACCAGTCGGAGGCCGTCGTGTCCCCCACCGTCGCCCGATAGCTGCTCCAGGCCCATTGCCGGGGCTGTGCGACCATGTGCGCTCGCACCGGATTCAGCACCACATACCGACAGAGTTCGAGGAGATGCGCCTCCTTCTCCACCAGAATCGCCGTGAACCGTCCCTGGAAGAGATGCCCTACCCGTTCATGTCGTCGGTTGTACGTCTGCGTGTAGCGGCCATTGAGCTGACGCATGCCGAGGAGAGGTTCGGCTTCGGCGTTTCAATGAGAAGATGATAGTGATTACCCATCAGGCAATAGGCGTGGCAGAGCCAGCCAAAGCGGTCGACGACATGGGCGAGGAAGGAGACAAACTGCGACCGATCGCGGTCGTCCACCACGATATCCTGGCGGGCATTCCCCCGACTGGTGACATGATAGACAGCTCCGGGGAACTCAATACGAAGTGGGCGGGCCATGGGGCATGAGTCTACGCCTCAGAATGTTCGATTACAAGACCTGACCCCGTTTTTTAGGACAGGCGGACGGGACACCTCGATACGTTTCTGGAACGGGACCGCTTGAAGAAGCAGGTGGCGGGCGGCTAGATCCGAGGCAGGACCCCTTTACGTTCCGCTATCTCACCCAGACTCTGAATAGCAATGCCTGCGCAGGAGACAACTGCGGCTCCGATAAAATAACCTCCGCCAAGCTGTGCTGAAAATGGAAGAATCAGAATCACGCCTAATGGGCTAAGACAAATGCTGAACAAACGGACTGCGAGTACTCTCCAATTAAAAACTCTATTGGCTTCATCGAGCATGACCGAAGCAAATCCTCCTCCCAGACCAAGAATGATTCCAAGAAATTTTGGAGTGACTCCGCAGGCTGCGAATAAATCGTAACCCGCATACACCACGGCTAAAATCGCAAGAACGCTAAACGCGATTACCTTGCCCATCTTGTCTTTCATTGGAGATCGCCGCATAGTCCTCTTATCGACATGGACAGCTAGTACCAGCCGAAGATTGAACGTAGTTCGGTCCAACACCCGCTAAGAGCCCACCCCACACATGGGATAGAAAAGGGGTCGGGAGTCTTTTCTAATTATCCCTTCGGCCGCTCATGAGACCGCACTGTGGACTCCGGCCTGAATTGTTTGGTCATTCGGGGTACCCACGCGAGTTAAAGCTGGGTTAGTAGCTTGCACATACCTAGGCCCCTGCCCGTGGATGGTGTGGGCAGCTCGATAGTCGATTCTACAGCGTCCCACAAAGGAAGCAACAAAAATGCCGCGTCAGTCATCCTGCGCGCAGAATCAGCGCTTCCCGAGCCTGTCGGGGAACGCTCCACGAGAAACTGGCTTTCGGGCAATTGACGACGAACCGTCATGAATCATGCGGGCCGATGTGGCTCATTGCAGGGATTCAAGCTTCCCCTTGAGGTGAAGGACCGCTTTGGTATGGATCTGACAGACGCGAGACTCCGTAACCTTCAGAATTCTTCCGATCTCCTTCATCGTCAATTCTTCATAGTAATACAGGGTCAGCACGAGCCGCTCCTTCTCCGGCAATTGCTGAATCGCGTCGGCCACCCGCTCACGCTCCCGGTCGTTGACAATGATCGTCAGCGGGTCTGGGTGCTGCCGGTCGGCAAGCATGTCGAGAATTTTGGGGCCTTCCGGCTCATGCAGATTAAAATCGTCCAAACTCACCAGGACAGCCCCCTGGGATCGCACAAGGAAATCATCCAGCTCGGCCGGAGATAACTGCATCTCTGCCGCGACTTCTTCATCTGTCGGAGGACGTCCGAGTCTGTTCAACAGCTTGACATGCGTGCGCTGCAACAACGAGACACGCTCGTGAACCGATCGAGGAATCCAATCCATGGAACGAATTTCGTCCAACATGGCGCCTCGAATACGAAACTCCGCGTAGGTCTTGAACTTCGCTTCGCGGCTTGAATCGTACTTATCCATGGCATCCATCAATCCAATGATGCCGACCGACACGAGATCCTCCGCATCCATATAGGCTGGAAGACGGTAGGCTAGCCGATAGGCCATCGCTTTGACGACATGGGAAAACTCTTTGATGATCAGTTCGCGGTGCGAGTCGGAGGCGGGACATGCGGGACCTATCTGCCTGCTTTGCTGCATCGCCGTATTGCTCATAATCAATGCGCCTTATCTATTCGTATGAATGTGATGCCCCGGAGAGGCCCTGTCTGATAGGACTCGCTTGATGAGGCGAACAGGCTGCGGCCCGATACCAGACTGAAGGCCCACAACAACAGACGGCCTATTCGCCGGAATACAGTCGCAACCCTCTCACGTCGAGTACGGTGCAGATGGCCGCACATCATTCGCCGCAGTGGTATCGTCACTGTTGAACACGCTCCTAGGACATCGGAATCAGTTGTTGCCACAGAAACTGCACGGTACTCTTCGGGAGTTCAGGATTGGGCCACTCAGCAACCTTCTTCGCCAACTCTGCAAACGCTCGGCTGGCAGGAGAACAAGGGAAAAGTTCTGTCACGGCCTTCTGCTCGATGACAGCCATCGGCAGGTAGTCGTCGAGAGGAATACATCCCAAATACTCGAGCTTGATATTCAGAAAACGCTCTGCGGCTCTATCGAGCTTGCGGAATGTCTGGGTCGCCTCGCGCTGACTTTTGACCAGGTTGACCAACACCTTAAATCGGTGTTCGCGATGCTGCCGACATAACACCTTCATCAGCGCATAGGCGTCGGTCAGTGACGTAGGTTCCGGCGAAATGACGACGATCGTCTCTTGGGCTGCTGAGGCGAAATAGGTGACGTTGGGAGACACACCGGCTCCGGTATCGATCAACAGCACCTCCACAGTTTCGGCGGTACGCTCCAACTCACTCTGCAGAATCAATTGCTGTGAGTCGGTCAAGGAGGTGAGTTGAGGCAAGCCGGATCCTGCCGGCAACACCTGGATTCCAGCCGGGCCCGAGATGATAATGTCGGACAGGCGGTGTGACCCGCACAGCACATGCTCCAATGTAAATCGAGGCACCAACCCCAACAAGACATCGACGTTGCCTAATCCCAAGTCCGCATCCAATACCAGGACTCGTTTGCCGGCTCGCGCCAATTC
>Ga0163153_10005203_pt1 | contig 15565 bp, 17 predicted proteins | sample OliLakLV19MP6IB1_FD_148629 | JGI IMG/M metagenome (GOLD analysis project Ga0163153, IMG submission 148629) | Freshwater microbial mat bacterial communities from Lake Vanda, McMurdo Dry Valleys, Antarctica - Oligotrophic Lake LV.19.MP6.IB-1 | ecosystem: Environmental > Aquatic > Freshwater >... | reverse complement strand
TGTCGGCCACAGTCGTGGTTGTGCTGTTGCTGCGCGCGGCACGACGGCGTGGGGCCTTCCTCAAGCCGGCGGCCTAACAATTCGTTCAAGGCGACGTGCGTACCGCACGCGCCTTAACTCCGGCGTTAGGCCGCAACTGTGAACAGCTGCGGATTCTGATACTTTTGTGAAGTGAAGACCACACGCTACTTTGATGCGTTGCGGACACGACCGGACAGGGCAGTCATCGGTGACGATTGGGTCGAACGAGCAATCCGCACTCCGGTCAAAGAGTTCGTGCAGGCTGACGGCCGAATCCGAAGGTGGGCCCAGATTCCCGAGGCAGAGGGTCGCTACCTGAGGGTGGTTCTTCTCCCTGACGGCGAAACGGTCCACAATGCATTCTTCGATCGAGGGTTTGCGCCATGAGAATTCGCTACTTCGAAGACACCGATACGCTGCTCATCGAGTTCAAGGAAGCGCCCGTCGCGGAGACGCGCGACTTGGACGAAAACACCGTGCTCGACCTCGACGCACAGGGCAACGTATGCGCAATTACCGTCGAGCATGCGTCCAGGCGTGCCGGAATCCCACAGTTCTCCTACGAGCAAGTTGCGGCCTAACCACGCGTTGGAGCGGGCCGTGAAACAGCGTGGGCCGCGTCTGGCTGCGGCACGGTCATCGTGGCCGGCCGCTCAACTCGATCGTTAGCCCGACAAGGAATGGCAGTTGCGATTCTCTGAACGACATGGCCACACCAAAGTGCGCGACTCAATCCAAATTGAGTCTATGGACGAACCTCTACGGGTTGGTCTTTGGAATGTGTTGAAGATTTTTGTGTGGGATCAGGTTGCCTATTCATCTAGCGGGTTCGGTGGCGGCTACTCCTTGAGCGCCTCGGCAAATTCCGAGATCAAGCGGCTTTGTGATCGACTTTGGTTTAGCTATTTCAAGAGGCCGCTTGACGAACTTGATAGCGATTGGACGAAGGTTCACGATCGGCTCAGAGAATATTTCTTCGCGGCTAAGTGGTATGAGGTTTACGACTTTGTCGAGTTCATTTTCCAGAACTACAAACGACCGAAGTTCCAAGAACAGTTTCCTAGAGCGTGCAACTCTGTTCTCGAACGAGAGCGATCTGGCTACCGCCTACTCGATGGCCTTGTGGCCCCCATTACTGAGAAGGAGCAACTCGACGAGATCCAAGGAGCGCTCGATCTCGCCAAAGGCCCAGTACAGACTCACCTGCACAGGGCGCTCGAACTTTTAGTAGATCGCGAGACGCCCGATTACCGAAACTCAATAAAGGAATCTATATCGGCCGTCGAAGCCCTCGTTTCGGTTACCGCTGGAGAGAAGGGCACGCTTGGACAGTTAATCAAGCGACTGGAGGATAAGATCGGCCTTCACCCTGCTCTGAAGACCGCGTTCTCCAACCTGTACGGCTACACGTCCGACGAGGGGGGCATTCGCCACGCAGCGTTGGAGGCGCCAAAGGTAGCTTTCGAGGACGCGAAGTTTTTCTTAGTCGTGTGTTCGGCGTTCATCAACTTCGTCCACATGAAGGTGGGGAATGCGGGCTAACAATGAGTTCGAGTCGGACCGTGATACATGGTGGCCGCACCGTGCTCGCAATAGATTGCGCGCTCGCCGGTGCGGAAACGCATCACGATCGGCCGCTCAACAGGATCGTTAGAGCTCATGGGCACGCGGCGCACTCGCAGTGACACGATCATCTCGGTAGTTGCGCCGCACTTGCAGCAACCTATTGCCGACTTTGTGGCGAAATTGGTAGCGCGCGGGTTTCAGCCGGGAGACCGCATCAGCGCGAACTTCTACGAGAACGGCTACTCAGCGGCAGCAATCCTGTTGCTTGCTGCGATGCTAGAGTCCATGCTTCAGCGCGATCGCTACTTCCTGCAGCAGTCGAAACCGGGTGTGAAGGTAAGTAAAGACTCCTCAACGTACTTGAAGGAAACGCTGCGGTATAGGCGTCACTCGCACGTCCGCGAACTCTTTGATCTCCGCAATGCCCTTGCGCACAACCATATGTGGGTGATTGAGTACACACTACCGAGTGTCGGAGGGCGGGCGCATCGACAGTCGAAACTCGTGCCGAATTTGCATCAACTCAGGACTCGCCTGAATTTGAAGGCGCGAATTCACCGCACAGCTGCCGTGAGGTTCAATCTCCTTCCAGCTCGAGTGGATCGGACCGACTTGGTGAAGGCGTTTGACGTCTGCGGTCACGCTCTTGCGCATCTGCACAAGAAGGGGCAGCGCCCTGTGCGGTTCCTTGGCGACACCGTCATATGCGGAAGACAGCGCTTGCCCTTCAGAGATCTGGGCGAGATCATCCGAAATGAGCTCTAACATGTCGTTGGAGACGGACCGTGATGCGTCGCGGCCGCCCAGTGCTCGCAATGGATTGCGTGCTCGCCGGTGCGGAATAGCATCCTGGCCGGCCGCTCAACGAGCTCGTTAGCCATCTCGCACTGAGCGCACCATGACAATCCCAACCTTCCAAGAGATCACACTCCCGCTTCTGAAGATCGCAAGCGATGGAAGCATTCACGTCCTCAGCAACGTGCGCAAGGAGCTAGCGGCGCATTTCGGGTTGTCGCCAGCCGAAGAGGAAGAGCTTCTGCCAAGCGGCAGACAAGGCCGGTTGGCGAACCGCGTCGCCTGGGCAAAGGTATACATGCAACGTGGTGGGCTGCTTTCCTCTCCTGAACGCGGCCAGTTTCAAATCACCGAACGAGGACGAGAAGTTCTGGCCAATCCTCCTTCCAAGATAGACATCAAGTTTCTTGAGCGCTTTCCGGAGTTTCTCGAATTTCGTTCTCGAACTTCCCTGCCGGAGATAGGAGTTGCCGAGACCAACGATGCAGAGACGCCCGAAGAAGCTTTGGAAGCTGCATACCAAAGCATTCGCGCGGGGCTGGCGTCCGAACTGCTTGATCGAGTAAGGGCAGCCACTCCACGATTCTTCGAGCAACTCGTCGTCGCGCTACTACTCAAGATGGGTTATGGAGGTGCTGGTGGTGTCGGAGAGGCAATCGGAAAGTCTGGCGACGAGGGTATCGACGGCATTATTGCGGAAGACCGCTTGGGTCTTGAGTTGGTCTATCTCCAGGCCAAGCGATGGGAAGGTACGGTCGGGCGTCCAGAGATCCAGAAGTTCGTCGGCGCCCTTCACGGCAAGCGGGCGCGCAAAGGTGTCTTTATTACCACCGGAACGTTCTCCGCGGAGGCGATCGAATACGTCCGCAATATTGATCCGCGAGTCGCACTGGTTGACGGCGGACAGCTGGCGCAGTTCATGATCGACTTCAACGTCGGCGTTGCACCAGACCGAGCCTACGAGGTGAAGAAGATCGACTCCGACTATTTCGAGGAAGATGGCTAACCCCCCGATGAACACGGACTCTCCACAAGCGGGCTTCGCCCGCTCGTGTCGGGCCGGTTATCGGGAACGTTAGACCTCTCTGAGAGAAGGGTCGCGAAAGTATTTGCGCCCCACGTAACTTGTTACTACAATTAGAGCATGCCTACCTGGCGGGAGTCCAAGCGTCGCCGCAACATCAAGGACCATGGCCTCGACTTTGTAGGAGCGGAAGCCATCTGGGACAACTTCACGGTCACTCGCGAGGATACGCGAGGCGTACGGTGAAGCGCGACTGGTGACTTTTGGAATACTCAATGGAGAGATCGTCGTCCTGGTACACACGGACGAGGATGACGACATGCACATCATTTCACTGCGAAGGGCGGAGAAATATGAAGCGCGCTATTACTTTGAAGTCGCGAAAGACCGCTTCCGGAAAGATAGTTGATCGGGACAATCCGCCATGGACCGAGGAAATGCTCGGGCCTGCGGTGGTGCGCCGCGGTCGTGGGCCCCAGAAGGCACCCACAAAGGTTTCGACGACGCTTCGAATTGACGCAGACGTCCTCGCATTCTTTCGGTCGTTAGGCCCTGGGTACCAAACCCAGATGAACGACGCACTCCGAAAGGTAAAGGATCGAGGTCCAACAACGCGTTCGAGCGGGTCGAAAAAGGCTGTGGGCCGCGGTGGTGCGCTCAGGAAATGATGCGCGCCACGGCGGCAAGCGCATCGTGGCCGGCCGCTCAACGAACTCGTTAGGCCTCACAACCAGAAACCCTTGGCCCTATCACGGCGAAGAATGTCAAGCGCGCACCGCTATGAAATCAGTTTCTTGCTTGCTGGCCGCCTACGATGTGGAACTGCGCACTGAGGCGGAGACACCAAGTGCTGTTGCAGTTCGGACGATTGGCCCCCTCCGCCTTGTCACGTTCGCGCGGGGCCGGGGATTTATCACGTATCGAGATCTTGCCGGGGCCGACGCGGTAGCGATCCGGAATTTGATCCTCGATGCACTTGAGCACTACCGCGCCGACGCCACCATCACCAGAGTGGAATGGAAGTCGCGTGCACACGACCACGCTCCAGGCATGCACCAATCACTGATCGACAACGGTTTCGTTGCAGGTGAGGAAGAGTCGATCATGATCGGCGAGGCACGGCTTCTGGCAACGGACGTCCACTTGCCTGACTGCGTCGCTCTGCGAACGATCGCTAGCGATGAGGAGATCACTCGAATGAGTCAAATGCAAGCCGAGGTCTTAGGTGACCTGGACCCGGCGCCGATGGCGATGGCGCTGAGCGAGCGAATCGCTCGAAAGGATGGCATGGAGCTTTGGGTCGCTGAGGCCGACGGTAAAATCATATGCTCAGGTCGGCTCGAGCCCGTGCAGGGAACTACGTTTGCAGGCATTTGGGGTGGCGCCACTCGCCCAGACTGGCGAGGCAAGGGAATCTCGGGCACTGACTGCTGCTCGCGCCAAATCCGCCCTCGCAGCTGGCAAGAGGTGGATTCACAGCGATTCGACCGAGTTCTCTCGGCCCATTCTGGAAAGGGCGGGCCTGCTAAAGGTATCGACAACCACTCCATACGTCTGGAGGCGCAGTGAGGCCTAACCCTTCGCTCAAGCGCAGCGCCAACGGCATGCCGTCGCTGGGCTTCATTTCATTCCGGCCCAGCGTCGTCCTGCCGCTGTCGCCCGCTTAGCTCAAACGTTAGGCTTCACTGGAGGCGCAGCGTGCTGCATCCGTCGCAGTTCCAAGTCAACGAAGCCTGGATCGCATTTCAGTTGAACGACGATCCGATTTATACGGAGCAGAACGGGTCCTTCAATTGCGTCGCGCTCATGGATGCGGCGAGTTGCTTCATGTTGGGGACCCAGTTTGTCTCAGTAGCGGAGTCGGAACCCTCGCAGTTGGACGCACGGCGTCTCCTGAAGGAGGGTTGGAAGCACAAGAAAGAACTCCCAACTACCCTTTTCGTCCCAAAGGGCGAGTATCGAACCTTCCTGCCAGCCGAAGCTAAGCGTCAGGGCATTTCAGTCGTGCCCGTACTGGAAAAGGAGCTGCTTGTGTTCATCGGCGAGGCGCGAGACGGCTTTCGAGAGCATATTCAGGGAGGGGGCACCAGTGAAGCCTAACAACATATTCGAGTCGGACCAGGGCTATCGGGGACGCACCGCGCTCGTAATAAATCGCGTGCTCGCCGGTGCGGAGCGGCATCGTGGCCGGCCGCTCAACTCGATCGCCGGAATTGGTCGCCGCGAACTGAAGATCAAGTAACTCATTGACTGACCCACATGGCCTCAACCCCAATGAAGTTCGTGATTTGCCTGCGTAACAAGGGTTACGAGGCTTCGCTTGAGCAACTGAAGCTCTATCGCCTCCTTCCCGACCGCGAAGCCGAGAAGCACAGCTTCTTCTCCCCAATTGAGCTTCCTCAGCCAATTCGCCGGGCAATACAGGCTGCCATCTAACTACGCGTTGGAGCGGTCCGTGGCCTACCGTGACGCGAAGTCTTGCGAGCCTGCGCCGTGGCTGCCCGCTCAAAGAGCTCGTTAGGCAGCTTTGAGGGGCAGTGGGGAGTAAAATTGCGCCGTGAAAGTAAGTGAGCTCATCGCGCTTCTGGAGAAAGACGGCTGGGTCCAAGTTCGGATGAAGGGAATCCATCGGCAATACCATCATTCGATAAAGCCCGGAACGGTGACGGTCGCTGGAAAGCCGAGCATCGACATTCCTCCCGGCACGTTGAATAGCGCATTGAAGCAGGCCGGACTCAAGAAGTGAGGCGAACAATGCAATACATGGTCGTTGTCGAAAGAGGGGCCACTTCCTTTGGCGCGTATGTTCCCGATCTTCCGGGCTGCATTGCCACGGCTGAATCGCGCGACGAGGTACTCAGCCTCATCCGGGAAGCGATCGAATTTCACATCGAGGGTCTTCGCGAGGACGGGCAACCCATTCCTCCGCCCACGTCGTTCAGTGCCATCGTTGACGTCAAAGCTGCCTAATAACGCGCCCGGGCCGGTGCTCGGCCGCCGATCCTGCCCGCCGCGCCGACTGCACGAGGATCTCCCCGAGGATGTAGGACTCCGTGAACCGCTTCGAACCGATGCGAAGCGGCTCGCCGGCCGCGGCAGGCGCGAGGCTCGCCGAAAGGCCCGCGAGCAGGACGGCGGCCGCGAAGCGCCGGATCACGGCTTCGCGGCTGCCTGCCCGTTCTGCGCGAACACCTCGCGCGCGACGCGGAAGGCATCGAGCGCCGCCGGCGCGCCGCAATACGCCGCCACCTGCAGGAAGACTTCCTTGATCTCGTCCTTCGTGACGCCATTGCGAAGCGCGCCCGCCACGTGGAGCTTGAGCTCGTGCGAACGATTGAGCGCGGGCAGCATCGCGAGCAGGAGCAGGCTGCGCGTCTTCCTGTCGAGCCCCGGGCGCGTCCAGACGCTGCCCCACGCCGAGCGGATGACGTATTCGTAGAACTCGCGGCTGAAGTCGTCGGCATTCGCGAGGGATTGGAGGGCGTACTCGTCGCCCAGCACCTCGCGGCGGACGGCGAGGCCCTTCTCGTAGAGTTCGTCTTTCATGGATCGCTCCGTGGGATTGCGGAGGGCCGGCGGCCCCCGGAAGCGACACTATGACAGGCAGTGCGAAACTTCAGCGCCAATCGGGAGTGAGAATCGCGCCCTCGCCCTCGAGCTGCCCCCTCAGCGCCTCGACGTCCACGGCCCGCGTGAAGCCGCCGTGCGCAAGGCTCGCGACAGCCCCCATTCCCGCCGCCTCCCCCAGCGCCATGCAGGGCCCGGCCACTCGAACGGAAGCCTGCGCCGCATGCTCGGCCGAGAGGTTGCGCCCCGCCACGAGCAGGTTCTCGAAACCCTTCACCACGAGGCAGCCCCACGGGATGCCGTACCACTCGCCGTCGGGCAGGAACTCCCACACCGTCGAGCGGCCGCGGCCGTGGTCCTCGAGGGGCCACGAGGAGCACGCGATGGCATCGGCGGGCTTCGCGCACGCGCGCACCCGCGCTTCGGTGAGCGTCGCGTCGCCGTGAACGAGCCGCGTTTCGCGAACGCCCACCCGAGCGCCGATGTCGATCACGCGCGCCTTCTCGAAGCCGGGCACGTACTTGCGGAACACTTCCTCGTACATTCGTACCTGGCGCCGGCCCTCGCGCTCGGCATCAGCGATCTCGCGCGGATCGACGAGGTTGAAGGGCGAGCCGTCGGGCCGCCCCAGCTTGGTCACGTTGAGGTGCGCCACGCCCTCGATGGGATTGAGGTGCACGCCCGTCGCGGTTCGCGGAAGCGGGTAGCCCTCCGCCACGGCGCGCTCGAGGAAATCGCGGATCTCGGGCCGCGAAAGCTGCCCCGCGCGCACGACGTCCACGCCGCCCAGCCGGAACATGGTCGAGCCGTACTGCGTCTCGCCGTCGCGGCCGATGTCGAATGCGGCGCCGGCCCGCGCGGCCACGTCGCCGTCGCCGGAGCAGTCGATCACCACGCGCGGCATGATGGCCCCGCGGCCGCCCTTGTTCTCGACCAGCACCGCCGTCACGCGCCCGCCTTCCGTGGCCACCGCGACCGCGCTCGTGTGCAGCATCACCTCCACGTCGTGCGCGTCGGCCATCTCGTCGAGCACGGCCTTCAGGCGCACGGAGTCGTAGGGTACGCCGACGATGCGGCCGTGGCGCTTCGGCGGGCGAATGGCGTCCACCTTGCCGAGGCGGTCCTCCAACTCCAGCATCAGTCCGCCGGTTACACGGCCGAGCCGCTCGTCGTCGACCACGGCGTGGATGCCGCAGAGACCGCCAAGGGTCACGAGGGTGAGCGTGCCGCCGAGACAGCCGTACGCTTCCACCAACAAGGTCGAGGCGCCGGCGCGCGAAGCGGCGCACGCCGCGGCAAGTCCCGCCGGCCCGCCGCCCACCACCAGCACGTCGGGCTCGGCGATCACCGGCACGTCGCGGGCCGGCTCGCGGATCGTCCGCCCCTTCACGGCGAGCGTTTGTCCGGCGAGACGAGCACCGCGCCTTTCGTGATCGGCTGCACCACCCGCTCGTAGATATTCAGCCACCCGCGCTCGGCAGCCGGCTGGTGCGGCCTGTCCGACGCCCGCCGCGACGCCAGTTCGGCCTCGCTCACCCCGAGCGTCACGCGGTGCGCCTCCATGTCGATCGTGATCGCGTCGCCGTCGCGCACGAGGCCGATCGTCCCGCCCAGCGCCGCCTCTGGCGACACCTGCCCGATGGCGATGCCTCGATTGAGCCCGGAGAGCTGCCCGTCCGTGATGACGGCCACCGTCGTGCTGAGGCCCGCGCCGTCCACGGCCGCGACAAAGCCCGAAGCGAGCGCCATGCCGGGTCCTCCACGGCATCCCATGCCCGAGAGCACCGCCACCGTGCCCGCCACGAGGCGACCCGCCTTCAACGCTTCCAGCGCCGCTTCCTGCGAGTCGAAGACGAGCGCCCGCCCCTCGAACACCGACTGCTTCGCGCCCGCGTCGCCCACCTTGAGGATCGAGCCTTCGGGCGCGAGGTTGCCGCGCATCACGATGACGGAAGGCTTCCTCGAAATCGGATTGTCGACCGTACGGATCACCGCGCCCGGCTCCGGCGCCGCGTCGATCTCCGCGCCCCAGGTGCGTCCCGTGACCGTGAGCGAGTCGCGATGGATGAGCCCGCCGAGCCGCTTCATCACGCCGAGCGTGCCGCCGGCGGCTTCCAGTTCCTCGATGCGCGTCTCGCCGTTGGGGCGCACCGCGGCAAGGAGCGGGATCTTCGGGCCGAGACGGTCATAGAGCTCGTAGATATCGACGGGGCACTGCGCTTCGGCGGCGACCGCCTGCAGGTGGCGCACGAGGTTGATCGACGCGGAAAGCGCGAGGCCCGCCATCACCGCATTCTCGAAGGCCTGCGGCGTGAGGAGGGCGCTGGGCTTCAGGTCCTCGGCCACCATCTCGACGATGCGCTGTCCGGCGGCCTGCGCGAAGGCGAACATGCGATCGCCATTGGCGAGCACGGGCGTGGAGCCCGGCAGCGCGAGGCCCAGGGCCTCCGCCGCGATGTGCATCGTGTTGGCCGTGCCCATGCCCGCGCACACGCCCGGCCCCTGGATGGCGACGTCGCACATCGCGCCCAGGCGCTCGAGCGTGATGTGTCCCGCGCCCACCTTGCCGACGCTTTCGTACACCTCCTCGATGTCCACCGCGCGGCCATCGAGGTGGCCGTGGGGCTGGTAGCCGCAGGCGACGACGAGGCTCGGGATGTCCAGGCGCGCCGCCGCCATGAGCTGGCCCGGCGCCGTCTTGTCGCACGAGGCGAGGCACACCATGCCGTCGAGCAGCGCGCCTTCGACCTGGACCTCGATGTCGTTCACCAGCAGGTCGCGTGACGGAAGAATGTAGCGCCCCTGCCGCCCCGCGCTCGTGATGAAGTCGCTGGGCGCCGCGGTACGCACCTCGAAGGCGAGGCCGCCGGCTGCCCGGATGGCTTCCTTCACGCGGGCCGCGACGCCATCCAGGTGGCTGAAGCAGGAGGAGAGCTCCGAAGAGGTGTTGATCACCGCGATCTTCGGCTTCTCGAGATCGGCGTCCGTGAGGCCGAGCGCCTTCCACTGGGCACGGCGCACGGCCCATCGCGGGGTGCCGGGGGCGAAGTTGCTGCGAAGGGGCTTGCTCACGGGCGCGATTTCCTTCGGGACTCGGCCGCGGGCAACGACTGCCGCCCTGTCGAGCCGCGGATCACCAGTTCGTTGGCGAGGCAATTGTGCGAGATGGGCGCGTCGCGGTCCTCGATGCGCGCGAGCAGCAGGTCGATCGCTTGTCCCACCATCTGCTCCATGGGCTGGCGCACCGTGGTGAGGTCGTAGGCGCCCCAGGAGGCGATCTCGATGTCGTCGTAGCCCACGATCCACAGGTCTTCGGGCACGCGCGCGCCCCGGCCGCGGGCCCCGTCCATGGCCCCCATCGCGAGCACGTCGTTCACGCAGAAGATCGCGTCGGGCGGGGAGGCGAGCTCCATCAACCGCGTCACGGCCTGCTCGCCGCTCGCGTGCGTGAAGTTCTCGGAGCGGAAGTAGTACTGCGGCGCAAGGCCCACGCCCAGCCGGTCGAGCGCCTGGCGGAAGCCTTGCTCGCGGTCACGGATGGTGCTCGCGCGGGGAATGCCCCCGATGAGCGCGATGCGCTTCCTTGCGCAGGCGACGAGGTACTCCGCCACGCGCCGTCCGCCGTCGAGGTTGTCGCTGGAGACCTGGTCGCTCGCGTAGTCGCTGACCGTCCGGTTGAGCAGGACCACCGCCGCGCGATCGGCCGGCACCTCGCGCAGGAACTCCGATTCCCTCGTCGCCGCGGTGAGGATGACGCCGTCGACTACGCCTTGGCGCAGCGCGCGGATGGCGGGGGCATCGCCGCCATGGTCCGAATCCCAGACGATCATGCGCCGCCCGAGGCGCGCGAGCTGCGCGCCGATGGCCTCGAGCATCGCGGGGTAGAGCTGGTACGAGAGCCTCGCCACGACCACGCCGATGGAGTCGGCGCGGCCCACGCGGAAGGCGCGAGCGGCGGCGTTGGGTTCGTAGCGCGTCTCGGCGAGCACCTTGAGGACGCGCTCGCGCGTCGCCGGCCGCACCTTCGGGTCGTCGCGCAGCACGCGCGAGACCGTGGCCTGCGAAACTTCCGCCAGGCGGGCGATGTCGTGACTCGTCACCGCCCCCGCCGGCTTCGCCACGCCTAGTCGAGCGCGATGTTGTTGTCGCGGGCGACCTTGCCCCATTTCGCGATCTCGTCCTTCACGTACTTGTCGAACTCCTCGGGCGTGCTGCCGACGATGATGGCGCCGAGGCCCTCGAGCTTCGCGACGATGTCCGGCATCTTGAGGATCTTGTTGATCTCCGTGTTCAGGCGCTTCACGATCTCCGGCGGCGTGCCGGCGGGCACCATGACGCCGCCCCAGGAGACGGCCTCGTAGCCCGGCAGCGTCTCCGCGACGGCCGCCACGTCCGGCAGGGAGTCGAGGCGCTTCTTGCTGGTGACGCCGATGGCGCGGAGCTTCCCGCTGCGCACGTGCGGCAGGCCCGCCACCGTGGTGGGCAGCGCGAGCTGGATCGAGCCGCCGATGAGGTCCACGATCGAAGGCGCGTCGCCCTTGTACGGGACGTGCTGCATCTTGATGCCGCCGAGCGCGTTGAGCAGCTCGCCCGAGAGGTGGTTCGAGGCGCCCTGGCCCGCGGAGCCGAAGCTCACCTTGCCCGGGTTCGCCTTGGCGTAGGCGATGAGCTCGGGGATCGTCTTGACCGGCAGTTCCGGGTTCACCGCCACGACCTGCGGCACGATCGTGGTGAGGGTCACACCCTGGAAATCCTTGATGGCGTCGTAGGGCAGCTTCTTGTAGACGACTGGGTTCAGGGCATTGGGGCCGAGATTCGCCATGAGCATGGTGTAGCCGTCCGGAGCGCTCCTCGCGACGTACTCCGTGGCGATGATGCCGTTGGCGCCCGGCTTGTTCTCGATGACGACGCTCTGGTTGAGAATCTCCCCGAGCTTCGCGCCGATGAGGCGCGCCGTCACGTCGGAGGCGCCTCCGGGCGGGTAGACCACGATGAACTTGATGGGCTGCTTGGTGGGCCAGCCCTGCGCATGGGCCGCGAACGGCAGCGCGAGGCAAGCGCAGAAGCCCAGGGTGAGCCTGGCGAGGGTCGAAGCGAATTTCATGGTGTTTCCTCCTTTGCGGTTGTGATGCCTTCGGTCGGCATCCTAGAGAACGCGTCTCTGTCTGAGTTCGGCAATGCGCTCGGCGTCGAGGCCGAGATCCTTCTTCAAGACGTCTTCGGTGTGCTCGCCCAGCACGGGCGGGCCGGACCGGTACTCGAGCGGCGTGCGCGAGTAACGGATGGGGTTCGCCACCTGCGGCACCGAGCCCGCCACCGAATGCGGCAGGTCCATGCGCAGGCCGCGGTGGATCACCTGCGGATCGGCGAACACCTGCTCGATCGTGTTGATGGGGCCGCAGGGCACGCCCTCCGCCTCGAGGCTCGTCATCCACTCGGCCGTCGTCTTCGTGCGCATCGCCTGCGCGATGATCGCCACGAGCGCGTCGCGGTTGGCGAGGCGGGAGCGGTTGTCGACGAAGCGCGGCTCCATCGCGATGGCGAGGCCCGCTACGCCGCAGAACCTGCGGAACTGGCTGTCGTTGCCGATCGCGAGGATGAGGTTGCCGTCCTTCGTCGGGAAGGCCTGGTAGGGCGTGAGGTTCGGGTGCGCGTTGCCCCAGCGCTTCGGCACGTTTCCGGAGACCAAGTAGTTGAGGTTGTGGTTCATCAGCCAGGCGACTTGCGCATCCAGCAGCGCCATGTCGATGTGCTGGCCCTTCCCGCTCGCGTCGCGCTCGCGCAGCGCCCCCAGGATCGCCACCGCCCCGTACATGCCCGTCATGAGGTCCGCGATGGGCACGCCGGCCTTCTGCGGCCCGCCGCCGGGCAGGTCGTCGCGCTCGCCGGTGATGCTCATGAGCCCGCCCATGGCCTGGATCATGAAGTCGTAGCCGGCGCGCGTGCGGTACGGGCCCGTCTGGCCGAAGCCCGTGACGGAGCAGTAGATGAGGCGCGGGTTCAGCGCCGCGAGGGTCTCGTAGTCGAGCCCGTAGCGCTTCATGTCGCCGACCTTGTAGTTCTCGACGAACACGTCGCATTTCGCGGCGAGGCCGCGCGCGATCTCCTGCCCCTCGGGGCTCGCGATGTCGAGGGTGACCGACTGCTTGCCGCGATTGGTGGAGGCGAAATAGGCCGAGTCGGTCGTGTCGCCGCCGTCCTTCGCCTTGAGGAACGGCGGGCCCCACGCGCGCGTGTCGTCGCCCGTGCCGGGCCGCTCCACCTTGATGACCTCCGCGCCGAGGTCCGCGAGCACCTGCGTGCACCACGGGCCCGCGAGGATGCGCGAAAGGTCGAGGACGCGGATGCCGGCGAGGGGGGCGGTCACTTGTCGAGCAGGATGCCGGGGTTGAGGACCCACTTCGGGTCCAGCGTGTTCTTGGTCGCGCGGATCACTTCGCGGTAGAGCGGCGGGATCTCCTGGTCGTACCACTTCCGGTGGTCGAGCCCCAGCGAGTGGTGGTGCGTGATGGTGCCGCCCGCGTCGCACATGGCGTCGGAGGCCGCGGACTTGATGGCCCAGAACTGCTCCACCAGCTTCGACTTGTCGCCGAAGGCGTGCCAGGTGAAGTAGGGTGCCGGGCCGTCGGGATAGATGTGCGTGAAGCGTACCGTGCACGTGCCGGGCCGGCCGGTGATCTCCTGGATCGCCTTGAGGGTCCGCTCCTTCACGCTCGCCTGGAACTGCAGGTAGCGGTCCCAGGTGACGCAGCTTTCCATCGTGTCGCGCATCACGCCGCGGGCGATGGCGTGGGGGCGCAGGTACGGGCCGCGCAGGAACTTGCTGCGCCAGTTGCCGGCTGCGCCCTTCCTTTGCGACTCCTCGTCATCCAGCGCTTCCTTGTCCCACTCACCGCCGAAGTCGCCGCAGATCTCGAGCGCGCGCTCCATCCAGGCATCGGGCGCGTGGTCGCCGGATTCGAAGGTGAGCACGAGCACGTCCTTCGTGCCGTCGCCGGCTTCCGTGAAGAGGGCCTCTTCGCGTTCGAGCAGGCGCGCGTTCGCGGGGAAGAGGCCGGCCTGGCTGATTGAGCGCGTGGCGTTCACGGCCTTCTCATAGTCGCCGAAGCGCACCGTCGTGGCGCAGCGGAACGTGGGCTTCTTGTGCAGCCGCACCCACGCCTCCGTGATGATGCCGAGCGCACCCTCGGAGCCGAGGAAGAGTCGATCCGGGTTGGGGCCGGCGCCCGAGGTGGGCCAGCGGTGCGAGGCGATCGTGCCCGAGGGCGTCACCACGCGCAGGCTCTCGATGTGGTCGTCGATCTGCGTGTAGTTCGTGGCGTAGTGGCCGGCGGCGCGCGTGGCGATCCAGCCGCCCAGCGAGGAGAACTCCCACGCCTGCAGGAAGAACCGCATCGTGAGGCCGGTGGCCTTGAGCTGCTTCTCCATCGACGGGCCGAGCACGCCCGCCTGGATGCGCGCGGCCTGCGAGGTCTTGTCCACCTCGAGCACCTTGTCGAGGTGCTTCAAGTCGATGGTGACGAGGCCCTTGTAGCGCTCGTCTTTCGTGTGGTTCACGCCCCCGGTGACGGAGGAGCCGCCACCGAAGGGCACGGCCGCGTAGCCGTTCGACCCGCACCAATCAAGCAAGGCCGCGATCTCGGCCTCGTCCCGGGGATAGGCCACGACGTCGGGCGGGTTCGTGAAGTCGCGCCGGTGGATCATCTTTGCGATGTCGTGCACCGAGCGGCCCCAGGTGTGGAAGAGGCGCTCGTAGCGCTCGTCCGTGCAGAAGGCACGCAGGGTCGCGGGGATCGAAACGCGCGAAGGCCGCAGCGCCATCTCCGACTCCACCGGCATCGGCGCCGGATCGAAGCGGTCCACCTGGAAGAGGTTCGACCAGGTCTTCTCGAACCAGCCGAGCTCCTCGGCCGAGACCGCGTCCTCCTCGAAACCCCAGCCGTAGAAACTGCGGCGCTTGCCGCCCTTCGCGTCGTCCATGTGGCGTTGCCTCCTCGGGAGCCGGGCGCCCGCGGGGGCGGGGGCTGAATACATAGTCACGGTTCCCCAGAGGGACCCAGACCACCATTTCCACCATCATGAATTCGTAGTCATTTCCGGTCAAGTTGCAGTGCAGCACGGGTTGCGCACCCCGAGTTCGGGGTCAGACCCCGACTCGGCTACTTCAGGCGCGCTCCGGTGGAGTCGTAGACCTCGACCTCGACGGGGATCGCCTGGCGCACGCTGGCGGTGACGGTGCAGAAATCCTCGAACTGCGCGAGGGCGCGGTCGAGGTTCTGCAGGCTGGAAGCGGGCACGCCGAGGGTGAGGCGCGCGTGGAGTCCCACGACCCGCAGGTGTTTCTGCTCGTTGCGGCCTTCGGTGGCGCTCGCCACCGCCACGATCGGCTCGGGCGACTGCTTGTACTTCTTCAGGGCGAACAGCAGGCTCGCCGCGAGGCAATTGCCCACGGCAGCGGCCAGCAGCTGCATCGGCGAAGGCCCGGTGCCGGTGCCGAGCGGCGGCGGCTCGTCCGAGTAGAGGACCGGCATGTCCGGCGCGAAGCGGTTGGCGAAGCGGTATCCGGATTCCTGGCGCAGCTCGACGCCGGGG